>OJRH01000448.1_pt1 | contig 19693 bp, 19 predicted proteins | sample 1599131 | NCBI WGS metagenome assembly OJRH01 (sample SAMN03922527, study PRJEB24848) | human gut metagenome | isolation source: stool sample | host: Homo sapiens | place: Germany | collected 2010-05
GTAATAGGCTAGTTCGTAATTCTATTGATGTATCAGTATAGAATACAACAACTTTTAGTTTTTGAAACTGAGAAATCGAAATTTGGAGGGATGATAATCAATCCTATTCTACTGAAAATATTATTCTTTCTCATAAAAGAGGTGTATATAAATATGGAATTAAGACTATTGCGCTATTTTCTGATGGTGGCAAAAGAACAGAGCTTTACAAAAGCAGCAGAACAATTGCATATTACCCAGCCAACGCTATCCAGACAAATGGCGGCATTTGAAGAGGAGCTTGGAGTAACATTATTTATTCGAAGCGGGAAGAAAATTTCGCTTACTGAAGAGGGGATTTTATTAAAAAGGCGTGCCCTGGAGATCCTTAATCTTGAGGAAAAAACACTTGAGGAACTGAAAGGAAAAGAAGATGTTGTAGAGGGAAATATAACCATTGGATGCGGTGAATTTGCAGCGGTGGAGACATTGGCGGAGATATGTAAAACATATAAAGAAAAATACCCGCTGGTTCAGATTGTATTGCATACTGCAACAGCAGATGCAGTGTATGAGATGATGAACAAAGGACTTGTAGATATTGCATTATTCATGGAGCCGGTGGACACCGAAGGGATGGATTATATCAGAATCACAGATTGCGATCACTGGTGTGTTGGAATGCGGCCGGATGATCCACTGGCAGAAAAAGAGTTTATTAAAAAAGAAGATCTCATAGGAAAACCATTGATACTGCCCGAAAGAGTGAGTGTTCAAAGTGAACTTGCCAATTGGTTTGGAAAAGACTTTTCAAAACTTCAGATTGCTTTTACAAGTAATCTTGGAACGAATGCCGGAGTTATGGCAGCAAATGGACTGGGCTATCCGGTATCCATCGAAGGTGCTGCAAAGTATTGGCGAGAGGATATTCTTGTACAGCGAAGAATTTCTCCTGAAATCACGACCAGTACGGTGATTGCCTGGCGACGGAATATCCCATATTCTTTGGCAGTCCGTAAAATGATCGAGGAGATTAATGCTTTTCAGGCATAAAACAAAATTCAATATAAGTATTAGACATAATGAAGTGATAGAGCTTAAAATAGATGTGTAAGATGAATGTAAATCTTATACATCTATTTTTTGTAAAAAATATGCAAAGAAAGGGGCTTTTTATTATGAGTAAAAAATTAGTGGCATTTTTCAGTGCAAGCGGAACAACAAAAAAAATAGCAGAGATGATCGCAGAGGAAGTAAAAGCGGATTTGTTTGAGATTGAGCCGAAAGTTCCATATACAAAGCCTGATCTTGACTGGATGAATAAAAAATCCAGAAGTAGTGTGGAAATGAGTGATAAAAAATATAGACCGGCGATTATGAAAAAAGAGATGGATATGAGTTCTTATGACGAGATCCTTCTGGGATTTCCTAAAATGGAGTACAGTTTATAGTAGTGTATAGCGTGTATCAAGTTATAATTATGAGGTTGAAAATAACAGTATACACAGATAATGTGGAAAAATGTGTATGACGTTTATATAGAAAATAACATTGAAAAAAGGAATTCAAGAATGGGTAAATTCATTAAATTTAAAATAGAATAATAATTACATGAGTGACAGAAGATAAGAATCTGAATTCCCTGTCACTTTTATATTATTTGATAAGAAAAAAGAACTGGTTTATATCCGACAAGAATATAGACTGGTTCTTATTTTTTATATGCTATTATATACACAGGGAGTCGGGGAATGTCGAACTATAGCAAGCCGGAAAAGAATGCATTGATATCGGTATGAAAGATTTTTGCAAGTGCAACTAATTCAGATACCTTAATATTCATTCGATTTGTTTCCAGTTTGGCATAGGTACTTTTGGTGATGGAGATACCAATAAGATTTAATTTTGCAACTACTTGGTCTTGAGTCATGTTGTTTTTATATCGAATTGCTTGGATATTTTTACCAATATCCATATCTGGTCTAATCTTTTGCATAATGATGAACTCCCCTTATAAAATAAAAAGTTTCGTAATACAGAAACATATATATTGATTCTAAAGAATTTAAATTTTATAATGTTTCGTAATAAGGAATTATTTTTAACAGGAAGAGGTAAAAGTATGATGGATGTGGAGATGGAAAAGAGAAAATTTTTAAATCTATGTGGCAAAAGAGATCGAGCATTATTGTCAGGTGAAAAAAGAATGACATTGGGGGATATGGAACGATTGACATATCTGACAGAATTTTTTGAACTGGAGAACTATGGAATCGCCTTATGGAAAGAATTTGGTGATGATGTAAAAGAGCCATTTGAAGCGATGATGAAAATGTTAGATGAGCCGGAGTGCATAGAAGATCGATGGCTTGATGACGAAGCAAAAGGGGAAAAGTGGTTGTTAGAATTTCAGGAACTGGCATTAACGGAAGAATACAGGGAATGGATTCGAAATTATATCGATAAAAAATATGAAGAAAGAGGATTACCATATCCGACAGGAGCAGACTTCGATTAAGAGGTCTGCTTTTTTCTGGTCTTTTGGGAGGTGATAAGAGGTGGAAGTAAGTATTTATGAACTCTTGGCGGCAGCAAGAGAATCGGCTAAATCTGATTATATAAAAGGGGACAGCATTTTGTGTGAGAAGAGATTTCATCCAGATACCCATTACATGGTGGAAATGGAGCTGTTAGAAAATGATAACAGGCTGGGAGAAAAGGGGAATTATATACGGAAGTTTTTGTCAGAACCGGAGTATCTTCCCATTTTACAAAAGCAGGAAAAACATCTCATAAAAATAAAAAGACAGGCAATTGTTCAAAAAGGAAACTTGCGATATATCCCTCCCCCGGACAGGCCGAACCGCCGCCGGGAGAGGGATCTTTTATAACCGGCTGGGAAGGAACAGTAGTGTTCCTCTGGCGATAGTGGTATAAAAAAGCCAGATTTTCCGCAGGTTTTGGGACACTGGAACATAGAAAAGTGTTCACGAATGGCACTTTTGCAACGATCCGTTGCAGCAGTGAAAGCATTTTTGACATTACGTTAAACAGAAAAATGAAAGGATGTGATTGCGATAATCATAGGAATTGATCATGGCTATTATGCAATAAAAACAAGACAAGTGTCTTTCTCAAGTGGAATTATCAGGTATGATTACGAGCCGTATACCATGCAGAATGTTCTGCAGTATCAGGGAAAGTATTATGTCTGCGGTACGGGAAGACAGACGCTGGTAAAAAATAAAACGTCCAATGATAATTATTATCTGCTGACGTTGGCAGCCATTGCAGAAGAAATCAAGCATCGGAAAGCGGAACGAAAGACAGAGGTAATTCTGGCTGTCGGACTTCCGCTTTCAAGTTTTGGAAGAGAGAAACAGGGATTCAGGGAGTATCTGTTGCGGAAAGAGCAGCCAGTGCGATTTTTATATGAAAGTGAGTTATATGAGATAACAATAAAAGATGTGAAACTGTTCCCACAGGGATACTCTGCGCTTGCTCTGCATCCAGAGTATCTGAAGAATGAACCGTCTGTTCTGCTTGTTGATATTGGTGGCTGGACCGTTGACCTTATGAGGCTGGACAATGCTGTTCCGAATGCAGCAACGTGCAGGAGTCTGGAGCTTGGAGTGATCCGATGTATTGATGAGACAGCAGAACAGGTGCGTAGAAATACCGGACTGTCTGTAACAGAAACTCAAATTGAGCGTGTGCTTCGGGGGGAATCTTGCAGTATGGCAGAGGAGGCCAGACGGATCATACAGGAAAGCGGACGGAAATATATAGAAAGAATACTGTCTGCGGTGACAGAATCTGGGTTTGATCTCCGGGCAGTACCAACCGTATTTATGGGTGGAGGCTCCGCAATTTTAAAACGCCACGTGACCGCACAGGACGCGATTTGCCGCCCCGTTTTTATAGAGGACGTCCATGCCAACGCAACAGGGTATGAACGGATTGTAGAGCAGATGTGGGCGAGATGACACGTCCGGTATATTCGTTCCGCCCAAACCTGAAAAATCCAGAACACCAGAGGGCATGGGAGAAATTTCAAAGTGTTCTAGAAGGGCAGAAAAGCCAGTATCTGGTTCAGGCAATTCTGGAAAAAGAGGATCGAAAATGGCTGGAAGAAGTCATTCAAAAGACGATAAAAGAAAGTGTTCGGGAATTAGGAATATGTGGCACTACGGAACAATTGAAAACGAAACCATCATCGGAAGAAATACCAGCTCAGATGATGGATTTTTTATCTCAAATGGAAAATTTGTAAAGGGGGTGAGGCCTATGATTGCACGATACATACATTGTTGGATCTGCTAGGGGTAAGGCAAGAAATGCATCGTTATCTTTGGTGGGTATTGTGAATAGCTTTCCATGCGGCTTTGGAGTATGTTGTGTGTAGCGAAAGAGAAAGGAGAAAAGTTATGGCAGAGATGAAAAATATCTGCGGAAAGATCCCGATGGACTTACATGAAAAAGTAAGAGAAGAGATCGAACTCACAGAAAGCAGCACACAAAAATTTTTACAACAGGTCATTGAAGAACATTTCAACAGACTGGAAGGAAAAGGAGAAATAAGCATGGGAGCAGTAAGAACAGTAGCAGTACAGGTATCAGAGGAATTATTCCAGAGATTAAAAGTAGTCATCGGACAGAAACACATGAAACAGAAAGACTTCTTAATTCAGATTATAGAAGAAGCACTGGAAAAGGCAGAGGCAGAATGGCAAAGCAAAGATCAGCCTGAAGAATCCGAACAGACAACCGGAGAATTGGGAACAGAAGAAACTCAACCGGAAGAAAGAACTGAGCCAGAAGGGGAAAGCGAACCAGACGGAGAGAGCGAACCAGAAGGAGAAAGCGAACCAGAAGGAGAAAGCGAACCGGAAGGAGAAAGCGAACCGGAAGGAGAGAGCGAACCAAAAGAGGAAAACGAACCAGAAGGGGAAAGCGAACCGGAAGAGGAAACTGAACCAGAAAGAGAAACTGATCTGGAAGAAGAAACCAAAGCAGAAGAACCAACAGAATGGTAACCAATTGATACAGAATAACGAAGGGCGGTATGAGAAATCATGCCGCCTGTTTTTATCAGCAAAAAGGAGGTTGATAGCCGCAACCATTCAATTTTTTGATCTCTTTAGCGGAATCGGGGGATTCCGTGAAGGCTTAAGACGGGCAGGAAACTTTGTCTGTGTCGGACATTGCGAGGTGGATACTTATGCGGATAAGAACTACCGATTGCTGTTTGACACAGAAGGGGAGTGGTATTGTAGTGATGCAAGAACAATTGAACCAGAACGAATGCCAGATTTTGATTTACTCTGTGCAGGATTTCCTTGCCAGGCATTCTCTATCGCCGGAAAGCGAGAAGGATTTGCTGACGCAAGAGGAACTCTCTTTTTTGAAATTGCCCGGATTCTTGAAGCTAAAAGACCCTCGTATTTTATCCTTGAAAATGTTCCCGGTTTGTTATCGCATGACAAAGGCCGGACGTTTTGCACCATCCTCAGTACGCTTTCTGAACTGGGGTACCATGTCGAATGGAAAGTGCTTAACAGCAAGGATTTCGGAGTCCCTCAAGCAAGAAAGCGGGTGTATATTGTCGGATATCTTGATTTCCGATGTGCCGGAAAAGTATTACCTGAACCAGAAACAAATGGAGCAGCTCTTGTTCAAATCCGGGCAGGAAGTCAGGGAAAAAGAGTCTACAGTCCAAAAGGATTAAGCTGTACCCTGACATCACAAGCCGGAGGAATGGGTGGAAAGACAGGATTATATGATGTGGGTGTTCCAATTAAAGAAAATACAAAGCTCGGCTACAAACTTGCAAGAGAGGGGGACAGCATCGATTTAGGCTATGCGAATCTCAACAGCAGGAGAGGAAGAGTCGGACATCAGATAGCACACACCCTGACTACAGGTATCCAACAGGGAACACTTCATTTTGTAGATTTGTCTCCGCCACCACTGGTAACTGAAGAATGCAGAAGCCTTAATACTCGACAATGCGGAATCCACAAATACAAAGGAGAATGTTCCGGCGTATTAAGTGAAGAAGGGGCAAGAGCAGTCCTTACACCAGCCAAAGAAAATGTCCGTCAGAATGGCAGACGCATGAAAGAACCAGAAGAACCGATGTTCACAATTACTGCAACCGATCGTCATGGCATCTTGTATCACGGAAGAATAAGAAGATTAGTTCCAAGGGAATGTCTGCGTCTGCAGGGGTATTACGATTGGCAAATAAATAAAATCATAGACAGCACTTCTGACGCACAGCTTTATAAACAGGCTGGGAATGGAGTAACTGTTAATGTTATCGAGGCAATTGGAAGAATGTTACAAAAGGCAGACTCCGAACTGAATGCACAGAAAGTGTCTGAGAAAGGAATCCATTAGGAATGATCGACATAAAAGATCAGTTCTTTGGCACAGAAATCGAGATGACAGGAATTACCAGACAACGTGCTGCGGAAGTTGTTGCTGAAATGTTTGGAACAGAAGCATATTATGACGGTACTACTTACGGAATCTGGGCAGTAATAGATTTGGAAGGAAAAAAGTGGAAATTTATGTCTGATGGAAGCATTTATACACAACGGAAAGTATACGGTCGAATTGTAGATGCAAGTGGAGAATATTCAACAGAAATGGTATCTCCGAAATTATCCTATGATGAAATGGGAAAGTTACAGGAAGTAGTACGCTGTCTGCGACAGCATGGAGGTTTTGTAAATGAGTCCTGTGGTCAGCATGTTCATGTAGATGCATCGAATCATACACCGCAGAGTCTGAAAAATGCACTGACAATTATGTATGCAAAGGAAGATATCCTGTTCAAAGCACTGAAAGTGCAGGAGAGAAGAGCGAATAGTTATTGTCAGAGGGTGCGTCCGGAGGTGTTGGAGAAAATCCGAAAAATACCAAATAGGTCAATCACTATGGACCGAGTAAGAAATGTCTGGTATGGAGGCAGGGATAGAAGTCATATCCATTATGATGATACCCGTTATTATGCTCTAAATCTTCATGCTGTGTTTTCCAAGGGAACTTTGGAATGGCGCTGTTTTGAAAGCACACTACATGCAGGAAAGGTAAGAGCAAACATTACATTGGCATTAGCCATTTCCGCACAGGCGATCAATCAGAGATCTACACAGATGAAAAAGACACTGATATCAGAAAATCCGGCATTTACATTTCGTACATTTTTATTGAGACTTGGGTTAATTGGAGATGAATATAAAAATGTCCGAAAACATCTGCTGGCAAATCTGGAGGGTGATCTTGCGTGGAGATATGATAAAAGCACGTATGAGTGTCTGAAGAAAAATCAAAGGACAGAAGGAGTCAGATAGAGGTGAGAAAGAATGGAAGATAGATATTACTTCGCTTATGGCAGCAACATGAATTTGGAGCAGATGAAGTACAGGTGTCCGGCTGCGGAAGTTGTGGAAAATGTTCGGCTTGAAGATTATCGGCTGGCATTTCGAGGAAGGGCTCCGGGTAATGGGGTAGCAACGGTACTGCCGGAAAAGGGAAGCTGTGTCGAAGGAGTCTTATGGAAAATCACAGAAGCGTGTGAGAAGAGTCTGGATTTTTATGAAGGATTCCCAAGTTTTTATGGGAAAGAATCGATTCAGGTAAAAAATCAGGATGGCGTGGAGAAAGAGGTGTTTGTATATATGATGAACGCTCCGCACAAAGATGTTCCGGCAAAGCCATCGAAATTTTATCTGGATGGAATTTTGGAAGGATGTAAGGATAACCAGATTCCAACGGAGTCTGTCATGGAAGCGGTAAAACGTACCAGACAGGAAGTAAAAAAAGAAAAAAATCGATATGCAAGATAAAATGTACCGCAGAGGAAACATCTTCTGCGGTATTTAATTTAAAAAATCTATTTATAATAGGAAGGAAAAGCACATGAAGGTTAGAAAATTAAAGACCAGAATAGCTGCTTTTGGACTGGCTGTCCTGATGGGCATCAGTACCTTGAGCAGTGCGAATGCGTTTGCGGCCGAACAGACAGGCTCGGAACAGCAGACGGAAGTACAGGCGGTAACAAGCCAGAAAGATACATCGGTTACAGCAGATGATATCACAAAAGCGGTTTCGGATGAAACATTTGCAGTGGAAACCAGTATGGAAGGAATCCATTATGATGCAGAAAAAGAAGATGTTACGCTTGTAAGTATCAAAGATGAGAATGGTGGAGCGTATCATTCAGACAAAGCAGGAACATATATTGCCACTTATATGGTCGTTCCAAAAGATAAGAGTGACAGCTATACCATCACCCGGAAAGTGACTCTGACGGATACAGAAGGTCAGGCACATTCCGAAGAAAATGGTGGAGAGAAACAGAAGTCAGATACAGAATCTGAAGATGATTCGGATTCGCCTGTGCAGAACTACACAGATGTAGAAATCGAGGCATCCGGGGAAGATGCATCTGCACAGGCAGTCAAAGAACTGAAAGAGGATATTGAAGAAGGAAATGTCATGGTACTGTCTGCGGCTGAAAGAGCCACAAGCAGCGGTTCAACAGTCACACTGACAAAAGGAAGAACGATCTATTATCCAAGTTATCTTGGAAATTATCTTACTTGCCTGTTCACAGTCAATGGAAAGATCGCATACTGTCTCCAGCCCCAGAAAGCATCCCCACCGAGTGGAAGTTATGTGGCACAGGTATTGGACAGTAACAAGAATCTGCAGAAAGTCCTTTACTATGGCTATGGCGGGGCAGGAGATCTGACAGGAAGTTATCTGTCCGGGAAATCAGAGGATGAAAAGTATGTGTATACGCATATTGCAGCCAGCTACGCTTACGCAGGAGAAGCCGGATTTACCGGATGTAATTATAATGACCTTGTAAATGCAGGGGTTATCGCATATATCAATTATCTGTTCGGACAGGAAGAACCGCCAAAAGGTGAACTGAGCTTTTCAAGCACAAAGCTGAATGCAGTACGGGATGGAAACATCCAGAAAACACCAAATATCACACTGTCTGGAGATCACAGAAACTATGTGACATTGAGTGTACCGGAAAATGTGACTGCACATAATCTTTCTAAAGGAACAAGTGTTACAAATGGAAAGATCCAGATTTATGGTGGAGATACATTCTATCTGTCTGCGGATTTATTACTGACAGGTAGTTATGCTTCCGGCAGCTTATATGGTTCTGTCGGAAAGACATGGAGAACGCTGGTGCTGACGACCGGAAATTCCAAGCAGGATATCGGTGTATTTGAAAGTGAAACAGCAGCTCCGGTAAGTTTTAGTGTACAGTGGCTGAATATGACACGCATTGAACTTATGAAGAAAGATGTCAATACACAGAATCTACTGTCAGGAGCAGTTTATGGTATTTATACTGATAAGAAGTGTGAAAACCTGCTGATGACAATGTCAGCAACCGGAACAGACGGAAAAGCAGTCAGCGATTATTTTGATTCTGCACTGAAAACTGTGTATGTAAAAGAGATCACTGCTCCGACAGGATATAAACTGAATACAGAAGTATATAAAGTAGATGTTGCAGCCGGAAAGACATTGAATGTAACAGCAACAGATGAGAGAGTCACCGGAAAAGTAAAAATCGCAAAGATCGATAAAGAAACACTTGCATTTAAAGCGCAGGGGGACAGTGCTCTTCGTGGTGCGGTGTATGGTCTTTATGCCAAAGAGGACATCGTGCATCCGGATGGCACAACAGGAGTTCTGTATAAACAGGACAGCCTGATTGCACAGGGAGTCATCGGAGATGACGGAACACTGGAATTTTCAGAATTATACCTTGGAGAAATGTATCTAAAAGAAATCACTCCACCGGAAGGATATACACTGGATACTACCAAATATGAGGTATCAGTAACTTATGAAGGTCAGGATGTTGCCGAAGTGACAAGAGACCTTACGGTAAAAGAGCAGGTAAAGAAACAGGCATTCCAGTTAATCAAAATCAGTGAAGATGGAGAGCAGACAGAAACGGACCTGGTTGCAGGAGCAAGATTTAAGGTATATCTGATCAGCGACCTGACACAGGTGAAAAATGGGAAACTGAAACCGTCCAATGGAGAAAGCTATACAGCAAGTGATTTCAAGAATTATGACTTCAGCAAAGAGCAGGTTGCAGTTACTTATGAGAATGGAACCGCCGTACCAGTACCGGAACTGATCACTGATACCAAAGGATATGCAGTCAGCCCGGAACTGCCGTATGGAAGTTATGTTGTAGTGGAAAGCACTACCCCGGAGAATCTGAAAACCATTGATCCATTTGTTGTAAATGTGGAAAATGACAGCAGAGAACCAATGCAGTGGAGAGTATTTGATGACCGTCCGTTTGAATTTTTGTTGAAAATCGTAAAGAAGGATGCACAGACTGGAAATACGGTTTTAAAGGCCGGAGCCTCTTATAAGATTTACGATGTGACAAATAAGAAATATGTGGAACAGGTTGTTCAGTATCCGAAGAAAGAAAAGATCAGTGTATTCAAAACAAATGAGGAAGGATATCTGATCACACCGCAGGAACTGAAGTGCGCTACCTATCGAATCGAAGAAGTAAAAGCACCGGAAGGATTTGTAAGACAGGGAAGCGAAGAGTCCCTGTATGATGGAACAACGATTATTTCACCATTAGAGCAGACTACAAAAGGAACATATAAAGAAAATCCACAGAATGGTATTGTAATTACAGTATCCTCAAACACTGCACATCAGATTGATCCGGATACAGGAGCTGCGATTGTAGAAGTAGAACAGAAAAATGACGAACAGGTAGGAAGCCTGCTTCTGACGAAAAAGGGAGAACAGCTTACCGAAGTAAACGGAGATTCTGTTCTGGCAAAAGTAAAAGCACTGGTTTCTAAAGTAAGAAATACCGTATCTGGTAAAGAAGAAACAGGTATTTATAAAGGCTTTAAATATGAAGAAACCGGAGTAGAAGGTGCTGAATTCGAAGTATATGCCAAAGATACCATCTATTCACCGGACGGAGCAAAGGACGAAGAAGGAAATCCAGTTGTCCGTTATGAGAAAGATGATCTGGTAGCCAAACTGACTACAGATGAAAATGGAACAGCAGTTATCAACAATCTGCCACTGGGAACGTATTATCTGAAAGAAGTTGTAGCAGGAGAGAATTTTGTCCTAAATACAGAACAGAAAGAATTTACCCTGACAGCAGAGGATGATACACAGGCAGTTGTTTATGAAGGCGTTACCTATAAAAATGAAAGACAGAAAGTTTTCGTATCAGTAGAAAAGAAAGATTCTGTCACAGGCGAAAAGCTGGAAGGTGTTATTTTTGGACTGTATGCTGCAGAAGATATTCTTTCTAATCAGGGAGAGGTTCTCGTAGAGAAAGATACCTTGCTGGAAAAGAAAGCAACGGATGCAAAGGGAACACTTACTTTCGACAGTGATCTTCCACATGGAAAATACTATGTCAAAGAGGAAGTCAGAAAAGCTGGATATCTTCCAAATGAGGAAGTATGGAATGTAGATGCAACTTACGAAAATCAGAATCTTGCAAAGATTGAACTGAACAAAGAAGTTGAGAATCAGCCGACAGAAACACGCATTACAAAAACAGATGCAACTACCGGAAATGAGCTGGAAGGAGCCAAACTGCAGGTCATTGATAAAGACGGAAATGTTGTGGAAGAATGGGTAAGCAGTAAGGAAGAACATGTCATTTACGGACTGCCGGAAGGAAGTTATACCTTACATGAGGAACTGGCTCCTTATGAAGATGGCTATGTGTCTGCCAGCGATGTGATGTTTGAAGTCAAAGAAGATGGCAGTGTGACAAAGGTTGAGATGAAAGATGAATATTCCAAAGTGGAAATTTCAAAAACAGACCTTACAACCGGAAAAGAACTGGAAGGGGCAAAGCTTCAGATTATCCGCAAAGACGGAACTGTTCTGGAAGAGTGGATTACAGATGGAAAACCACATTCCGTTGAAAAACTCCCAGTCAATGAAGAACTTACTCTGCGTGAGATCACAGCACCGGATGGTTACGAGATTGCGGAAGATGTCACATTTACATTGAAAGATACAATGGAAGTCCAGAAAGTAGAAATGAAAGATGCCAGAACACCGGAGAAAACAACAGAAAAAACAAATGCACCAAAAACAGGTGATAACCAGAAAATATGGGCGTTTGTTCTGCTTGCACTGGCATCTGCTGGAACAGCTACAGGAGTGACTGTATACCGCAGAAAGAAGTCAAAAATGACAGACAACAAAAAAGAAACAGAAGAAAAATAAAATAAAAATTACAGGATAAACCAATCTGACAGGGCAGGAGATGTGCATAAAGCAGCTTCTGCCCTGTCTGTATATAAGGAGAAGAATGATGAGACGTTTTTATACAGCAGAATCAGTAACAGAAGGACACCCAGACAAAGTATGCGATCAGATAGCAGATGCAATCTTAGATGAATGTCTGCGTTACGATCCATCTTCGAGAGTGGCGTGTGAAGTCCTTGCTACAAGAGGAAATGTGTTTGTAGCAGGAGAAATCACCAGCGGATATGAACCACCAGTGTTTGATGTGATCCGAAAAGTTTTAGAAGAGTGTGGGTATTGTACAGATGGGATAGAAATGGATACGTTTGTACACCAGCAGAGTCCAGATATTGCGAAAGCAGTGAGTGTGTCGAAAGAATTTCGGGATAATATTGGTGCAAAGATAAGAGACAGAAGCAGGGGAGCTGGAGATCAGGGTGTTATGGTCGGATATGCGTGCGATGAGACTCCGCAGCTTATGCCAATGCCGACTGTTCTGGCACACCGGATCACACGTGAACTTTCGGCTTGCAGAAGAAGCGGATATATCAAAGATATCTTTTCTGATGGAAAAGCACAGGTAACCGTAGAATATGAAGATGGAAAACCAGTGAGACTGGAAAGTGTTGTTGTTTCCTGCCAGCATGGTGCAGAAAAGAGCCTGAAGAAGTTAGATGCCGAGATTAGAGAGAAAGTGCTTCGCTCAGCACTCAGATTACTGCCGCCGGATGAGGATACGAAGATTCTGATTAATCCGTCAGGAAAATTTGTGTGTGGAGGGTTTGATGCAGATACCGGACTGACGGGGAGAAAGCTGATGGTGGATACTTATGGCAGTATGATTCCGCATGGCGGCGGTGCATTTTCGGGAAAGGACTGTTCGAAAGTAGACCGTTCGGCGGCTTATATGGCAAGGTATATCGCCAAAAATATAGTAGCTGCTGAGTTTGCAAGCAAGTGTCAGGTGTCTCTGGCTTATGCAATCGGAGTAGCAGAACCGGTTATGATTGAGGTAGATACCTTTGGTACAGGAAAAGTGTGTGCAGATGATTGTCTGGCGGCAGCAATCCCACTGGTGTTTGGAGTGACACCCGTTCAGATCATGGAATCCCTTCGACTGAATCGTCCGATTTTCCGGCAGACGGCAGTTTTTGGTCATTTTGGAAGAAAGGAGTTTCCTTGGGAGCGGACAGATAAGGTACTGGCTCTTCAGGATGCAATTCTGTAATGCCCTGGGTAACGGAAGAAGAGATTCAGGCAGCAAAAAATATGACTGCGTATGAGTATTTGCGAACGCATCAGGCACAGAGACTGCAAAAGACAAGAACCAGAAATGAATGGCAGTTGACGGACCATGACAGTTTTAAAATCAATGAATTGTCGAGTAAATGGCATTGGAAATCCAGAGATATCGGGGGAGTGTCTGCACTGCGGTTCCTGATTGAAGTGGATGGAATGAAATTTACAGATGCTGTAAAACTGCTGTGCGAAGAGAGTCCGTCTTTTATTCCGACACAGTCTGCCGAAAAGGAAAAACCACTATTTAAACTGCCGGAGAGATATTGTAATTGCAGACGAATCAGGGCTTATTTAAACCACAGAGGAATCAGCGATGAAGTGATCACATATTGTATTTCACATGAAATCCTTTATGAAAGTGTCCCGTACCATAACGCAGTTTTTGTTGGGAAAGATGAATCCAGAAAAGCAAGATATGCATTCCTGCGAGGAATCTATGAAAAAAACGGGAAGGGATTCAAGATGGAGCAGACCGGGAGTGAAAAAAAGTACAGCTTTTGCATTCCACCTGAAAGAGAAACAAAGCGAGTTGCCGTATATGAAGCGTGTATTGATGCATTGGCACACATGACACTGGAAGAAGGAAAGAGGGATAAATATCGTCTTTCCCTTGGGGGAATCGCTGCTCCGAAAGAAAACGCACTGATACAGAGTGAACGTTTTAAAAAGCCGCCGGACGCACTGGAAGAGTTTCTGAAGAACCATCCGGAAATCAAAGAAATTGAAATATGCACCGATAATGACTTTGCCGGGAGATGGGCGAAAGAACAGATGAAAAAACATTACGAGGGAACGTATCAGATTATCTGCAATCTGCCGGAAAAAGAAGGGGAAGATTATGCAGACCTTGCGAAAGAAAAAAAGCAGGCAAATAAATGCAGGGACAGACCATTGGAAAGAAGGTGATAGAGAATGGAAGAAAAAGGAACGATGCACGTACATCTGTTGACGGAGCTGACTGGAAATCTTTATTCAGAAGAATCCGAATGGGAAGAAGATTGGTCGGAGAGTGATGAATATGGAATGCCGTTAGATGGAACAGAACTTGCCGATTATGAAGAAGTCATCCGAGAAGAACTGGAACGTTATGGGGAAGATGATCTCATGCAGTATTTTGATGGAAGTGAGTCCATTCAGGGAAAGATACAAAGTGCAGTTGTTACGATAGAAAACAAAGACGGAATCCTGTACGGCTGTACCAAACTGGAATTAAATGAATTTTTAAGTCAGGAAGAGCTACAGGAATTCACCGAATACATTACAGGACAGTACAGTGACGGTTGGGGTGAAGGATTTGAGCAGAGGGATATAAAGGTGGATGGTGGAACGCTGAATGTGCATTTTTGGCATCCAGATATGGAACAGCCGAAAATGTATGAAAAGAAAACAGAGCAGATTCCGACAAAGCCTGAGAAACAACGTCCCAAGTTACAGCTCCTTGGACATGATGGGAATATTTTTTCCATTATGGGCGATGCCTCAACTCTTTTGAAAAAGAATAAACAGACAGCAGAAGCAAAAGAAATGTGTAAAAGGGTATTGGAAAGTGGGGACTATTACAAAGCACTTTTGATTATCAGCGAATACGTGGAAACCGAGTTGAGTCCACCACCAAAAGAAAATAAGAAGGCAAAGAAGAAACATCAGCCGGAACGGTGAAAGGAGAGAACGTGAGTAAGTATAAGATTACAGAAATTGAACATCCAAAATATCCATGGCTCCATCGAATACAGGCATTGATCGATGTGAATGAGAAAGTACCAAAAGGAACACTGGGCGGTTTTGTAGAGAATGAAAACAATCTGTCACAGGAAGGAACTTGCTGGATTTATGATGATGCAATCTGTTGCGAAAACGGTGAGGTAAAGGAAGAAGCTGCACTTTATGATGGCAGCTTGGTCAGAGGTTATGCTGTTGTTACCGGAGATACTACTTTTTATGACAGAGCAGTTGCAAAGAGAGACTGTTATATCTGTGGCGGTGAGATAAAGGAAAATGCGATAATCAGTGGAAAAGCATTTATTGATACGGTAGGAGTAAATGCACCTGTTATCGGTGGAGAAAGCCATGTGTATGGAGAAGTAAGAGGAAATATCTATATTAAAGGGGATATTTTCCCTTGGGATATATTTAATAACCACACAAAAGATATGTTCTTATATGAAAATGGAAAGTGGAGAGCTTTTTCTGTTCCTGAGAAACTGAAACCGCCACAGTCCTACCAGAAAAGACAAACAAAGAAGAAAAATCAGCCGGAACGCTGAGAAAAGAAAGGATGATGCCTATGACAAATGGCCTGAGTTTGGAAGAACTTATGAAAGAGGGAACATACCCGGAGGAATATACTGAAGGGGAAAACTGGAAAATATTACATGGAGATACATTAAAACTGGTCAAAGCATTCCAGCCGGGAATCTTTGATGCAGTCATTACCGATCCACCGTATGCGTCCGGTGGAACAAAGCAGAATGAAAGAAATCGTACTACAAACCAGAAATACAGCAGTATGAGTGCTGCGAATGCACTTCCGGATTTCGATGGAGATAATAAAGACCAGAGATCCTGGACACACTGGATGGCTGAGTGGCTCTATGATGTGCGGAAAGCCTGCAAGAAAGGTGCTCCGATCTGCCTGTTCATTGACTGGCGTCAGTATCCATCGATTACCGATGCATTGCAGTGGGCAGGATGGATCTGGAGAGGAACAGCGGTGTGGGATAAGGGAAACTCCCGTCCACAGAAAGGCCGTTTTCGCCAGCAGGCTGAATACATTGTGTGGGGCAGTAACGGACCGATGCCGATCAACCGTCCGGTATCTTGTCTGCCGGGTGTTTTCCGATATGGAAATCCGCAGAACCGGATTCATGTGACAGAGAAACCGTTGCAGCTTATGAAAGATGTCATCCAGATTTGTGAACCGGGAGGACTGATCCTGGACCCGTTTGCCGGAGCAGGAACAACTGTCCTTGCAGCGGTTATGACAGGTTATCGTGCAGTGGGAATTGAGGTAACAGATGCCTACTACAAACTGGGAAGTGACAGAGTAAGAATTGCATTAGAAGCAGAGCAGAAAGAGGATGAAAAGTAGCCGGGATGTCCAATTGGACATCTTGTTTTTTATAGAGAAAATCAGTGGCATCCAACTGGATGCAGGAAGGAGATGGAGCGTATGGAACAGGCTCTGGCTTATGTGTGTTGTTCAGCAGAAGAAAGCCGGGTAAAGGTGCAGAAATATTGCAGAAAAATCTATGAACTTGGGTATGTACCAATCTGTCCGAGATTTGTATTCTCACCATTCTTGGAAGAGTCCGATGCAGAAGATATGCAGGGATATGGAAGAATGTCACATATCCTTTTGCGGAGGTGCCGGATGGTAGTCGTATGTGGAAAAGAAGTGACAGGAACAATGAATACCGAAATCAGTATGGCAGACAGACTCCATATCATTTGTACGACACTCGATGGACTGGTACAGATAAAAGAATCAAAATAAATCAGAATCGAGTCAATCCAGTGCTACAGAAACTGGCGGTACTCGTATTGCAAGCATAGCGTTTGGATATCCAAACGCACTTTGGGGAGAACCCCAATCCCCCAGACACAGACGGAAATGGAAAGGAAGGATCAAGTCATGTTAAGAAACGGAGTAATAATCGTAATCGCATTGATGAGCGGAGGATTTATAGGAGTGGTAGTGACCTGTTGCATGGTTGCAGCGAAAAAATCCGATGAGAATCTTGGCGGTATGATGAAAGAGGAAGAGAAAAAAGAAGGGACGGTGATGCAATGCGAAAACGAAACCATGTGATCCCGGTACGGCTTAACGCAAGGGAAGTCAGGGAACTGAATGAGCAGGTCGAAAGAAGCGGTCTGAGCCGGGAAGAGTTTATGCGTTCGTTGATTTTAGGAGCACAGGTACATGCGAAACCCTGTGAGCATCACCCAGAATTGCTCCGAAAAATTGCAGGCTTATGCAACAATGCCAATCAGCTCGCCCATGTTGCCAATGCTTCTGGAATGGCAAGTGAGCAGAGCATTCAGGAAATGCTGCGTCTTACCAAAGAAACATGGCATCTGGTAAAGGAAGAGTGGTAATGCCGGATGGCTTATACAAGTGTTATCCCCGTCCACCGCCTGGACCGTTCTATCGAATATGTGAAAGACAAAGAAAAAACCACACAGAAAGCAGACTCTCTGGAGGCTGCCATCGATTATGCCATGAACCGGACCAAAACGGAACAGGCGGTTTTTGAAGATACCATCGGATGTACCAATGAAAATGCGTATGAAGATATGGTGGCAACGAAAAAGAGATTCCATAAGATGGGCGGTGTAGAAGGATACCATCTGGTACAGAGTTTTGCAGAAGGCGAGGTGACACCGGAACTGGCACATCTCATCGGGCAGGAACTGGCAGACCGGCTCTTAAAAGGACAGTTTGAAGTAGTCATAACAACACATCTTAATACCAGACACTATCATAATCATATTGTCTGGAATTCTGTGAGCATGGTGGACGGACATAAGTACCATAGTAATGCCAAGAGTTATTATACGGAGATCCGTAAGATTTCCGATGACCTGTGCAAAAAATATGGTCTGTCTGTCATTGAATCCAATCAGAAAAAATCAATCCCTTATGTACAGTGGAAAGCAGAACAGGAAGGAAAGCCGACATGGAGAACGGCGATCCGTTTGGATATCATGGAATCGGTACAGGAAAGCTACTCCTGGTCACAATTCCTAAAAGAGATGGAAAAGCGGGGATATACATGGAAACTGAACAGGAAATACATCTCTTTAAAAGCTCCGGGGATGGAACGGTATATCCGTCTGCGTTCTCTTGGAAAAAACTATTCCGAAGAGGAAATACGTGGGCAGATACTACAGCCAAAGGTGAAACGTGTCTATCAAAAGGCAGTACAGATTCATCCAAAGAAGAAACTGACCGGGATTCAGGCACTGTATTATTCCTATTTATATCAAATGGGTGTACTGCCAAAAAGACCGAAAAGGAGTCCATACGCTGTCAGAGAGGATATCCGGAAACTGGACCGCAGGATTGAACAGATTGAATTTCTGATGAAACATGACATCATAACCAGAGAGCAGCTTGCTACATACCGAGAGCCATTGCAAAAGCAGATTGCGGAGCTTATGAAAGAACGCAGAGGATTGTACCGGAATGGGGGCAGCAAGACAGAGGAAGAACGATTGTCCGAAATCAATGAGGAACTGAAACGACTCCGCAAGGAAGTCCGTATGACAGTTCAGATTGAAAAGCATTCCTTGGAAATCGAAGCGAGACTTCAGGAAGCAGAAGAACAGAGCCAGAATGAAAAACGTGTGGAAGATAAAGAAAGAATGCAGAAAAGTCAGGAGGTGAGATAAGTATGAATTATGGAGCAGAACCGGCGGATCAGGTGGTGCGGTACAGTCTGGAAGGAATGGAATACTCTTTGAAGATTACCGGAAATGTGGCAAAGCACGTGGCAATCTTTATTGCAGCCGCCTTGAAAGATCAGAAAAAGACAAGAGGGAAAACAAGACTTACCAGAATGTTAAAGGAACAGCGCCCGATGAAATTTTTTACTGTTCCGGGTGACCGTCTGAAAGAATTTGCAAAAGAAGCCAAGGCGAGAGGTATCTTATATGTAGTCATCAAAGATAAGGTGAATCCGGACCAGACAGAGGTCATGGTATTTGCAGATGATGCCGCGAAGATGAACCGGGTATTAGACCGGATGAATCTGGATTTTGTAAAAGCAGAATCAGGTTCTATGGTTACAGAAGCAGTGGAAAAAGAGACTGCACCGGAAAAGACAGAAAACCAGATGGAAAAAGAATCAAGGGAGAATGTACGGACAGAGACCGTTGTCCTGCCGGAAGGCAAGATAGAATTTGAACTGGACGATGCGGAAGAAATGTTCCAGATCGGGGATGAGGCTTTCCCGGAAGGAAATTTTACACAGGCGCAGGAGGGGGAAGAAAAGAATCCATCCGAACCTTTCTCGCGCAACAGAAATACTTCTTCCGATCGGGAAACTAGCTGGAAAGAAAAGAATGAAAAACCATCTGTGCGGAAAGAACTCGGAGATAT
>OJRH01000481.1_pt1 | contig 18547 bp, 17 predicted proteins | sample 1599131 | NCBI WGS metagenome assembly OJRH01 (sample SAMN03922527, study PRJEB24848) | human gut metagenome | isolation source: stool sample | host: Homo sapiens | place: Germany | collected 2010-05
TCAAGAAGCTCACCGGCAAGGAAGGCTTCAAGGGCATCAACCCCGATGAGTGCGTGGCTGACGGCGCTGCCATCCAGGGCGGCGTGCTCGGCGGCGACGTCGCGGGCGTGGTTCTGCTCGACGTGACCCCGCTGTCCCTCGGCATCGAGACCCTCGGCGGCGTGTTCACGAAGCTCATCGAGCGCAACACCACCATCCCGACCAAGAAGAGCCAGGTGTTCTCCACCGCGGCCGACAACCAGACCTCCGTTGAGGTCAACGTCCTGCAGGGCGAGCGTGAGATGGCCGCTTACAACAAGAGCCTCGGCCGCTTCCAGCTCGACGGCATCGCCCCGGCCCGCCGCGGCGTGCCGCAGATCGAGGTCACGTTCGACATCGACGCCAACGGCATCGTGAACGTCTCCGCCAAGGACCTCGGCACCGGCAAGGAGCAGCACATCACCATCACCTCCTCGACCAACATGTCCAAGGAGGACGTGGAAAAGGCCGTCCGTGAGGCGGAGCAGTACGCCGCCGAGGACGCCAAGCGCAAGGAAGAGATCGACACCCGCAACCAGGGCGACCAGATGGTCTACCAGACCGAGCGCACGCTCGAGGAGCTGGGCGACAAGGTCGACGCGGCCGAGAAGGCCGAGGTCGAGAGCAAGCTCAACGAGCTCAAGGAGACCCTCAAGGGCAGCGACACCGCAGCCATCAAGGCCGCGACCGAGGCGCTGACGCAGGTGTTCTACAAGCTCAGCGAGAAGATGTACCAGCAGGCCAACCCGCAGGGCGGCCAGCCGGGCGCAAACCCGGGCTGTGACCCGAACTGCCAGAGCGGCGACTGCTCCAAGGGCAGCGACGGCCAGCAGTACTACGACGCGGACTACACCGTCGTCGACGACGACAAGAAGTAAACACCCCGCCCCCGTCACGGGCAAAGCAAAGCGGGCGCGCCGAACAAGCGCGCCCGCATTTGGAGCTTTCTGACCCCCGCGCGGGGGGAATCCATAGACAGTTGAGGTTCATGTATGGCTGAAAAACGAGATTATTATGAAGTGCTCGGTGTTGAAAAAAGCGCATCCGAGGACGAGATCAAAAAAGCCTACCGCAAGCTGGCCAAGGCCAACCACCCGGACCTGCATCCGGGCGATAAGGAATGCGAGGAGCGCTTCAAGGAGATCAACGAGGCCTACGAGGTGCTGTCCGATCCCGACAAGCGCGCGAAGTATGACCAGTTCGGCCATGCGGCGTTCGACCCGTCCGCCGGCGGCCCCGGCGGCGCCGGTTTCGGCGGCTTCGGCGGCTTTGGCGACATTTTCGGCGGCGGCTTCGGGGATATCTTCGGCGATATCTTCGGCGGCGGCTTCGGCGGCGGGCAGACCCAGCGCAGCGGCCCGCGCCGGGGCGAAAACCTGCGCGTGCGCCTGAACATCACCTTTGAAGAGGCGGCGTTCGGCTGCGAGAAGGAGATCAACGTCGGCCGCGTCGAGCAGTGCCCGGACTGCAAGGGCACCGGCTGCGCCCCCGGCACGACGCCGGAGGTCTGCCCGGACTGCAAGGGCACCGGCAGCGTGCGCACCACGCAGCGCACCCCATTCGGCGTGGTGCAGACCAGCGGCGCGTGCAAGAAGTGCGGCGGCCGCGGCAAGATCATCCACCAGCCGTGTCCGCGCTGCGGCGGCCGCGGCGCCGTGCGCAAGAATCAGACCATCAAGGTCAAGATCCCGGCCGGCATCGACGACGAGCAGACGCTGAATCTGCGCGGCAAGGGCAACGCCGGGCTGGACGGCGGGCCGGCAGGCGACCTGCTCATCACGGTCTTTGTCAAGCCGCACCCGCTCTTCGAGCGCGACGGCAACTCCGTGCTCATGGAGATGCCGGTGTCGTTCGCGCAGGCCGCGCTCGGCGCCGAGATCGAGGTGCCGACCATCGACGGCCGCGTCAAGCTCACCATCCCCGAGGGGACGCAGCCGGGCAGTGTGTTCCGTCTGCGCGGCAAGGGCATCCCGTACCTGCAGAGCAAGGGCGGCGGCCGCGGCGACCAGTTCGTCACGATCACGGTCACCGTGCCGAAGAACATGACATCCGAGCAGAAGGAGCGCCTGCGCGCCTATGCCGACGCGATGAACGAATCGGTCAGCGAGGGACGCAGCGGCATCTTCGGCAGCAAGAAAAAACGCTGAGTAAATAATATAGAAAGCCGGCCGCAGTGCACACTGCGGCCGGTTTTTTGCGCACCACTGGGGCAATGCGGCGGGCAAATACGGGCTTTGCGCGCCGCGGGATTTCTGCTATAATGGGCGCAGACTTTTTTCGGGAGGTGCAGCCATGGACACACACAGACTTTCCCAGACGGTGCAGCCGCTGCTCGGCTGGTTTCAGGCGCACGCGCGCGCGCTGCCCTGGCGCGCCGACCGCGAACCGTACCACGTGTGGCTCTCGGAGATCATGCTGCAGCAGACGCGCGTCGAGGCCGTGCGCGGATACTACGCGCGCTTTCTCGCGGCAGCGCCGGACGTGTTCGCGCTCGCGGCGCTGCCGGAAGCGCAGCTGCTCAAGCTCTGGGAGGGGCTGGGGTACTATAACCGCGCGCGCAAGGCGCAGGCCTGCGCGCAGGAGATCGCGGCGCGCGGCGGCGTCTGGCCCGACACGGTGGAGGGCCTGCTGGCCCTGCCGGGCATCGGCCCGTACACGGCCGGGGCGATCGCCTCGATCTGCTTTGAGCGGCCGGCCGCCGCCGTGGACGGCAATGTGCTGCGCGTGTGCGCGCGCGTGCTCGACGACGCGACGCCCATCGACTCCGCCGCGCACAAGGCCGCGCTCACCGCGGCGCTGAGCGCGTGCTACCCCGCCGGGCACTGCGGCGACTTCACGCAGGCGCTCATGGAGCTCGGCGCGACCGTCTGCGGCCCGAACCGCGCGCCGCAGTGCGAGGTCTGCCCCATCGCAGCGCTGTGTCTCGCCCGTGCGCACGGCACGGCGGCTGCCCTGCCGGTCAAGGCGCCGAAGCGCGCCAAGCGCGCCGAGGACTACACCGTGTTCTGCCTGCGCTGCGGCGACCGGCTCGCCGTCGAGCGGCGGCCGGAGCACGGCCTGCTCGCCGGGCTCTGGGAGCTGCCGAACACGCCGGGCCTGTTCGACGAGCGGCAGGCGGGCGAATACGCCAGCGGGCAGGGCCTCGGCGATGTGCGGCTGCGCAGCGCGCGCAACGGCAGGCACATCTTCACGCACATCGTCTGGACGATGCGCTGCTACACGCTCGAGTGCTCGGCCATGCCGCCGCGCTACCATTGGGCCACGCCGGACGAGCTGCGCGAGGAGATCTCGCTGCCGACGGCATTCCGGCAGTTTGTGGACGCAGAATAACAAAAAGTCGCCCCTGTCATGTTCGACAGGGGCGGCTTTGCATTTGCTCGCCGCTCAGCGCCAGAAGTCGTCGTTCCGGTCGCGGTACTGCGGCGGCAGGGGGTACTGCATGCGGCAGAAATAGTCAAACACCGTCTCGCGCGTGACGCGGCGGTCGTCGCGTGACGAGCGGTTCACGCGCCGGATGCCGAACACGTACAGCGCGATCAGATACGCATAAAACAGCAGCGTGAAGCGGCTGTCGCCCTCCTGCGCGAAGGCCAGAAAGTCGTAGCACCCGTGCAGCAGTATCGGCACGACGACGCTCAGCGCAAGGTAGGCCTTCCGGTCCTCATCGCGTCCCCAGTAGTCGGAGAGCTTGGCATAGCCGTAGAAATAACCCATAAACACGCCGAAGATCGCGTGGCCGGGCACGGCCGTGACCGCGCGCACGAGGCCGGTGGCGAAGCCATAGCTGTAGACGTACTTCACGTTCTCGAACGCGGCGAAACCGAGCGCGACCATGACGGCGTAGACAATGGCGTCAAACTGATAGTCGAACGCCGGGCTGCGCCACGTCGTGCGCAGGAAGAGGAACTTGCACGTCTCCTCCGTCAGGCCCGCGACGACGAACGCCTCGAGAAAATAGCCGAGGTAGACATTGCGCACGTTCAGCCGCTCGATGACGGCGCTGAGGATGAGCTCGACCACGATGGCCGGCAGGCACGAGAGCGCGCCGTAGCCCAGGAGCTTGGCGAGCAGGGCCGGCGGCTCTTTGTCCGTGCGGTCCTTTCGGTAGATATACACCACCAGCACGACGGCCGGCAGCAGCGCAATGAACATCAAAGGATCGATCATGGGGAAAACCTCCAATCTGGGATATGCGGGAGCGGGGGCGATTTGAAAGCCTTCTCCTCAAGGAGAAGGCTAGGGGCGTGGTACGGTCATGCGATGCCACGCGCCGGTCAGAACAGCAGCCAGATCAGCAGCGGGATCGTCACGGCGGACAGGATCGCACTGAGAAAAATGCACTTGGACGCGAACGCATCCGACCGGTCATACTGCAGGCACAGCGCCGTGACGACCATGGCCGACGGGCACGCCGCGAGCAGCACCGGAATGCCGAGCAGCGCGCCGCTGACAAACGGCCGCAGCACCAACCACGTCAGCAGTGGGCACACGAGCAGCCGCACCGCCGACACCACGTAGACCCGCCAGTCGGCGAGCGCGGCGCGCACGGAGATCGCGCCGAGCGACGTGCCGATGATGAGCATCGACAGCGGGATCGTCGCGCCCGCGAGCGTGGAGATCGTGTCGGCAATGACGGCGGGCACATGGATGCGCGAGAGCAGCAGCACGACCGACAGCAGCGTCGCAATGACGGGCATATTGAGCACCTTGCGCCAGTCGAAGCGCGCGCCCGCGCCGCCAGAGAGCTGCGCCGCGCCGATGGAATAGAGCGCGAGGTTGAACGGGATGTTCGCCAGCGAGGCGAAAAAGACCATCTCGTCACCAAAGATCGCCGCGACGACCGGCAGGCCCACAAAGCCCACGTTGCCAAACGCCGTCACGAGCCGCGTCGCACCCACATCCTCGCCGCGCGTGCGCAGCAGCCGCGGCAGAAACCACGCCGCGGCGATCTGCAAAACGGTCGCAGCCGTCAGCACGAGGACGTAATCGACAATGTCGCGGCCGGTGAAATCCGGCACGCTCAGCACGGAATTGAGGATCGTCGCCGTGAGCAGGACGTTCATCACCAGCGGCGTCACGCGCTTATTAAACTCCGGCCCTGTGATGCCGATGCGCGCACAAAGGTAGCCAAGCAGCATGATGAGCACCAGCATGGCCATCTTGGCAAAAACTAAGGACAGATTCATATTTGGTTTTCTCTCTCTTCTCGAATTCTCTCGCTGGGCGGCGCATGGTGCTGCCGACCCAGTGTAGAATAGTATAAGCGCGGCATTGCACCTTGTAAAGAAGCAATTTTCCGATTTCTTATCGCACCAATTTTCGCCGATTTCCGAAAGTGCGGTGCGTGGTACTTGCCAAATGCCGCCCGGCCTGTTACACTGACAGAAAAGGGGGTGTGCGCATGAAGAAAACCGTCATCACCGTTATCCGCATCATCGTCATCGTCGCCATTCTGGGTCTGCTGACCTACGGCGGCTTCGTGGGGATGAACCGCGTGTCCGGCACCGGGGACTACACCATCGACCAGTACGCCGCGACCGACGACGGCGGTCTGCTGACCGTGACGAAGGGCGGCACGGCGCTGCACGTCAAGTGCTCGGCCGACCAGCTCGCCGTCGTTGAGACGCAGCCGGACGGCACGTTCCACCTGTCGTTCTCCTACAGCCAGATCACGAACAAAGGCACGCTCAAAGACATCACGCCCGCCGGGTAACAACCGGCCGGGCGCGATCCTTAACAATTCTGAATTTTACGCGCACGCTTGCAAAATGCCCGCCGGAGCGCGTATAGTAAAGGCAGTAATTAACAGATTTTCGGAAACCGAATGGTCTCCCGGAGGTGACTTCGTATGCAGACAACCGACCCCCGCCGCACCCCGCGGCCCGACAGCGATGCACAAACGCCGAAGCCGGACGCGGCCGACCGGCCGCGCCCGGCCAGACGCCGCGCGCCGCAGCGCCGCGGCCCGAGCCAGTCGACGCTGGTGTTCGCGGCCGTGCTGGTCGTGATCGTGCTGGTGGCCGTGCTGGTGCTCGTGCTCGTGAGCCGGCATGACCGCGCGCCCAAAAACGATCCCGCCGCGCAGGCCACGCCCACCGCGCAGGTCACGGAGCAGGACACCGTGCTCGCGGAGGCGAAGCACCTCGCCGCACAGTATGACTATGACAAGGCCATCGCCGCCGTGACGGGCTTTGCCGGGTGGGAGAACGTGCCGGAGCTACAGCAGGCCAAGGCCGATTTTGAGGCGCAGAAGGCGCAGGCCGTGCGCTACGCCGACCCCACGACCATTCCGCACATCTTTTTCCACACGCTCATCGCGGACACTGCCCGCGCCTTTGACGGCGACCCCGAGCAGGGCGGCTACAACCAGTTCATGGCCACGATCAAGGAGTTCAACGCCGTGCTGCAGAGCCTGTACGAGCGGGGCTTCGTGCTCGTGGACATCCACGACGTCGCCGGGCCGCAGCAGCAGGCCGACGGCTCGACGAAATACGTCGCGGGCGACATCTACCTCCCCGCCGGGAAAAAGCCCATCGTCCTATCGCAGGACGACGTGTGCTACTACGAATATATGACCGACAGCGACAGCGACGGCAAGCCCGACAAAGGCGGCGACGGCTTTGCCTCGCGCCTGCTGGTGAAAGACGGCAAGCTCACGTGCGAATACGTGGACGCCGACGGCCAGACGCTCTACGGCAGCTACGACCTCGTGCCGCTGCTGGATGATTTTCTGGACCAGCACCCGGACTTTTCCTATCGCGGCGCGCGCGCGACCATCGCCGTGACCGGGTATCAGGGCGCGTTCGGCTACCGCATCAGCAATGATTATAAGGAAAAGCTCGGCGACGAGGCCTTTGCGCAGGCGTGCACGGACGCGCGCGCCGTTGCCGACGCCCTGCGCGCCGAGGGCTACACGATCGCCAGCCACAGCTACGGCCACCTGACCTACGGCGACATTTCGCCCGAGCGTCTGGCCGGCGACGCGCAGAAGTGGAACGATCAGATCGCGGCCGTCATCGGCGAGACCGACGTGCTGCTCTACCCCTTCGGCAGCGACATTGCCGGCGTGGAGGCCTACAAGGGCGCGAAGTTTGACACGCTCTACGGCCTGGGCTTCCGCTATTTCTGCAACGTGGACTCGGCCGAGCACTGGGTGCAGATCCACGACGGGTATGTCCGTCAGGGCCGGCGCAACATCGACGGCTACCGGATGTACTACCAGTCGAATCTGCTCGACGACCTGTTCGATACCAAGACCGTCTGGGACGACGCCCGCCCGACGCCCGTGCCGAAGATCTGACCGGCAGCGCCGCAAGCTCCAGCCCAAACACGACAAAATCCCCTGACCGAACGGTCAGGGGATTTTGTTTGGGATGGGAAAAATAAAGGGGGGAATTTATCGACCAATCAGTCCTTGCGCTCGTCGCCCCAGAAGAACAGGGCCACGGTGCCCGGGCCGGTATGGCTGCCGATGGTGGTGCCGACGCTGTAGATCTCGACCTTGCCGTTGAGCTTCGGAAACTTCTTTTCGATCTCGTCGGCCACGGCGCGCGCGTCGTCATAGCACGCCGACTGCGAGATGTAGCACTTGCCGGAGTAGTCGAGGCCGCCCTGCGCGTGCTCTTCCATGCGGGCAACGATCTCTTTCATGACGCGCTTCTTACCGCGGATCTTGGAGCGCGGGATGAGCCGGCCAAGGTTATCCATGTTCAGCAGCGGGCAGATATCCAGCAGGCCGCCGAACACGCCGGCCACCTTCGAGATGCGGCCGCCCTTGACATAGAACGTCAGGTCCGTGGAGAAGAACCAGTGGTGCAGCTCCAGCTTGTGCGCCTCGGCCCAGTCGCGCACGCCGTCGATGGGCATGCCCTCGTCGCGCAGGTCCGCCAGGCGGTCCATCAGCAGGCCGTAGCCCGAGGACGCGCCGAGCGAGTCAACGATGTAGATCTTCCGGTCAGGATAGCGCTCGCGGACGATGCGCGCGGCGTTTTCCGCCGAGTTCGACACGCCGGACAGGCCCGAGGACAGGCAGACGTGCAGAATGTCCTTGCCCTGCTCGAGAAACGGGGTGAAATAATCCACGAACTCCGAGATGTTCACCTGCGAGGTGCGCGTCTCGGCGCCGTTTGCCATGGCGGCGTAAAACTTGTCGAACGGCATCGACTCGCCCAGATCGTCCGGGTAATCCACGCCGTCGAGCGCATAGTGGAAGCAGATATACGAAATGTCACGCTGCTGGAAATGCTCCTTGGTCAGGTCGGCGGTGGAGCAGCAGCTCAGTACGAAATCGGCCATTTTGTCGGTCTCCTTTGCATCCTTCGATTTGCCCGTCGGGCGGGCAGGTGTGATTCCTTCTCAACATGAATATGGTGGTATCATACCTGCCGTGCCGGCATTGCGCAACCTACAAAATGGAACCGGGGCGTAGAACACGGCCCTGCCCTGCTCTACGCCCCGAAAGACGCATTCTACAAATCATAGAATGTCTGCAATATCAATGCTTTGCGCGGATGTTGAAACTGAAATACACGACGGCCTCCGCCGGGATGAGGATGAGGAAAAGCTGCCAGAAATTCATCCCGAAGCGCAGCAGCACGAGGTAGCCCACGGCGAACACGCTCGCCACAAGGCCGAGCACGACATAAAGGTTTCCCCGTCCGTTAAAAAACACGCTGTTGAGCGCAAGATACGTAATGAGCGCTGCCGGCACGAAGCAGGGAAACACGACCCACTCCACCTTGCCCAGCCACAGCCACAGCACCACAAACACCAGCACCGCCAGCGTGACGATGCCCGTGAGAGCGACCTGAATGATGGAGGCGTGGCTGCGGTCGCGCACGTCGGCGGGATCGGGTGCTGGCTGCCAGGCATCGTGCTCGTCGAGCAGATAATCGACCGTGACGCTGAAGATCTCGCTCATGCGCTTGAGCACGGCCGCGTCGGGAATGGCCTCGCCGCGCTCCCACTTGGAGATCGACTTGTCCGAATAATTCAGTTGTTCGCCGAGCTCGGCCTGCGTCATGCCCGCGGCCGTGCGCAGGCGGATCAGGTTGCTGGCGAAGATGAGTTTCAGTTCATCCATGACGGCGACCTCACGATGGTTTTATCCTGTCTATTTTACGCACTTGCGCGCGCGTTGTCAACCGTCACGTGCGCCAGACGATCTCCTCGGCCGTGCGCGCGGCGGTCTGCTCGTCGGTGAGCAGGCGCACGAGCTCGAGCGCGAACGCCATCGCTGCGCCGAGGGCGCGGCCGGTCGTGATCGGCCCGTCGGTAACGACGTCGGCATCGACCATGTGCGCGCCGGTGCACCGGTTCTCAAAGCCGGGGTAGCACGTGGCGCGCCGTCCGGCGAGCAGGCCGTACTGCGCGAGCACGCTCGGCGCGGCGCAGATGGCGGCCGCGCGGCCGCCGTGCTCGAGCGTGCGGCGCACGAGCGCCTCCACGGCCGGGCTCTTGGCCAGATTCGTCGTGCCCGGCATGCCGCCCGGGAGCACGACAAGCTCCGGCGGCGCTGCCAGCAGCTCCGGCAGCGTGCGGTCGCACGTGATGGGCACGCCGTGCGCGCCGACGACGGTGTGTGCGTCCTGAATGGACACCGTGTATGCCTCCAGGCCGGCGCGGCGGAGGATGTCGAGCGTGACGAGACCCTCGCACTCCTCAAACCCCTCGGCAAACAGCAGATAGCATTTTGACATGATGATGTTCCCCTTTCCTTCAAACAGCCGCTTACATAAGCGGCGCGACAAGTTTCAGCAGCGCGGCCGCGATGCGCGTGTGTAGCGGGATGCGCGCGAGGTCGCCGTGCGTGACGATCTGCGACTGGGCGCGTGTGGCGTCAAAATCCGCCACGATGTCCTTGATACACGGGCAGTCATAGAGATACACCGCGTCCTCAAAGTGCAGGTACAGACTGCGGTAATCGAGGTTGATCGTGCCGACGACGGCCTTGCGGTCGTCGCTGACGAACACCTTCGCGTGCACGAAGCCGGGCGTATACTCATAGATCTTCACCCCGGCGTCGAGCAGCTCGCGGTAGTGCCCCTTGGCGAGGGCAAAGGCGAACTTCTTGTCCGGCACGTGCGGCAAAATGAGCTCCACGTCCACGCCGCGCTTGGCCGCGAACGTGAGCGCCATGACCATCGTCTCGTCGAGGATGAGGTACGGCGTCATGATGCGCACATAGCGCTCGGCGTGGTTGAGGATGTCGAGATACACGCACTCGCCCACGCGCTCGTCGTCGAGCGGGCTGTCGGCATACGGCAGCACGTAGCCGCCCGCGCCCGGCAGCGGGCGCAGGGGCACATTGAGATAGCGGCCGTAGGAATCGGTGTCCGGCTCGCGCTCGTCCATGCCCCACATCTGCAGGAACATGAGCGTGAGCGAGCGCACGGCCTCGCCCTCGAGACGCACGGCCGTGTCCTTCCACACGCCGTAGACGCTCACGAGGTTGGCATATTCATCGGCGAGGTTCACGCCGCCGGTGAAGCCGACGCGCCCGTCGATGACGGCGATCTTGCGGTGGTCGCGGTTGTTGTAATACGTGCTCACGAGCGGGCGCAGCGGTGCGAACATCTTGCAGCGGATGCCCAGCGCCTCCATGCGCTTGGGATAGCCGTACGGCAGGCGGTAGAACGTGCACGTGCCGTCATAGAGCACGCGCACCTCGACGCCGGCGCGCACCCGCTCCTCCAGGATCTTCAGGATGCGGCCCCAGACGTCGCCCTCCTCGATGATGAAATATTCAAGGAAAATGAAGTGCTCGGCCGACTGCAGCGCCTCGATGAGCGCGCCGATCTTGTCCTGCCCCATGGGGTAGTAGGTGACGGCAGTGTTTTCATACACGGGGTAGTCGCCGGAGCGCAGCGTGTACTCGGCGAGGTTGTGCACCTCGGGCAGCTCGGTGCGCAGGCGGGCCATGAGCTCGGTCTGGCGCGGGACGTACTGCACGGTGCTCAGGATGCTCTCCTGCACGCGGCGGTTGGCGTAGCGGTGGCCGATATCGAGCTGCACAAACAGGTACAGCAGCACGCCGAACGCGGGCAGCGCCATGACGAGGATGATCCAGGTGATCTTCGTCGTCGCGCTGCCGGACTTGTTGACGAGGTAGATGATGACCGCGACGCTCATCACGCGCAAAACGATCGTCAGCGCGGGGTAGTAGCGGCCGAGATAGTGCGCGCCAAGCACCATGATGGCGATCTGCAGCACGAGCAGCAGCGTGATGACCATCGTGCGGCCGAACACAATGTCGAGCAGCCGGCGCTTGCCGCGGTGCAGCAGGCGGATCTCATTGTCGTCCTCAAACCAGTCTTTGCGCACGCGCGCACCTCCTTTCGTGTTGTTATCTTTCTATCATATCCGAAATCCCGGAAACGGTCAAGGGACATTCCGGTCGATTTTCCTGCGGCGCGCCGCAGGAAAACAACAGCGGCGTCACGGAAACAGCTCCGTGACGCCGCCGCGTCGGTGCGCGCACTTAACGCTTGCGCTTGTTTTTCTGATACAGGGCCCACAGGCCGTTGAGCAGCAGGTTCTTGTCGTACGTGATCTCGCGCCGGCAGTACGGGATGATGCAGCCGCCGAGGCCACCGGTCGCAATGACGGCGGCGGGCTCGCCGAGCTCGGCCTCCATGCGCTCGATCATACCGTCGAGCATGGCCGCCGTGCCGTAGACGCTGCCGGAGCGCATGGCCTCGACCGTGTCGGTGCTGATGCACTTTTTCGGCGCGTCGAGCGAGATGTGCGGCAGCTGCGACGTGCCGTTTGCGAGCGCCTCGAGCGAGATGCCCACGCCGGGGATGATCGCCCCGCCGAGCACGCGCGCCTCACGGTCGATGACGGTCATGGTCGTGGCCGTGCCCATGTCGATGATGATCAGCGGCGGGTCGTGGATGGCCAGCGCGGCGGCCGCGCCGACGACGAGGTCGCTGCCCATGGTGGCGGGATTGTCGAGCGCGATGTTCAGCCCCGTTTTCATGCCGGGGCCGACGACGAGCGGGCGGATGCCCGTGATCATGCGCACGGCGGCGATGAGCGCGCCGTTGATCGGCGGCACGACGGACGACAAAATTGCGCCGTCGATGTTCTCCGGCGCGATGCCGGAAAACTCGATCACCTGCCGCAGCGAGATGGCGTACTCGTGCGCGGTCTTGTCGCGGTCGGTCTCCAGACGGGCAATGTTGCGGATGCCGGACTCGTCGAGAAAACCGATCACAATATTCGTATTGCCAACGTCCAGAGCCAGCAGCATATCAGTCCACCGGGCCTTTCTTGCCGGCCGCGATCAGCCGGGTGATGGTCGGGCTCAGGACGAGGTTCACGCCCAGCTCGAGCAGGAAGTTCACGCCCACGAGGCCCGTAACGACATACGTTGCCACAGCCGTGCCGCCGGCCCATGCCTGCAGCTGCGGCTGATAAAACAGCACCATGGCGAGCACGAACAGCCCGGTGTTGACGACCGGGGCGGCCGCGGCCGCGACGATAACGCCCGCGAGCGCGTGCTTTTTGCCGATGGCGCGATAGAGCAGACCGGCCACATAACCTGCCGCCGTGCCCTTGATGAGGCAGACGAGCACGGTCATGACCGGGCGCGCGGAAAACATGATGTAGCCGCCCGCATCGGCGCCGGTGACGACGGCGATCGTGACGACGACGCCAAACACGAAGCCGAGCCACGCGCCGGCGCTGACGCCATAAACGGCTGCGCCGACCACGATCGGGATCAGCACGAGCGACACGGCGAACGGGCCGACCTTGATGAAGCTGCCGAGCAGCTGCAGCACGACGACGATGGCGGTGAAGAGTGCAAGCCCAGCCAGACGCCGGGTCTTACCATTGCTGTTGTTCATTTTTTATACCTCCTAAGCTGCTGTTCCCGCTCCGGGCGGGATATAGCGCAGGAGTATCTTACCCAATCCGGCGCAAAAAATCAAGAGCGGACGTGCAAAGTTTGCACGTCCGCCCATGACAATTTTTGATGATGCAATTACTTCAGCGCATCCACGGTCGCCAGATACAGGGCATCCGACCCGTCGGACGGCATGCTGAAGCCGGTGCGCGGCGAGAAGCTGAAGCCGTTGAGCGTCGGGCCGTCCTGCAGGCAGGAGCGCTTGAACTGCTGGCTGAAGAGGCGGCGGCAGTAGCTGCGCAGCCACTTTTTGAGCGTCGCATGGTCAAACTCGTCGCCGTAGGCGATATCGGCCAGGCGCAGCACCTTCTCGGGCGCGAAGCCGTGATCGACCATGTAGTACAGGAAGAAGTCCTGGAGGTTGTACGGGCCGACGGAGTCCTCGCTCTTCTGGGCGATCTCGCCGTTGCGCGTCGGGGGCAGCAGCTCGGGGCTGACCGGCGTGTCGAGCACGTCGAGCAGGGCCTTGGCGAGCACCTGGTCGTCCGTCGTCTCGGCGACATAGCGCACGACCATCTGCACCATGGTCTTCGTCGAGCCGGCGTTGACGTCGTACATGGAGATGTGGTCGCCGTTGTAGGTGCACCAGCCGTCGGCAAACTCGCTCATGTCCTCCGTGCCGACATGGATGCCGCCGTCGGCAAAGCCGTTGGCCACGTCCATGAGGATCTGGGTGCGCTCGCGCGCCTGCGAGTTTTCGTACACGACGTTGCGGTTTTCGGGGTCGTGGCCGATGTCCTTGAAGTGCTGCATGACGCTCTCGCCGATGTCGATGACGCGCACGGTCGCGCCGAGCTGCTCGGACACGATGATGGCGTTGGACTTCGTGCGGTCGGTCGTGCCGAAGCACGGCATGGTCACGGCGGTGACGTAGTCGGCCGGCAGGCCCATCATCTTCACGGCCTCGGCACAGATGATGACGGCGAGCGTGGAGTCCACGCCGCCGGAAATGCCGACGACCGGGTGCTTGAGATTGGCATACTGCATGCGGCGCACGAGGCTGGCGGCCTGCATGTGCAGCAGGCGCTTGGCCGCGGCGTGGTAATCGGCCGGGTCGTCCGGACGGTAGGGGTACTTGCCGAACGGGCGGGTGAGTACGGTCTCCTCCACGCCCTCGCCCCACTCGGTGACGACGTAGGACGCAGCATCGCCGGTGAAGGTTGCGTCCTTGCGGCGCGCGGCGATGAGCAGCTGCACGTCCAGCTCCGTCACGACGTCGGAGCAGCCGTCCTCAGCGCTCTCGAGCACCTTGCCGTCCTCGGCGACGAGGCACAGGCCGGAATACGTCGCGTCGGTGCTCGACTCGCCGAAGCCGGGAGCCGCCAGCACGACGCCGGCGTGCAGCTTCGCGCTCTCGGCGCGCGCGGCAGTGGTCACGCGGCAGGCGGAGTCCGTCGCCATCGGGAAGCCCGCCATCTCGACGAGCACGGTCGCACCGGCGAGCGCGTGGCGCACGGCCGGGGACACCGGGGCGGACACGTCCGCGCCGACGAGCACGGCGACGTTCAGCTCGCTGACTGCGCTGTGCTGGAACAGCTGCTGCGGGTGGAAATCGACCGGGCCGAGCGAGCCGATCTGAATGTCGTCGAGCAGCGCGCCGGGCAGGGCAAAGTGCTTGTCGCCCGGGCAGCTGGCCGGCACGACGCCGAGCAGCTCACCGTTGCACACGGCAGCCGCCGCGTCATACACCTTCGCGCCCTGCGCGACCGGCAAGCCGACGAACACGAGCATGTCCTTGCCCTCGGACGCCTGGACGACCTTTTCGAGCGCGGCCGCCGCGCCTGCGAGCAGGGTGTTCTGGTAGAACAGATCGCCGCAGGTAGCGCCCGTGAGCGTCAGCTCCGGGAACACGAGCACCTTCACGCCGAGGCGTGCGTGCTCGTCCATGGCGCGGATGACGGCATCCGCATTGAACATCGGATCTGCTACCCGGATCTCGGGAGCAGCCGCTGCAACCTTGATAAATCCGTGTTTCATGTTGATTCTTCCTTTTCTCTAATTCTGATTTGCTTTTTCAAACGTAAAAAGCGCCGCGTCGTAAAACTTCAGCACCGCGCCGCGCACGGGCACGTATTCCTTTTCCGACGCCGTGACGGTGACGGTGTCCTCCCCCACCTCGGCGTGCGCGGTCTCGTCGAGCACGGGCAGGACATTTTCATTGAGCTCCTGCGCAAGCTCGTCGAGGTGCTGGGCGTAGTACTCGCTGTCGTGCGGCGGGGTGTAGCCCGGCACGGGATTTGCGCCCCGCGTGAGGCAAAACACGATCATCAGCACCGACAGCAGCAGCACGAAGCCGCCGCCCACGGGCCCGAGCCAGCGGGCGATCTGCGCGCCGGGCTCTTCCTTCACGGTCGGGTCCGGCGGCGGGACGATCTTCGGCATGGCTTAAAACCGGATGCGCGCGGCGATGTAGTCGGCGAGCTGCTCCATGGGGATGCGCTCCTGCTGCATAGAGTCGCGGTCGCGCACGGTCACGCAGCCGTCCTCTGCGGACTCAAAGTCGAACGTCACGCAGTACGGCGTGCCGATCTCGTCCTGGCGGCGGTAGCGCTTGCCGATCGAGCCTGCCTCGTCATAGTCGCACATGAAGCGCTTTTGCAGCTTGTGATAGAGCTCGGTCGCGGGCTCGGAGAGCTTTTTCGACAGCGGCAGCACCGCGCACTTGAACGGCGCGAGCGCCGGGTGGAAGTGCATGACGACGCGGGTGTCGTTCTTGGCCGCATCCACGACCTCCTCGTCATACGCCTCGCACAGGAAGGCGAGCGTCACGCGGTCCGCGCCGAGCGACGGCTCGATGACGTAGGGGATGTAGTGCTCGTTTTTCTCCTGGTCGAAATAGTCCATGTCCTGACCGGAGAACTTCTGGTGCTGGGTCAGGTCGTAATTCGTGCGGTCGGCGACGCCCCAGAGCTCACCCCAACCGAACGGGAACAGATACTCAAAGTCGGTCGTGGCCTTGGAGTAGAAGCTCAGTTCCTCCTTCTCGTGGTCGCGCAGGCGGAGGTTCTCATCGTGCATATTCAGGCCCTTGAGCCACTCGTGGCAGAAGCTGCGCCAGTAGTCGAACCACGCAAGGTCAGTGTCCGGCTCGCAGAAGAACTCGAGCTCCATCTGCTCGAACTCGCGGATGCGGAAGATGAAGTTGCCCGGCGTGATCTCGTTGCGGAAGCTCTTGCCGATCTGGCAGACGCCGAACGGGATCTTGCGGCGCGTCGTGCGCTGGATGTTCTTGAAGTTGACGAAAATGCCCTGCGCGGTCTCGGGGCGCAGATACACCTCGGCGGCCGTGTCCTCGGTCACGCCCTGGTGGGTCTTGAACATGAGGTTGAATTTGCGGATATCGGTAAAGTCGCTCTTGCCGCAGCCCGGGCAGGGGATCTTCTGCTCGCGGATGAAGGCGACCATCTCGTCGTTGGTCATGGCCTCGACGTTCACGTCGGGCATGGGGTTCTCGGCCAGCCAGCCCTCGATGAGCTTGTCGGCGCGGTGGCGCATCTTGCAGGACTTGCAGTCGATGAGCGGGTCATTGAACGTCGTCACGTGGCCGGAAGCCACCCAGACCTGCGGGTTCATGAGGATGGCGGAGTCGAGCCCGACATTGTAGGGGTTTTCCTGCACGAACTTCTGCCACCAGGCACGCTTGACGTTGTTTTTCAGCTCCACGCCGAGCGGGCCGTAGTCCCAGGAGTTGGCGAGGCCGCCGTAGATCTCGGAGCCGGGGTACACAAAGCCGCGGTTCTTGCACAGGGCGACGATCTTGTCCATAGTTTTTTCGGTGTTTTTCATTGTTTTTCCTCCCTGCTCCGCCAATGGCGATGGCGGAAGCCAAATGATCTCCGCCGATGGCTTCGGCGGGACGCGCCCGGCCGGGAACGACCCGATCGGACAATTTTATATTATAGCACCGCGCCCCCCGTCCTGCAAGGAATGACACAACGTTAACACGGGCCGGGCGCGGGCGCGCAATTTGGGTTGCGTTCTTTCAAAATCCATGTTAAACTACCCTTACCCCCAGCCGTCAGCCGGGGGTACTCATAAAGGTAAAGGAGAGATTTCCGATGTCCATTTCCGTTGGCGCCGTCGGCACTGCTTCGACCGTCGTGACGCCTGAAAATACCGCGGCCGCGGTCGGCTCCGGCGCGCTGCCGGTGTTCGCCACGCCGTATATGATCGCCCTGATGGAAAACGCCGCCTGCAACGCCATTGCCGACGGTCTGGAAGAAGGCCAGAGCAGCGTCGGCACGAAGCTCGACGTGTCGCACGACGCGGCGACGCCCGTTGGCATGCACGTCACGGCCAAGGCCGAGCTCGTTGAGGTCGACCGCCGCCGCCTCGTGTTCCGCGTCACGGCGGAGGACGACGCCGGCCCGATCGGTCAGGGCACGCACGAGCGCTTTCTCATCATGGCGGACAAGTTCCTCGCCAAGGCGGAGGCCAAGAAGGGCTGAGGCCTGGCCAACGCCAAAACGACCGGCGATGCGGTCATGGAAAAAGATTCACAAAATGTCCCTTTCTTTTTGCCGCAAAACCGGTTACACTGTAGTCAACAGATCCGGGGCGACCCGGAGTGGAAAACCTGAAAGGAGTGGCGTTTTATGAAGTTCACGTTCATCGAAAAGAAAATGGCCCCGTCCGATTCCCTGCGTGCGTACGCGGAGAAAAAGGTCAGCAAGATCGACCGGCTCTTCCGCACCGAAAGCGAGGCAAACGTCACCTTCAGCACGGAGCGCGGCCGCTTCACGGCCGAGATCACGATCAAGAACAACGGTACGTTCTTCCGCGCCCACGAGACGACGAGCGATATGTACGCCTCCGTCGACTCCGCCGTGGCGACGATCGAGCGCCAGATCCGCAAGAACAAGACCCGCCTGGCCAAAAAGCTGCGCGAGGGCGCGTTTGAGCGCGAGGTGCAGCCGGAGTACGTCCCCGCGGACGACACGGTCGAGGCCGGCGCGTTCGAGGTCGTGCGCCGCAAGCGCTTCCCCATCAAGCCCATGAGCGTCGAGGAAGCGATTTTGCAGATGGACCTGCTCGAGCACACGTTCTTCGTCTTTCGTGATGTCGCGGCCGATGGCGCCGTGTCGGTCGTCTACCGGCGCAAAAACGGCGGCTACGGCTTCATCTCCGACGAAGCGGAGTAAGCAGCATTCCGATCCCCATAAGGTCCCTGCGGCAATGCCGCAGGGACCTTTTTCGCGTTCTTGCATTCCCGGCCCCGCTGTGCTATCATCGGCGCAGGAAAACGCACAAAGGAGGCAATGCCCGATGCAATGGATCGAAGTGTCCGTCCCCACCCGCAGCGACGAGATCGACGACGTCTGCGCGCAGCTGGCCGAGCTGGGCGCGGGCGGCATGGTCGTGGAGGACGAGACGGATTTTCAGCAGTTTTTGGAGCAGAACCATCAGTACTGGGACTACGTGGACGACGCGCTCGAGGCGCAGTTTCGCGGCGTGTCGCGCATCAAGTTTTACCTTGCCGACGATGACGACGGCCGCGCGCAGCTGGCCGCCATCCGCGCCGGTATCGGCCGTGAGCTGACGACCGCGACCGTGCGCGACAGCGACTGGGAAAATAACTGGCGGCAGTACTATCAGCCGATTGAGACAGGCGAACGGCTC
>OJRH01000487.1_pt1 | contig 18387 bp, 14 predicted proteins | sample 1599131 | NCBI WGS metagenome assembly OJRH01 (sample SAMN03922527, study PRJEB24848) | human gut metagenome | isolation source: stool sample | host: Homo sapiens | place: Germany | collected 2010-05
GCAAGGCGCAGTTCGGCGGCCAGCGCTTCGGCGAAATGGAAGTCTGGGCGCTCGAGGCCTACGGCGCGGCTTACACCCTGCAGGAGATCCTGACGGTGAAGTCCGACGACGTGACCGGCCGCGTGCGCACGTACGAAGCCATCGTCAAGGGCGAGAACATCCCGCAGCCGGGCGTGCCGGAGTCGTTCAAGGTGCTCATCAAGGAGCTGCAGTCCCTGTGCCTGGATGTGCGCATCCTCGACGAGAACGGCGACGAGATCGAGCTCAAGGATGACGAGGACGATTACATCCCGGGTATGCGCGATGAGATGTCCTACAAGTCCGACGATGATGAGATCACCGGCAGCGGCTTCACGATCGAGGACGTACCGGTCGAGGAAGATGACAGTCTCGGCGCGTTCGGCGATGCCGGCGACGATGACTACACGGACGATTCTGATAAGGAGGAGGAATAAAACATGAGCTACACCCCGTTTGATGCAATTCAGATCGGCATTGCCTCCCCTGAAATGATCCTTTCCTGGTCCTCCGGCGAAGTGAAAAAGCCCGAGACCATCAACTACCGCACGCTCAAGCCCGAGCGTGACGGCCTGTTCTGCGAGCGCATTTTCGGACCCACGAAGGACTGGGAGTGCCACTGCGGCAAGTATAAGAAGATCCGCTACAAGGGTAAGATCTGCGACCGCTGCGGCGTCGAAGTCACGCGCGCAAAGGTTCGCCGCGAGCGCATGGGCCATATCGAGCTGGCCGCGCCCGTGAGCCACATCTGGTACTTCAAGGGCATCCCGTCGCGCATGGGCCTGATCCTGGATCTGACCCCGCGCGTGCTGGAAAAGGTGCTGTATTTCGGTGCGTATATCGTCACCGACCCCGGCATGACGCCGCTGCAGCGCTGCCAGATCCTGTCCGAAAAAGAGTACCGCGACATGCGCGAAAAGTATGAGGACGATTTCGAGGCCGGCATGGGCGCCGAGGCCATCAAGAAGCTCCTGCAGCAGATCGACTGCGCTAAGCTCTCCGAGCAGCTGCGCGCCGAGCTCGAGGAGGCCAGCGGCCAGAAGAAGGCGAAGATCGTCAAGCGTCTGGAGGTCGTCGAGGCATTCCACCGCAGCGGCAACCGTCCGGAGTGGATGATCATTGACATTCTGCCGGTCATCCCGCCCGAGCTTCGCCCCATGGTCCAGCTCGACGGCGGCCGTTTTGCCACGTCCGACCTCAACGACCTGTATCGCCGCGTCATCAACCGCAACAACCGCCTCAAGCGCCTCATGCAGCTCAACGCGCCGGACATCATCGTCCGCAACGAGAAGCGCATGCTGCAGGAAGCTGTTGACGCCCTGATCGATAACGGCCGCCGCGGCCGTGCCGTCACCGGCGCCAACTCCCGCGCGCTCAAGTCCCTGTCGGATATGCTCAAGGGCAAGCAGGGCCGCTTCCGTCAGAACCTGCTCGGCAAGCGTGTCGACTACTCCGGCCGAAGCGTTATCGTCGTCGGCCCGGATCTGAAGCTCTATCAGTGCGGCGTGCCGAAGGAAATGGCCATCGAGCTCTTCCGCCCGTTCGTTATGAAAAAGCTCGTCGAGGACGGTGTTGCCAACAACATCAAGTCCGCCAAGAAGATGGTCGACAAGCAGCGCACCGAGGTCTGGGACGCGCTCGAGGTCGTCATCAAGGATCACCCGGTCATGCTCAACCGCGCACCGACGCTCCACCGTCTGGGCATTCAGGCGTTCGAGCCCGTGCTGGTCGAGGGCCGTGCGCTCAAGCTGCACCCCCTGTGCTGCACCGCGTTCAACGCCGACTTCGACGGCGACCAGATGGCTATCCACGTCCCGCTGTCCGCGGAGGCGCAGGCCGAGGCGCGCATCCTCATGCTCTCGGCAAACAACCTCCTCCGCCCGCAGGACGGCCACCCCGTCACCGTGCCGACGCAGGATATGATCCTAGGCGCATACTACCTGACCTACGTTCGCCTCGGCAAGGCCGAGAAGGGCGCCGAGCAGGTGTTCGTGACCGATGCCGGCGATACCGATCTGCCGGTCAATGAGATCGTCGACGCGGACGACTTTGTCGCCGCGCACAAGAAGGCCGAGGCTGAGGGCGGCAAGCTCCCGAGCTATAAGCCGCTCAAGGTCTACCGCGACCCGAATGAAGCTATCATGGCCTATAATTACGGCGATGTCGGCCTGCACGCGCCGATCCTGGTGCGCGTGGCGCGCGAGGTCAACGGCGAGACGCTGCACCGCACGATCGAGACGACCGTCGGCCGCATCATCTACAACGAGCCCATCCCGCAGGATCTCGGCTACGTCGACCGCACCGACCCCGAGCACATGTTCGACCTCGAGGTCAGCTTCAAGGTCGGCAAGAAGCAGCTCGGCAAGATCATCGACCGCTGCATTGAGAAGCACGGCTTCACCGTTGCGACCGAAGTGCTCGATAATGTCAAGGCGCTCGGCTACAAGTATTCCACCATCGGCGCCATCACGATCTCCATCGCGGACATGACCGTCCCGGAGGAGAAGAAAACGCTCATCTCCGCCACGGAGAAGAAGGTCATTGCGATCGAGAAGAAGTACAAGCGCGGCTTCATCACCGAGGACGAGCGCTACCGTCTGGCTGTGTCCGAGTGGGAGAAGACCACGAAGGACGTCACGGCGGCCCTGCAGAACTGCCTCGATGAGTTCAACCCCATCTATATGATGGCGGACTCCGGCGCCCGTGGTTCTATGGCGCAGATCCGTCAGCTCGCCGGTATGCGCGGCCTGATCGCAAACACCGCCGGCAAGACCATCGAGATCCCGATCAAGGCCAACTACCGTGAGGGCCTGTCCGTCCTCGAGTACTTCATCTCGTCCCGAGGCGCCCGTAAGGGCCTGGCCGATACCGCACTGCGTACTGCCGACTCCGGTTATCTGACCCGTCGTTTGGTCGATGTCTCGCAAGAAGTCATCATCCGCGAGGATGACTGCGGTACGACCGACGGCATCATGGCCCGCGCCGTGTTCGACAAGGGACAGGAAGTCCAGAGCCTCGGCGAGAGCATCCACGGCCGCTACCCGGCCGAGCCCGTCGTGTCGCCCAAGACCGGCGAGGTGCTGTTCGATACCAACCATATGCTCATGCCCGACGATGCCAAGACGCTCGAAGAGCACGGCATCGAGGAAGTCAAGATCCGCAGCGTCATGACCTGTGAGGCGCGCAACGGCGTCTGCGCCAAGTGCTACGGCATCAACCTGGCCATCGGCCAGCCGGTCAACATCGGCGAGGCGGTCGGCGTTATCGCCGCCCAGTCCATCGGCGAGCCGGGCACGCAGCTGACCATGCGTACGTTCCACACCGGCGGCGTCGCCGGCGACGATATCACGCAGGGCCTTCCGCGTGTTGAAGAGCTGTTCGAGGCGCGCAAGCCGAAGAAGATGGCCACCCTCGCCGAGATCCCCGGCGTCGTCAGCATCGAGGAGACGAAGAAGACCTCCATCTATGCGGTCACGGTCACGAACCCGGCCGACGGCGAGACCGTCACGTACAACCTGCCGTACTCCGCCGGCATTCTGGTCGCCAACGGCGACACGGTCACGAAGGGCCAGCCGCTTTCGAACGGCGCGTACAGCCCGCACGACGTGCTGCGTATCTGCGGCGTCGATGCCTGCCGGCAGTATATCATTCAGGAAGTCCAGAAGGTCTACCGTCAGCAGGGCGTTGACATCAACGATAAGCACATCGAGATCATCGTCCGCCAGATGATGCGCAAGGTCCGTATCGACGATTCCGGCAGCACGAACCTGCTGTCCGGCGCCATTGTGGATCTGCATGAGTTCCGCGCGGCCAACCGCGCGATCGCCGAGCGCATCGCGGCAGGGGAGACCGAGCTCACGCCCGCGACGGCTGAGCATGTCCTTATGGGCATCACGAAGGCGTCGCTCGCCACGGAGAGCTTCCTGTCGGCCGCGTCCTTCCAGGAGACCACGAAGGTGCTGACCGATGCCGCCATCAAGGGCAAGATCGACCACCTCGTCGGCCTGAAGGAGAACGTCATCATCGGCAAGCTCATTCCCGCCGGCAGCGGCCTTGCCTGCTACCGCAACTTCGAGACGAATGAGGAGCCGACAGTCCCCGCAGAGCCGGAGGACGACGGCGTGGATCTGTCCGATCTCGCCAACATCTCCAACGCGCTTTAAACGACCAAATACCAACCGTTTCACCGGGATATGCCTGCATATCCCGGTGAAATTTTCGCTTCCGTCTTGAATAAAAATGCTTGACGAATCTTGTGCAATATGCTAAAATCCTATTTGCGTGTGCGTGCGCCCACCGATTTGTCATGCCTGTGTAAAAAGCACAAAAATGGCCGGGATTTCCTGAAAATTTTCCGGCAGAATCACGGTTTATCCGATGCTGTTTTTTGGCATCGTATAAATAGATCCATTTTCGAGGAAAGGAGGAAAACCATGCCTACTTTTAACCAGTTGGTGAGAAAGGGCAGAGAGAAAGTCACCTACAAGTCCACGTCTCCCGCCATGCAGAAGGGCCTCAACACCCTGAAGAACCGCGAGACCAATCTGAGCGCACCTCAGAAGAGAGGCGTCTGCACTGCCGTGCGTACCTCTACCCCCAAGAAGCCGAACTCCGCGCTTCGTAAGATCGCCCGTGTGCGTCTGACCAACGGCTACGAGGTAACCGCCTACATCCCGGGCATCGGTCACAACCTGCAGGAGCATAGCGTCGTTATGATCCGCGGCGGCCGTGTCAAGGATCTTCCTGGCGTTCGTTACCACATCATCCGCGGCACGCTCGATACGCAGGGCGTTTCCGGACGTATGCAGGCCCGTTCCAAGTACGGTGCCAAGCGGCCGAAGGCAGGAAAGAAGTAAGTTCCAACAGCAAATTTTGCCCTGTTGTTAACTGATATATATGTATTCGTTAACCTCGGGGCGCAGACGGAGATGCACCGCATCTTCGAGTACCTGTGAAGTCATTTTTTAATGAAGGAGGGAAGTATAGTGCCCAGAAGAGGTAACGTTCCCAAAAGAGAAATTTTGCCGGATCCGATGTACAACAGCGTTCTGGTGACCAAGCTCATCAACAGCGTGATGCTCGACGGCAAAAAGGGTGTTGCTCAGAAGGTCGTGTACGATGCTTTTGACATCATCAAGGAAAAGACCGGCAAGGAACCGCTCGATGCGTTTACCGAAGCCATGAATAACATCATGCCGAGCCTCGAAGTCAAGGCCCGCCGCGTCGGCGGTGCGACCTACCAGGTTCCTATGGAAGTGCGTCCTGAGAGACGCCAGACGCTCGGCCTGCGCTGGCTGACCGGCTATGCCCGCAAGCGCAGCGAAAAGACCATGAAGGAGCGCCTCGCAGGCGAGATCATGGATGCCTGCAACAACACCGGCGCTGCTGTGAAGAAGCGCGAAGACACGCACAAGATGGCCGAGTCCAACAAGGCGTTCGCGCACTTCCGCTGGTAATCTTCCGACTAGGAGCTATCAATTATGCCCAGACAATATTCCCTTGAAAACACAAGAAACATTGGCATCATGGCGCACATCGACGCCGGTAAGACGACCACGACGGAACGTATTCTGTTCTACACGGGCGTCAACCACAAGCTCGGTGAGACCCATGAAGGCACCGCCACCATGGACTGGATGGCGCAGGAGCAGGAGCGCGGCATCACGATCACGAGCGCTGCGACCACTTGCTTCTGGAAGGGCAACCGCATCAATATCATCGACACCCCGGGCCACGTCGACTTCACCGTTGAGGTCGAGCGCAGCCTGCGCGTGCTCGACGGCTGCGTGACGGTCCTTTGTGCCAAGGGCGGCGTTGAGCCGCAGTCCGAGACGGTCTGGAGACAGGCTGACCATTACAATGTTCCCCGCATGATCTACATCAACAAGATGGATATCATGGGCGCAAATTTCTACAACGTTGTCGACATGGTGCACGAGCGCCTGCGCTGCAACGCTGTTCCGATCCAGCTGCCGATCGGCTCCGAGGCGGACTTCCGCGGCATCATCGACCTGCTCGAGATGAAGGCGGACGTCTACTACGACGATCTTGGCAAGGATATGCGCGTCGAGGAGATCCCCGAGGACATGCGCGCCGAGGCCGAAGAGTACCGCACGCAGCTCCTTGAGGCCGTCGCCGATTTCGACGACGAGATCATGGAGATGTATCTGGAAGGTGAGGAAATCCCCACCGAAATGATCAAGGCGGCCATCCGCAAGGCCACGACGCAGGTCAAGTTCGTCCCGATCGTGTGCGGCACGTCCTATAAGAACAAGGGCGTGCAGAAGCTGCTGGACGCCATCGTCGATTATATGCCGTCCCCGCTGGACATCCCGCCGATCACCGGCACGGTGCCCAAGACGGATGAGGTCGAGCACCGCTCCGCGGACGATTCCGAGCCGTTCTCTGCTCTGGCCTTCAAGATCATGACCGACCCCTACGTCGGCCGTCTGGCGTTCTTCCGTGTCTATTCCGGCACGATCGAAGCCGGCAAATCCGTCCTGAACTCCACCAAGGGCCAGCGCGAGCGTCTGGGCCGCATCCTTTTGATGCACGCCAACCACCGCGAGGATATCACGCAGGTCTATTCCGGTGATATTGCGGCGGCGGTCGGCCTCAAGAATACGACGACCGGCGACACGCTCTGCGACGAAAAGTACCCGATCGTGCTCGAGTCGATGGAGTTCCCGGAACCGGTCATCCGCGTAGCAATCGAGCCCAAGACCAAGGCCGGGCAGGAGAAGATGGACATCGCCCTCGGCAAGCTTGCCGAGGAAGACCCCACCTTCAAGGCCTACACGGACGAGGAAACGGGCCAGACCATCATCGCCGGCATGGGCGAGCTCCATTTGGAGATCATCGTCGATCGCCTTCTGCGCGAGTTCCGCGTCGAGGCGAATGTCGGCAGACCTCAGGTCTCTTACAAGGAGACCATCACCAAGGCCGCTACGGTGGACACGCGCTACGCGCGCCAGACCGGCGGCAAAGGCCAGTTTGCACACGTCAAGCTCATGGTGGAACCCAACGAGCCCGGCAAGGGTTACGAGTTCATCAACCAGATCACCGGCGGTGCGATCCCGAAAGAGTTTATCCCCTGTGTGGATCAGGGCATCCAGGGCGCGATGCAGGCCGGCGTGCTTGCGGGCTACGAGGTCGTTGACGTGAAAGTCACGCTGCTCGACGGCTCGTATCACGAGGTCGACTCGTCCGAGATGGCGTTTAAGATCTGCGGCAGCATGGCATTCAAGGAGGCCTGCCAGAAGGCCGGCCCGACGCTCCTCGAGCCCATTATGAAGGTCGTCGTTACGGCGCCGGAAAGCTATATGGGCGACGTGATGGGCGATATCAATGCCCGCCGCGGTCAGATCGCCGGTACGGACATCCGCAACGGTGCGGCGATCGTCACGGCGAACGTGCCCCTGGCATCCATGTTCGGCTATGCGACCGACCTGCGCAGCAAAACGCAGGGCCGCGCGACCTACAGCATGGAGCCCAGCCACTTCGTAGAGCTGCCGAAGTCTCTTCAGGAGAAGATCATCCACGGCAGCAACTGACCTGCGCAACCGGCACAATGTGCCTTATAAGAAAGTAAGTCACGACATCATTTTAGAATTAGGAGGATATTCTAATGGCAAAGCAGATGTACAATAGAACCAAGCCCCATGTCAATATCGGCACCATCGGCCATATCGACCACGGCAAGACCACCCTGACCGCTGCGATCACCAAGGTTCTGTCCCTGGCTGACCCGAACAGCGCCGAGTTCGCCGCCTACGATCAGATCGATAAGGCTCCGGAAGAAAAAGCGCGTGGCATCACGATCAACACCGCTCACGTTGAGTACCAGACCGACGACCGCATCGGCCTTGACGGCACCGAGATCAAGGGCCGCCACTATGCGCACGTCGACTGCCCGGGCCACGCCGACTATATCAAGAACATGATCACCGGCGCTGCTCAGATGGACGGCGCGATCCTCGTTATCGCTGCTTCCGACGGCCCGATGGCTCAGACCCGTGAGCACCTGCTGCTTGCCCGTCAGGTCAACGTTCCGTACGTTCTGGTGTTCCTGAACAAGGTCGACCAGGTCGACGATCCCGAGCTGCTTGAGCTCGTCGAGATGGAAGTCCGTGAGCTGCTCGACAAGTACGACTTCCCGGGCGACGACACCCCGATCATCAAGGGCTCCGCTCTGAACGCTCTGATCTCCGAGTCCACCGATCCGAAGGCCCCCGAGTACAAGTGCATCTGGGAGCTCATGGACGCTGTTGACACTTGGATCAAGACTCCGGACCGTGCTGCTGACAAGCCGTTCCTGATGCCCATCGAGGACGTGTTCACCATCTCCGGCCGCGGCACCGTCGTTACCGGCCGTGTCGAGCGTGGCATCGTCAAGGTTGGCGATAAGGTCGAGATCGTCGGCATCAAGGACACCCAGGAGACCACCGTCACCGGCACCGAGATGTTCCACAAGACCCTCGAGTTCGCCGAGGCTGGCGACAACGTCGGCTGCCTGCTCCGCGGCATCGACAAGAAGGGCGTTGAGCGTGGCCAGGTCCTCGCTGCTCCGAAGTCCATCCACCCGCACACCAAGTTCAAGGGCCAGGTTTACGTTCTGTCCAAGGAAGAGGGCGGCCGTCACACCCCGTTCTTCAACAACTACCGTCCCCAGTTCTACTTCCGTACCACCGACGTGACCGGCGTCATCAGCCTCCCCGAGGGTGTTGAGATGTGCATGCCCGGCGATAACGTCGACATGGACGTCGAGCTGATCACCCCGATCGCGATCGAGGTTGGCCTGCGTTTCGCTATCCGTGAAGGCGGCCGTACCGTTGGTTCCGGTGTTGTCATCGCCATCAACGAGTAATTTTCAGCTTTCTGAATTCCTCTCCGGCATCTGCCGGAGAGGAATTTTTTGTTTTCGATAAAATTGTTTCAAATACGAAACTTTAATTACTTTTCAAATGCTTTTTTAAGAATTGCGGCCTGTATTTCGTGGTAAAAAAAGGCTCCTGGCTTCGCGCCGATGGGATGCGGACGCCTGTGTCCGACATTTTGCCGGCACCTTTTCCATGTATGTTTGCTTGGAACTTAAAGGAGGCAAAATTCCATGAAAAAATGCGCAAGACATTGCGCCTGATACTGGCCCTGGTGCTGGCATTCAGTCTCGCTGCTGTCCCGGCTTTCGCGGCAGACGCCACGGAGGCGGAGACCAGCACATCCGCTACGGCCTATGCCAACGGCTGGGTCGGCGGCTATGCGGATGGCACGTTCCACCCGAACCAGACCATCACGCGCGCCGAGGCGGTGACTATCCTCAACCGCGTGCTTGGCCGCAGCTGCGACCTGACGTTCGTGCAGGCCAATGCGCAGGCAGCGTCGCACTTTACCGACGTCACACCCGGCGCATGGTGCTACGCCGCAGTCACCGAGGTCTCGGTCGGCCACACCTTTACGGAGCTGACCGGCATTGAGCGCTGGATGGCGCTCGCCTGAGCCCCAAGGCATCTGCCTGAACCCGAACGAAACCAAAACTCCCGGCACATTCCTGCCGGGAGTTTTTTTGCCCATTCATCGCAGACCGTGCATGAAGCCGTCCATCGCCGTCGCGTGGATGTCGCCGCCGATGACGCGGTTGCGGTAGACGAACAGCTGCGCGAGCACAGTGTCCGTCGAGCCCTCGTAGTTCGTCACGCGGTAGGTATAGGCTGTGCACGTCTCGCCGGCGTAAGTGGACAGGTCAAATCCCTGCTGCTTTTGCAGGGCGTTGTAATCGCTGAATACACCGCTGAACACGCGCGGGATCACGATCTCCTGCGCCGTTTCCGTCACGGGATCCGCCTCCCAACCGAGCGCCTGCAGATAGGCAATGCGCCCGTCCGTCGTCGTGACGTTGTAGTGCGCCGAGAGCACGCCGCCGTTGCTGCGCCAGATGACGGCCAGCGCCAGCAGCACGCCCAGACCGATGAGCGCATACACGACCGTCCGTCTTGTCCAGTGAAATGATTTGAGCTTCATAACCACACCTCGGAATAAGCCTATTCAAATTTGCCACCGGATATGTTATAATACGTCCAATGGCCGTAAAGGAGGGGCGCGCATGATCCGTCTGGACAAATATCTGGCCGATACCGGCGCCGCTTCCCGGCGCGAGGCCAAGGCGTATATCCGCCGCGGCGAGGTCACGGTCGACGGTGTGCCCGCCCGCGCGCCGGAGCAGAAGATCGCGGAGACCGCTGTCGTCTGCCTGCGCGGACAGGTCCTGCGCTATCAGGCATATCATTACTATATGCTCCATAAACCCGCCGGCGTCCTCACCGCGACGGCCGACCGCAGTCAGCCGACGGTGCTCGATCTGTTCCCGCCGGAGCTGCGGCGCTTCGGGCTCGTGCCCGCCGGGCGGCTCGATAAGGACACGACCGGCCTGCTGCTCGTTACGGACGACGGGGACTATGTCCACCGTGTCATCACGCCGAAAAAGCACGTGCCGAAGGTCTACTTCGCGCGCACGGATGGACAGCCCACGAGCGCGGATGTGGACCGTTTTGCACAGGGCGTTGTCCTCGGCGACGGGACGCAGTGCCTGCCCGCCCGGCTGGAGCTGCTGCCGGAGCAGGGGGGCTGCCGCGTCACGGTCTATGAGGGGAAATATCATATGGTCAAGCGGATGCTGGCCGGCTGCGGGACGCCCGTTTTGCAGCTGCACCGGCTGTCGATCGGGGCGCTGACGCTCGATCCCGCGCTGTCACCGGGCGCTTACCGGGAATTGCAGCCCGCTGAGGCGATGCTCGTTTTCTCGCTTCCAACTTCGTGATAATTTACAAAAGTTCGGGAAATTATCCGACTATCTCACGAAATTTCGAAAATTATTCACAAAAAACAACCATTTTTCTATTGAAAAATGCACATAAATCGGCTATTATGTAAAGTAGGAAATTGGTAGGTGCTGTGGGAGACTGCGGCGGCCGTTCGTAGGAGGAAAAGATATGTCGAGCAGAATTTTTCAGGGCGTGATCGTTCAGATGAAAGATGCCACCACGCGCTGCATCGGTGTTGTGGACGAGCAGGGGTTTGTTATTGCCTGCAGTGAGCTTTCGATGATCGGCTCGCGCCTGGATGACTTTCAGGCCGCGGTGGGTGAAGTGCAGGAGCAGCTATTTGCAACGGACGCACGCACGTATAAGATTCTGTCTGCCAGCACGGCGCGTTTTGAGTATGCTGTGTTTGTCGAGGGCAATGACCAGACGGCGCGCAGCATCTGCATTCTCGCGGCCGTCGGCATGACGGAGGCCAGCACGAACTTTGAGGAAAAGCACAATAAGGCCGCCTTCGTTAAGAACATCATTTCGGACAACATTCTCCCCGGCGACGTGTATGTGCGCGCCAAGGAGCTGCATTTTACCACTGACGTGCCGCGCGCCGTGCTGCTGGTGCGTCAGGTGAACGTGACGGATATCGCCGTGCTCGAGCTGATCCAGAACATGTTCCCGGACCGGCAGCATGATTTTGTGCTCAGCGTGAGCGAGTCGGACATTGTCGTCATCAAGGAAATGACGCCGGACGAGACCTCGGAGGATGTCTGCGCGCTGGCCGAGAGCATTGAGCGCGCCGTGCACACGGAGCTGCACGTGCAGACGGTCATCGGCATCGGCACGACGGCCAACCACCTGCGCGAGCTGGCCGACCGCTATAAGGAGGCGCAGGTCGCCATCGAGGTCGGCAAGGTGTTTGAAAACGAGAAGCCGGTCATTCACTATGACAACCTCGGCATCGGCCGCATCATTTATCAGCTGCCGACGACGCTGTGCGAGATGTTCCTGTCCGAAGCGTTCAAGAAAAACCCCATCGAGGCGCTCGATGAGGATACGCTCGACACGATCAATCGCTTCTTTGAGAACAATCTCAACGTTTCGGAGACGGCGCGCAAGCTCTACGTCCATCGAAACACTTTGGTATACCGGTTGGAGAAAGTCAAGAAGATCACGGGCCTGGATCTGCGCGAGTTTGAGGATGCAATCCTCTTCAAGGTCGCGGTCATGGTAAAGCAATACCTCGATTCTCAGAATACTGCCAAGTTCTGAGACCTACCCGGGCGGGCGTAAGCCCAACATATTGGAGGACATCTTATGGTTCAAATGAACGATGTGAAGATGGTCTACGGGAACACGGAGGCTGCGGCCCTCAATGGGATCAGTTTTACGATCAACGAGGGCGAGTTTGTGTTTCTGGTCGGGCCGTCCGGCTCCGGCAAGACGACGATCATCAAACTGATCACCGGCGAGCTGAGCCCCACATCCGGACAGATCTCGGTCAACGGCTTTGACATGCAGGGCATCAAGCGCCGCAAGCTGCCGAAGCTGCGCCGGACACTGGGCGTCATTTTTCAGGATTTCCGCCTGATCGACAAAATGACGGTGTATGAAAACGTTGCGTTTGCCATGCGCGTGGTGGGAGCTTCCAACAAGGAGATCCGCCGCCGCGTGCCGCAGGTGCTCGAGCTGGTCGGCCTGGCCGACCGGGAAAAGCGCTTTCCGGCGGAGCTTTCCGGCGGTGAGCAGCAGCGCGTGGCCATCGCCCGCGCGCTCGTGAACAATCCGCGCATGATCATCGCGGACGAGCCGACCGGCAACCTCGACCCGGTGCGCAGTCTGGAGCTGATGCTGCTGCTGGAGAAGATCAACGAGCTCGGCACCACGGTCCTCGTGGTGACGCACGAAAAGGAACTGGTCGACGCTTTTTCCAAGCGCGTCATCTCTATCGACGCCGGAAGAGTCATCAGTGACGGATTGGACGGGTACTACGGATATGAAGCTGAATAGATTCAACTACCTGATGACGCAGGGCGTGAAAAACATCTTCACGCACGGTTTCATGTCCTTCGCGTCGATCACGATCATCATCGCGTGCCTGCTCATCATGGGCAGCTTTTCGCTGCTGACGCTCAACATCGACGCGAACATCGACCGCCTGCAAAATCAAAACGAGGTCATTGCCTACGTCGATGAGACGCTCTCGGAGGACGAGGCCCGGGCCATCGAGCCCCAGGTCGCCGCGGTGCCGAATGTCGCCACGGTCGAATTCGTCACGCGCGAGCAGGCCATGCAGACGTTCGAGGCTGAGTATGACTCCGACCTCTTTGACAACATTGACGCCTCGGTCTTTCGTCACCGCTACGTCGTGACGCTCGACGATCTGTCGCTCATGAAGGACACGCAGGCCGCGCTCAAGAATGTCGACGGCATCGCCGATGTGACCGCGCACCTGGATTACGCGGAAAACTTCATTACGTTCCGGAACATTGTGAGCGTTGTCTCCGTCGTTTTGATCGTGATCCTTATCGCGGTGTCCCTGTTTATTATGACCAACACCATCAAGCTGGCCACGTTCGGCCGGCGTGAAGAGATCGCCATCATGAAGATGGTCGGTGCGACGAATGGCTTCATCCGTCTGCCGTTTGTGGTCGAGGGCCTTGTGCTCGGCCTGGTCGGCGGTCTGGTCGCGTTCCTGCTCCAGTGGGGACTTTACAGCCTGATCGTCAGCAAGATCATGTCCACCATGGCGGCCGGTATCATCACGGTGCTCCCGTTTGCATCCGTGGCGCTGCCGCTGCTGCTGGTGTTCCTTGGCGTGGGTGTGCTCGTCGGCGTGTTCGGCGGCCTCACGGCCATTCGCAACTATCTGAAAGTTTAAGGAGGAAATTGAATGAAGATGAACCGCAAAGTCGTTCGATCCGTCATTTGTGTGCTGCTTGCGTTGATTTTTATCGTTTCGCTCATGACGGCGCTGATCCCGATCAATGCCAGCGCGGCGTCGCAGTCGGAGATCAACCAGCTCACGCAGCAGCGTAAGGAGCTGCAGGCCAAGCAGAAGGAGCAGCAGAAAACCATCAACAATCTCCGCTCCAAGAAGGCCAGTGTGGTCGATCAGAAGGCCGCGCTGGATCAGGAAAACAATCTGGCGCAGCAGGAGATCGAGGTCGTCAAGCAGCAGATCACGGCCTATGACCAGCAGATCGAGGACAAGGGCGTTGAGCTCGAGGAAGCCAAGCAGGAAGAAGAGGCGCAGACGGTGCGCTTCCGCGGCTGCGTGCGCCATCTTGAGGAGTACGGCCAGATGTCCTACATCGCCATTCTGCTCGAGGCGACCAGCCTCTCTGACCTCCTTGCCCGCATGGACATGGTTGGCGAGGTCATTGCATACAATAAACAGGTGCAGGCCGACATGACGGCCGCCCGTGAAAAGGTCGAGACCGTCAAGGCCGAGCTTGAGGACGCCCGTACCGAGCTGCAGGATAAGCAGTCCGAGCTGGAGACCAAGCAGGTCGAGCTGCAGCAGAAGGTGTCCGAGGCCAACGCGCTGCTCGCCAGCCTGGAGTCGGATATCAACGCTTATAAGAGCGTCTACGATCAGTACGAGCAGCAGGAGCAGGCCGTTCGGTCGCAGATCGATAAGCAGGTCGAGGATCTGCGCCGCCAGGAAGAGGCAAACAAGAAAAACGACCCCAGCTATGATGCGGGCAAGGACAACGGCGCTACCGGCTCCATGCTGTGGCCGTGCCCGTCCTGCCACACGATCACGTCCCCCTTCGGCTGGCGTGAGCACCCGATCTATCACACGCAGAAGTATCACTCCGGCGTGGACATCGGTGCAAGCTACGGCGCGACCATCGTTGCGGCCGACGGCGGTACGGTCATCACGGCCGGCGCTGTGTCCGGTTACGGCAACTGCGTGGTCATCAACCACGGCAACGGCATCACCACGCTCTACGGCCACATGAGTTCCATCGCGGTCTCCTCCGGCCAGAAGGTCTCCAAGGGCCAGACGATCGGTTATGTCGGCTCGACCGGCAACTCCACCGGCCCGCATCTGCACTGGGAGGTCACGGTCAACGGCGCGCGCCAGAACCCGCTCAACTATGCGCGCTGATCGGACATATTTTGACTGAATGAAACTGCCGGGCAGCCGGAAAATGGCTGCCCGGCTCATCTGCTGCATTGGGGCTGCCCGATGCAGGCGGCAAATGGACCCGGAGGGATAGCATGGACGAACACAAGCCACAGGAACAGGCGTCAGAAAAAGTGCCTGCCCGCAGAAAAAGCGGCAGAATGCACGGCTGGAGGGCGAGTATCCTTGCCTGTGTGATCTGTATTCTGGTGACTGCGCTGGTCACGTCGATGATCTTCGTCGGCAAGTTCGGCGGCAGCAGCAACTATAAGCTCGCGCTGAAGTTTGCGCAGGTCAAGCAGGTCGTGGATAAAGACTATATCGGCGACGCGGACGACACGGCGATCAGCGACGCATCATCGAGCGCGATCATCAGCGCCATCGGCGATAAATGGAGCTATTACATGACGGCCGAGGAATACAAGGCCTATCAGATGTACTCCAACAATGAGTACGCCGGCATCGGCGTGACCATCCAGCTCGACGACAAGACGAAGGGCTTTCGCATCACAGCCGTGACGAGCGACTCGCCCGCGGCGAAGGCCGGCCTCCAGCAGGGGGACATCATCACGGCGATCGACGGTGAGGACGTCACGGGCAAGACGCTCTCGGACGTACAGAGCACCATCCGCGCCAAGCTCAACAAGACGCTCAAGCTCACCATTCAGGACTCCGCCGGCAAGAGCCAGACCGTCACGCTCGACTGTACGGTCATTTACACCGATCCCGTGACGTATAAGCTCATGGATAACGGCGTCGGCTATGTCCAGATCCGCAACTTTGAGACCGGCGGCGGCAGCCGTGCCGTACAGGCAGTCGATAAGCTGCTGGATCTCGGCGCAAAGTCGCTGGTGTTCGACCTGCGCGATAACCCCGGCGGCCTGCTCTCGGAGCTCATCACGATCCTGGATCACCTGCTGCCGCAGGGCGACCTGTTCGTGAGCGTCGACGGCAACGGAAAAGAGACTGTCACGCAGAGCGACAGCGTCTGCGTCAAAGTGCCGATGGCGGTCATCGTCAACGGCAATACCTACAGTGCGGCGGAGTTTTTCGCGGCCGCGCTGCAGGAGTATGACTGGGCGACCATCGTCGGCCAGAACACGACCGGCAAGGGCCGCAGCCAGACGACCATCGCGCTTCCGGACGGTAGCGCCGTGCACATCTCGAGCCGGAAGTATCTCACGCCCAACCGCGTGGACCTGTCCGAGCAGGGCGGCCTTGTGCCGGATGTCGTCGTGGCCCCGGCCGCGGACAGCGATGTCGATGCGCAGCTTGAGGCAGCGATCGCTGCGCTGCGCTGAATCAACGGAGATATACTGAAATTTCAATGATATAAGGAGACGGATTATGGCGATCGACAGCAGATATAAGATGAGTCAGGAGCGTCTGGACACGCTCAAGGAAGAACTGCATTACCTCGAGACGACCCGCGAGAAAGAAGTCGCGGAGCTCATCAAGGAGGCGCGCTCGTTCGGCGACCTGTCGGAGAACAGCGAGTATGACGAGGCCAAGACGGAGCAGGGCAAGCTCTACTCCCGCATTGCCGAGATCACGGACCTGATCGAGAACGCCGAGGTCGTGGAGAAGGTCGAGGTCGCGGCGGACGTCGTGACCATCGGCAGCCACGTGCGCGTGCTCGACGTCGACGAGGACGCGGAAGAGGAGTACACCATCGTCGGCTCGCAGGAGGCCAACCCCATGGAGGGCTGCATTTCGGACGACAGCCCGTTCGGCTTCGCACTCAAGGGCCACAAGGTCGGCGAGACCGTCACGGTCACAGCCCCGGTCGGCGAGCTGCAGTTTAAGATCATCGCCGTCGAAAACGAAGACTGAGGAGTCCATCATGAACGAAGAGAGAAAGAACCAGCAGGCGGCGGCAGAGCCGTCCCTGTCCGAGATCCTTCAGGTGCGCCGCGACAAGCTCAAGGCGCTGCAGGACGCCGGGCGCGACCCCTTTGTGCAGACGCGCTTTGAGCGCAGCGCCTATTCGGCGGATATCAAGAACGATTTTGACGCCTATGACGGCAAAACGCTGCAAGCCGCCGGCCGCATCATGTCCAAGCGCGGCATGGGCAAGGCCATCTTCTGCGACATTCAGGACGACCGCGGCCAGATCCAGCTCTACGTCCGCAAGGACGCCGTCACCGAGCAGGAGTTTGCCGATTTCCGCAAGTATGACATTGGCGACATCATCGGCGTGTGCGGCTATGCGTTCAAGACCAAGACAGGGGAGATCTCCATCCACGTGCAGCAGATCACGCTGCTCAGCAAGTCCCTGCGCCCGCTGCCGGAGAAGTTCCATGGCATGACGAACACGGAGCTGCGCTACCGCCAGCGCTATGTGGATCTCATCATGAACCCTGAGAGCAAGCGTAATTTCCAGATCCGCAGCCGGTTCGTGGCCTATCTGCGCCGCTATTTGGACGGCCTGGGCTTCATGGAGGTCGAGACCCCCGTGCTCAGCCCCATCGCCGGCGGCGCGACGGCGCGCCCGTTCATCACGCACCACAACACGCTTGACATTGATATGTATATGCGCATTGCGACCGAGCTGCACCTCAAGCGCCTGATCGTCGGCGGCATTGAGCGCGTGTATGAGGTCGGCCGCATCTTCCGCAACGAGGGCATGGACACCAAGCACAATCCGGAGTTCACGACCTGTGAGCTCTATCAGGCCTATACCAACCTCGACGGCATGATGGACATCCTCGAGGGCATCCTCTCCGGCGCGGCCAAGGAGATCCTTGGCACGTATCAGCTCCAGTGGCTGGGCCACGATGTGGACCTCACGCCGAGCTGGCGCCGCGTGACCATGGCCGACGCTGTCAAGGACGTCACGGGGGCGGACTTCATGGCCATCCTCGGCGACGCGGACGCGGCAGTCGCCCTCGCCAAGAGCGTGGGCGTGGACATGGAAAACGTCGCCCACACGTGGGGCAACGCGCTCTATGAGACGTTCGACCAGAAGGTCGAGTCCACGCTCATCCAGCCGACATTCATCACCATGTACCCCGTGGAGGTCAGCCCGCTGGCCAAGCGCAGCCCCGAGCAGCCCGCGCTCACCGAGCGCTATGAGATGTTCATCTGCGGCTGCGAGATGGGCAACGCCTTCTCTGAGCTCAACGACCCCATCGACCAGTATCAGCGCTTCAAAGCACAGGCCGAAAAGCGCGCCCACGGCGATGAAGAGGCCAACATGATGGACGAGGACTTCGTCATGGCGCTCGAATACGGCATGCCGCCCACCGGCGGCTTGGGCTTCGGCATTGACCGCTGCGCCATGCTGCTGTGCGGCGCAAGCTCCATCCGCGATGTGATCCTGTTCCCGACAATGAAGAGCTTGGATAAATAAACCTAGTGTTTATGCGGGGTTGAGGCATTTGAGTACGTCAAAGGACGCATTAAAAGACGTATTTTGGCATAGTC
>OJRH01000489.1_pt1 | contig 18347 bp, 10 predicted proteins | sample 1599131 | NCBI WGS metagenome assembly OJRH01 (sample SAMN03922527, study PRJEB24848) | human gut metagenome | isolation source: stool sample | host: Homo sapiens | place: Germany | collected 2010-05
TAATCACAAAGCTACAGAAGCATCCTTTAAGTCTACTGCCTGTGCCTTGAGGGTTCCCTTTCCTTTTACCACAACGACACATTTTCCGAAGAATGCCTTGCGATGTGAATCGGTGAAACGCTCCAAAGAAGTCTGACATCCATTATCTGTTCCCAGAATCTTTAGCGTTTTCAGGAAACCATGACCACTTGCCTCCTGTTCTCCTGAAACAGAGAAGAAAATCTGGTTATCTGCGTTCGGACAGAGATTGCCGTCTTTGTCTACCACATTCACCTCGACAAAGGTAGTCGGATCTGAAGTGCTAAAAGCCTGACAGCCCTGATAGGTCTTCTTCAACACAAGATGATGAGGAGCTCCTGCTGTTTTTATGACCTGCTCTCTAAGAACTTTACCATTCTTTCTGGCTACAACCTTCACTTCTCCCGGTTCAAAGTTTACCCGCCACATCACGTGATATTCAGTACTCTTTCTGAAAGCATCGCCTTCGTTCTTTGCACCGTAGACTGTCTTCTTACGGATGCCCTGACTCTTGCCATTGATAAAGAGTTCTACCTCATCGGCATGATTATAATAACACCACAGGTCGATGGTCTGTCCCGGCAGCCAGTTCCAATGAGGGAAGAGATGAAGCACATCTTTCTGAGTCCACTCACTCTGATACATATAATAGCTGTCTTTTGGAAGACCCGCCAAATCGATAATGCCAAAATAACTGCTACGGGCAGGATAAGCATAAGGAGTAGGTTCACCGATATAATCGAAACCGGTCCAGATAAACTGTCCGCCCACAAAGTCGTTGTGCTTCACCACATCCCAGGTTTCTTCATGGGTACTACTCCATGATGCGTGGAAATTATCATAAGCCGAACACATAAACGAAGGATCGGTATAAGGCAACCACCATTCCTTTGGCGCAGTATAAATGCTGTCGCTAGGCATCATATAGTAGCCACGAGTCTGCAAGGCAGAAACACTCTCCGACAGAATGAAAGGCTTGTCAGGGAAATTCTTTGGCACATCCTTCACCCACTGATGGTGATAATTGAAACCTATAACATCAATAGCCCCACTCTTAAAGAGGTGATTCTTCGGGTCGGGCTCATTGCAGCCAGCAGTAACAGGGCGTGTGCCCCAAGGATCGTACTCCTTCACGATTTTTGCCAGATGCTGGGTAAGAAGCGAATTGACACTCAGTTCATCGCTATGTGCCAAAGTTGAAGCATCATGACCGGCATTCAGAATCAGGTTAGCCTGCTCCAGACTGAGCGTATCAGCAGCCGCATCCGACCATTGTTCGAGAACTTCATTACCGATACTCCACATAATGATACTTGGATGATTACGGTCGCGCTTGATGAGATCAGACAGGTCTTTCTTATGCCATTCATCGAAGAAACGGGCATAATCACCATTCGATTTCTTGCGGCGCCACATGTCGAAACTCTCGTCCATCACGAGGAAACCCATCGAATCGCACATATTCAGGAGTTCTGGTGCCGGAGGATTATGACTGCTCCGGATAGCGTTCACGCCCATATCGCGAAGGATGGTAAGCTTACGGTGCATCGCATCTTCATTGACAGCAGCACCCAGGCAACCGAAATCATGATGCTCACAGACACCATTTATCTTGAGATTCCTGCCATTGAGGAAGAAACCCTTCCTTGCATCAAACTTCACATCACGGAAACCGGCAGTTGAGGTAGCAACATCCACTACCTTCCCATTTACTAACAGCTCGCTCTTGACTGTATAGAGATATCCCTTTCCGATGTCCCAGAGATGCGGATTCTTCACCTTGAGTTTCTGTTCCCGAACACCCTGACTCTTGGCTACGATCTTTCCAGCAGCATCATAGATGGTGTTACGGACAGAGAGTTTCATCTTATTACCGGAAGCAGCGAAATCCACCTTCACCCTGACATCACCCTGTGGAGAAGTTGCTACATACTGTCCCCATTGAGGAATATAAGCAGATTTCATGGTTTTGGTGAGCCAGACATGGCGGTAAATACCGCAACCGGAATACCAGCGGCTGTTAGGTTGGTCGCTGTTGTCTACCTTCACCGCAATGACATTATCACCCTTCTTATTAATATAAGGTGTAAGATCATACTCGAATGTACTGTATCCATAAGGACGGGTTCCGAGTTTATGCCCATTGATATACACGGTAGAATTCATATATACCCCATCAAAGGTGATGGTAAAGCGGTCATACTTTTCCTTCGGATTCACCGAGAAGTGCTTACGGTACCATCCGATGCCGCCCGGCAATGCACCACCACCGGCTCCCGAAGGATTCGAAGGAGAGAAATCGCCCTCTATCGCCCAATCGTGAGGAAGATTCAAACTTCGCCAATGCCGGTCTGAATAATCAGACTTTGACATTCCGGCACTATCTGCTAAAGTGAAAAGCCAGCCTTTATCAAAAGACTGGCGATCACGGGCGCTCAACGACTGAGCGCCCAATAGAAAGATTGCTAAAGCAAATATCTTCTTCATATTACTTCAGTTTTACAGTAACTGCCTTACCAGCATACTTCACCATCTTGCCCTTAGGCGCCTTGGCGAGGCTGATACCCTGCTGGTTGTTATCACTAACAAGTACGATATTGAAGCGACGCTTCTGGAGCATACCATCGAAAGCGCCCTTACGGGCAGCGATAGTAACGGTCTTCTGAGCATCATTATACTTGAAGTCTATCATAGCATACTTACCCTTCTCGTAGTTGTAATTGGTTCCCTCATCCTCATAGAGTGTATAAGAACCATCCTTGCCTGCATAGACATAGAGGTCGATGAGCTCAGCCTTTTTCTGATCGCTCCACTCCATCTCCGGACCCACAGGAAGAATAGAACCCTCTGGAACAAAGACTGGAATCTTATCGAAAGGCGCATCGGCTACGATTGTCTGTCCACCGGCATAGTGCTTACCGGTATAGAAATCATACCAGCCCTTCTGCTTAGGAAGATAAACATTGCGGCTGTACTTCTGATACTCGCCTACAGGACAAGCCATGAGAGCAGGACCGAACATCCACTGATCCTTGATGTCGTAAACATTGTCATCGCCGTTGAAGTCCATCACAAAACCACGCATCATCGTATAGTCCTTGAAATGAACCATACCCGCCATACTGTAGAGGTAAGGCATCAGGCGGTAACGGAGTTTATCGTAAGCCACGATGGTCTTGTAAGCCGGATGATCTGCCGGAGCAATGTTCCATACCTCACGTGTAGGCCACTGACCATGAGTACGATAAAGAGGTACGAAGCAACCGAACTGGTTCCAACGCGCCTGCAACTCGCGCCATTCCTTCAAGTCAGCATTCTCCTTACCGGTCTTATCGAACTCCTGCTGGGCAGCCACATAGCGGTTCTCTACACAGAAACCACCCTGGTCCATTCCCCAGAAAGGCAGACCTGCCATAGAATAGTTCAAACCGGCTGTCATCTGGGCACGCATATCTTCCCAACGGGTAGCAATGTCGCCAGACCAGGTAGCCGTACTGTAGCGCTGCTCACCGGCAAAACCGGAACGGGTCAGGAGGAAGACACGCTGGTTAGGGTTCACACTGCGCTGTCCGTTATAGATAGCATCAGCATTCACGATGCTGTAAGCATTGAAATATTCGGTAGATGTACCGAGGGCTGTAGGACCGGAAAGAGCCTTGCGGTACCACATCGGGGTACAGTCACGAACGTTTGGTTCTGATGCATCCATCCACCATGCATCGATTCCGAACTTATACTTGGTATAAAGATTCTCGTCCATCTGGCGCCAGAACATCTTGCGGGCACCATCAGAATAGGCATCATAGAATGAACCGCGGAAGCCGAGCCAGTCGTGAATATCATCCTTGATAGCCTGATGATACATCCAGCCCTTGCTGTCGAGTTCCTTATAGTTCTTGACCGTATCATAGAACTTAGGCCATACGGAAATCATGAATCTTCCGTTCATGGCATGTACGCTGTCGAGCATAGCCTGTGGGTTTGGATAGCGGGCAGCCTCAAACTCATGACTTCCCCATGAATCCAGTTTCCAGTAGTTCCAGTCCTGAACGATATTGTCTACAGGAATATGCAGGTCGCGGAACTTCTTCATGTTGTCCTCGATGTCCTTGCTGCTCTGATAGCGCTCACGGCTCTGCCAGAAACCGAGGGTCCACTTAGGATAAAGCGAAGCCTTGCCGGTAAGCGTACGGTAACCGGAAATCACCTCATCGAGATTCTGACCGGCGATGAAATAATAGTCCATATCCGGCGACATTTCACTCCAGATGCTCAACTGGTTCTTCTCTGCCTCAGAACGAGGAGCTGCTACGCGAAGTCCGCAGTAAGAAACATCACCATCTGGCTGCCACTCGATACGGATAGGAGTCTTTACGCCCTTCTTGATAGGAGTTTCAAACTTATAAGAGTTCGGATTCCAGGCTGTACGCCAGCGCTCAGGCACAACCAGTTTACCGTCGATATAAATCTTCATATAGCCGGCATAATAGAGGATAAACTGATAGAAGCTGTTACTTGGAGCTTCCACATAACCCTCATACACCACCTTGGAGCCGTTCAGGGCAAAATCCTTTGGCAGGTTCTGAATACCGCCCTTATCTGTCTTGTTGCAAATCTCAGAAGCCTCAGGCATTGCATACTCAAAGTAAATGCTATCTTCGCCTCGAACAATCTTCTGACCATTCTTATCCACATAAGTACCTGTCAGCTGACCTTCCTTACCATCCTTATCATAGAGTTTGAAGGCACGGTTCAGCTGAAGATAATCTTCCGGATTACCCCAACGGCAATAAGAATAAGAATCCCAGAGGATGCCGTAGTTTTTATTAGAGATGACGAAAGGCACACTCACCTTGGTATTATACTGGAAGAGGTCTTCGTTCTTGCCCTTCATGTTGAGTTCCTCACTCTGATGCTGACCGAGACCATAGAACGCCTCGTTATCAGGAGAATTGAAGAGCGCACGCCATGACCATCCGTGCTTCTGTGCTTCAGGAACCTTGGCAACGTCTACACCGATTTCACGGTCAGGCACAGTGAACGGCTTGAAAGTCTTTCCGCCCTGAGCAACCTCGTTGAGAAGGACATTGTCTTTCAGGTCATAGAAGGTAATCTGACCCGTAGCCTCGTTCATGACAGCACGCATGGCTGCAGTGGTAATGATGAGATTGTCTCCCTGTTCTTCCACCTTGTAATTTGCCTTGCTGTTTTGAGGCACTATTATCAGACTCTGTTTGTTACGGAAACTCTGTTCGGCTGTAGCCTGAACACGGATAATCTTATCGCTCACCACCTGGAGGCGAATCTGACTAGGACCAAAATTCTGGTGTTGCTTCAACTGAACAGTGAGATAATTACCATTCTGGTTGAAACCAGCTGCCTGCATGCCTGTAGCACTCATCAGCAGCACTGCTGAAATCAATAATGTTTTAGTTAGTCTCATTGTTATATGTTTAAAGGAAAGTTTAAAAATCTGCGGCAAAGATACGAGAAAATTCCCGTATCTTTGTGCGCAAATGTTATCTGTATGTGTATAAAATGTTAACTAGAAGCGTAAACTACTCTGATTCTGACAGATTCTTACGATATTGAGACGGCGTAACGCCATACGCGTCTTGGAAGTATTTAGTGAAATAACGTGGATTATTGAATCCCACCTTATAGGCTATTTCACTGATGTTCAAGTCGCCCGAGCGCAGCAGATGCTCTGCAAATTTGATACGCTTGGTTCTGAGATACTCAGAAGGTGTAATACCCGTCAGCGAAATCATGCGCTTATATAATTGTACGCGTGAAATGCAAAGATGAGTACTGAGCGATTCTACCGATGTTTCAGGATTGCTCATATGATCGCGGATATAAGCATTCACCTCATCTATAAATTTGCGGTCGGCCTCTGTTATTACATATTCTGTGCTCACATTCTTGCGTTTCTTCAAGAGGTTCAGAATACAGAGATTCAACATATCAATATCGAATGGTTTGGCAATATACTCGTCAGCACCACACTTCAGACTTTCCTTGCGTTGCTCATCTCCCATACGGGCCGAGAGCATGATGAAAGGTATGGCTGTTGTTTCGTCATTATCCTTACACATACGGCAGAGTTCGTTACCATCCATCACAGGCATCATCACATCGCTCAGGATGATGTCTGGACGACGGTCGATGATCTTGTTCCAGGCATCCTGACCATTGACAGCCTCAACAACCGTATAGTCTGTCAATACTTCGTTCATAAACTCACGGAAGTCCTCACTGTCGTCAACGAGGAGCACTACCGGCTTCTTGATCATCGATTCTCCAGGCTGATGCGCATGTTTACTCATTCCGTAGAGAACGTTCTTACCTGCATCCGGATCCTCATCAGTAGCCTGATGCACCGTGGTTATGATAGGTGCTGCTCGCAAGGAACCGAGATGTGCCGTAGAATTAGAGGTGGTACTGCTCTCTATCGGAAGGTCTACCATAAAGATGGTTCCTCCGCTTGGATTATCAGTAACATCTACTTTACCGCCATGCAGTTCGGCAAACTTCTTTACCAGGTTCAGGCCTATTCCGCTACCACCCTGTGGTTGCATTTCAGTGCCATTGACCTGATAGAAACGCTCAAACACATGTTCCTTCTCCTTATCGCTGATGCCCTTGCCAGTATCAGATACTGAGATGCGGAGCATATCCGAATCCTTGTCTCCTACACGCTGGCGGAGTGCAACACTCAGAGAAACGGTGATAAATCCTCCATCTGGCGTAAACTTATAGGCATTGCTCAAGAGGTTGTTCACGATTTTTCCAACCTTATCAGCATCAAACGACATCTGCAGACTAGGCACCGTAGAATCGAAGGCAAGCGTTACTTTGCTGTTTGCCAAAGTACGGAACGAAGTACAGATATTGTCAACGAAGCTCACGATGTCGATATGCGACAGGGTAAGTTTTTCCTTATTCTGGTCTATCTTGCGGAAGTCGAGAATCTGGTTTACCAGATTGAGCAAACGGGTAGCATTGCGATGAATCATCTCCAGCTTTCTGCGTTTACTTTCATCTCTTTCTTCTCTAATCATATTGACTAGCGGCGAGATAATCAGGGTGAGCGGAGTACGGAGTTCGTGGCTCACATTGGTAAAGAAGTTGAGTTTGAGTTCATTCAACTCCTTGGTCTTCTTGATACTGTCTTCCTTGCTCTGGAGTTCGAATTTTACACGTTGCTTTTCGAGCATACGTTTACGGTAGAGATAGAAAGCTACACCTATTAATATAATATATATGATAATCGCCCATATAGAGAGATAGAAAGGCGGATGAATATAAATCTTCAGCGTGCTCACCTCTTCGCTCACACTACCATCAGCATTCACCACCTTTGCCTCCAGGACATAGCTGCCTGAAGAGAGATTGGTAAAGGTAGCCTCCGGACGTCCCTCCGGTGTAAGCATCCATTTGTCATCAAGTCCCTTCATACGATAGAGGAAACGGCAACGGGCAGGAATACTTACCTGGTCGGAAGCAAACTGTATGGTAAACGCCTTGTCCTTATAACTGAGATCCAGTTCAGGATGAGTATCGAGCGATTTTTCCAGAGGCACTCTTCCCTCAAACTCCTCACCTGCCTTCAGCGGATGATCGAAGAGTACGAAACCGCTGAACAAGACATGTGCATGTTTCTGAGCAGGAAGGATCTTGGCAGGATTGATGATATTAATACCATCCTGACCGCCGATGGCGATGGCTCCATTTCTCATCAGACAGGCAGAACGCTGGTTAAACTGGCGGCTCTGCAAACCATCGAGCGAATTGAAGCTGATCATCGTAATGTCCCATTTGCCCTGGTTGTTCTTGGTCAGCGTAACACGGGTAACGATAAATTCAGAAACCAGCCAGATGTTATGCTGCTTATCTTCGAGCACCATACAGCCTACCGTACCCTGCGTACCATTGAGGTCATTGATTGACTCCAACTGTCCTGAAGCCTCATCATACATGGTGACGCCCGCAGGCGAAGCCATCCACAAGATGCCTCGGCTATCCTTCATCATGTAATTCAGGGAAGGACTAGGGAAAGGCTGTCCGTCCTTGGTTGTATTCACATTGGTTACCTTTCGGGTTCCGAAATTAAAGATAGAATAGTTCTGCGAATGACCTATCAGAATTTCATCTTTATCCGGCAGGAAGAGCGAGTTGATAAAATCGCTGGTAATACCAGAATTCTGAACATTGTAGGTTGTAAACTTACCACTTTCAGGATTATAAATCTGGAAGCCTGAGCCCAAGGTTCCGATAATCAGGCGATGATACGGATCTTCGGCAAGACACCAGACGCTGTTATTGGCAAGTCCGCCAGGAGCTGCCTGAAAACTCTTCCATCTGCCGTTTTTATATTGGGCAAGTCCACCATTGAAGGTTCCGAAATACATCGTACCATCACTCATGGTTACGCTGCTGACGATAATATCCGAAGTCAGACCGGTTTCAGCCTGTGAGAATCGCCAGCTCTGTCCGGTAAGCGGACTGTAGCATACAATACCGCTATCATTGGTTCCGCACCAGAGATTACCATTCAGATCCTGCGTGATTGTACACACATCACCAAGCGGAATAGTTGTGAATTTCTGAGCGTCAGGCGAATAATAAGCCACACCGTTCTTGTAACTACCGACCCAGATAGCCCCCTCATCATCCACATAAACCTTCTGCAGGGAATTGTCAACGATACTTCCCTTTGCTTCGGAATGAACATACTGACGGCAGATTTTGCGTTTGAAATCAACGAAGAAGAGACCGTTATGGTCGGAAGCCACCCAAAGATTGCCTGCCTTATCGCGGGCAATATCACGCATCAGAATACGGGTTGGGCAAGGAATATGAATGCCCATGTTCTCAAGATAAGAACGGGCATCGGTCCATTTCCCGGTCTTTGACTGATACACATAATTAGCATTGCTTACTGAAACCCAGAAACCTCCTATACCATCATAGAAAGTATAGGCACCATTATCACCGGCAGCTTTATGGTTAGCAAGAAAGGAATTGTACCAGAGAACCTTCTGTTTCTGTCCGTTGACACGGCAGATTGTACCATCATTATAGGTAATGAGCGCATCGCCGTCAACCTCGGTTATTTTACTGATATTTCCCTCTTTCAGACAGCCCGGCTGAGCCTTTTTGGTAAATTTAAAAAGATAAGTATTTTTGGTCTTGGCATTATGAAAGAAGAGTCCCTGTCCGTAGACAGCTATCCACATGTTCTTATCCTTATCTATCAGGAGTTTATAAGGAGGCCCCTGCACATGAATGTTTTTGAGCCATTCTTCCGGTTTGCGCTCAAACTGCTCTTCATCATATTTGTAGATGCTGTAACCCACAGAGGTATGCACCCAGATATTTCCATCATAGTCTTGCTGAAGTTCATCTACCGAATTGTTAGGCAGCGACTTATCATCAGTGTTGCTATAATAGAAAGTTTTCATACGGAAGCCGTCAAAGCGGCACAGTCCCGACTGGGTACCGAACCAGATGTAGCCTCTGGTGTCCTTGAGGATGGCACCCACCTGACTGTTCGTAAGTCCATCATGATTGGTGAGGCTGCTGAATTCTACGTTTTCATAGGCAGCCCATGCCCTCTCTGGCTGCATGAGCAGCAAGAGCAGAAACAGCACGATGGCATGTTTCAAGTAGTTTTGTTTTTTTATCATCATAATCGTAGGTTTATATATATAGTTCTATAATATAGGAATTATTTCTATAATAGGTTTTATTTCACGTCGTTTTTTTCAGAACTTTCGCGTATTTTCAGTATCATCGGTACCACTTTCTTGTAGATTTTTTCATCACCATTGATACTTCTCATGAGAAGATCGCAGGCTGTGGTTCCCTGTTCGTGTGCCTTGTCCATGATAGCCGAGAGTTTCGGCGTAACAAAGGCAGCAGTATCACCATCGGTAAAACCGATGATAGCAACATCCTCTGGTATTCGGAGCCCTTTTTCCTTGATAGCATCGAAGGCGGCATAGGTGATTATGTCGTTAAAGGCGAGGATGGCATCAGGTCTGTCCTCCTTTTCGAGGAGACGGAGGGTAGCGTTTCGAGCCACATCGAAATCGATTCTGTCGCAAACCACGAGGTCACGGTCGATAGGAATGCGGTTCTCTCTGAGCGCCTCCAGATAACCGTGTTTTCTGCGGCGCACCATATCAAGATGGTTTGGACCGCCGATAAAGGCGATACGGCGCGAACCGGTATCTATCATATGCTGGGTAGCCTCCTGGGCTGCAACATCACCATTGCCTACTACCTGGGAGAACTTATCTTCTAAGCAACAACGCGCAAAGAACACCAGTGGAACTCCCATCTTATGCAACTGCTCGAAATGAGAATAGTCGACCGTATCCTGTGCCAGACAGGCGATGATGCCTTCCACATGCATATTCAGGAAGTTTTCTACCGCTCTCTTCTCGTGTTCTGTATTCTCGTGGCTATTGGCGCTGATTACCGAGTAGCCATTTCTTACGGCATAATCTTCTATACCATCCAGCACGGCAGCATAATAATGAGTCACCAGGTTTGGCACAATTACACCAATCACCCTAGGTGCTTCTTTTCTGAGGCTCTGTGCAAAGGGGTTTGGTCGATAATTGAGCTCCTTGGCAAGGCTTTTCACCTTTTGAGTCATCTCCTCACCCACTTCATGGCTGTTTCGCAGGGCTCTAGATACAGTTGCTATGCTGACGCCAAGTTGATCGGCGAGGTCTTTCAAAGATGTTCTTCGTTGTTTCATTTGTTAGTTTACGCTTTATTGACATACATTTTTGTATCCACAAATTCTGCATATTTTGTCTTTCCGACAGCAAAGTTAGTGAATTCTTTGCAAAGATAACAATTTCTTTCGAAAACGCAAACGTTTACGTTATTATTTTTCTGAAAAAATTTATTTTATAAGAAAAAAACTCGTATTTTTGCAAACTGAAAAGTAATGAATAGTTGATAATAAGTTAGTTAGAAACAAGCGTGGGTTTGGAATGTCGGGAGACAATCCAAACTCTTTTTTATGTCCCGATGTCAACAGATTACCTGATAAGGATACAAAAAAAAGATGAGGGCACATACTGAATACTGCCCCCATCTGATATGGTTATTACTGCTTAAAAACAAATTTCTTCTGTCCGGGATAGTTAACGAATATCGCTACCAGCAGAGATACAATACTCTTCGGAATCATATAATGCAGCTGAATATGTTCGTGCGCATTCAGAAATTCGGTCAGGGCGATGGTGCCGCCCGAATTGAGCATCCAGCTGATGCCCCAGATGATAAAATAGCGCCAGGCTACACTCTTTTTCTTGCTCTTGGAATCGCCGAACACATAACGGTAATTCAGTATGCAGTTGGTAATGCCGCCACTTATCACTCCTAGCGCATTGGCAAGTCCGTAATAAATGCCGATGATATCTGAGAGGAAGAATGCCAGTCCGAAGTCTACCACAGAGGCGCAGGAGGCAGTCAGTTCCGCCTTGCCGAAGGTTACGAGTTCTTCTTTAATCTTGCCCATATTCTCTTGGATTCCATTAGCAGTACGCCTACTATCGTAGTAAGAATACCCAACATGACATCGATGATATAATGATGACCGGAATAGACTGCCGTCCACCAGATGCCCAGACAGATGCAGGCAAAGAGCACCACCGTATACCAGCGTTTACGGCTCATTACAGCATAAATCGTGGTGAGGAACATATAGGCAGCATGCAGGCTAGGCACGGCAGCAAAGACATTGGCATTCTTGCCGTAGAGTCCGTGGAACACTTGCAGTCCGGTCATTTCGTCCCATCTGCCCAGACCAGCCACATTGCCCGGTGTATTGAGCACAGCCTCGAAGCCATAGTTCATCGCATACCAAGGCGGAGCAGCCGGATAGATGTAGTAGCCGATGAAGCCGATGACATTCACCAGCAGGAAAGCCCAGGAGAAACGCTTGAACCAGTTAAGCTGTTTCGTAAGATACAGATAAAGGGCAAACGCGATAGGCACCGGAACCCAGCAGAGATAGAAGATGCCTGCCCAGAAATCGGCAAAACCGCAATGGTGAACCTTGAAGTATTCGCCCGGAATCATCAGCTGGCTATGGTCGGCTACAGCCTGCAGTTCTGCGCTGGATGAAGCAGCAATGCCGAAGAGCGACTTTTCTGCATGATAGAGATTCGCCACGTCAATATCGTTCACCATATAGTTAGGATAAAGGCGCATCGAATCGTAGATGATTCCAAAGAGGAACCAAGGCAGAAAATAGAAGGCAAAACGGCGTGTCTTCTTCCAGGCTGCGAGTACCGCCAGGAGGATAATCAGATAGATACTAAACACTTTTTTCTACTTTTTATTGATAGAACTTGAGTTTATTATTTATGAGCGTTCATCACAACATAACAATGCCAGATGCGCCAGAAAGCGGTGATGTTTGCCAGAACGGCAATCAGAATCATTCCGCCAGCCAGCCACCAGATATTGCCTGTAAAGCCGGTAATCATCGCAGTAACGGCAGTAACCACAACGCGCTCAGGACGCTGCATGAAACCTACCTTGCACTCAATATCCAAACCCTCGGCACGGGCACGGACATAACTTACCATCACAGAACCGATCATCGCAGCAAAGGTGACTACGCCCATCCAGAACCAGGTCATATCGCCCTGCATACGTACGAAGATGAGGCAGATGCCAAAGAGACTTACCAGTTCGCTGTAGCGGTCGAGTGTAGAATCCCAGAGTGCACCGAAGAGACTGCTTTTGCCGCTCATACGTGCCAGACGGCCATCCATCATATCGAAGAGACCGGCTGCCAGGATGATGAATCCACCCCATCCTACAGTAACCATGCAAGATGCATAATCAGCCTGCTCTGTTCCGAGCATCCATGCAGCATCGAGGAAGAAACCGGCTGCCACGATATTGCCCAGGAATCCTACGAAGGTAACAATGTTAGGAGTAATACCTACTGCTATCATCGCCTTGATAAGTGGATTGATGATGGCATAGATAACTTTTTGTAAGAAATCTCTATAATTCATATTTTTATCTATTTTTTATTGTCTGTTTAAGAAATGTCTGCTTAAGAAATGTCTGTTTAAGAATTTGTTTCTTTAAGAAATGCCAGACTAGATGATTCCTGCCGAAACCAGTATGATTTTGATGATGATTAAAGAAACGGCTGCATAGAAGCCGCCCAGTAGATCATCAGCCATCACGTAGAAGGCGCCCTGCCTGTTATCCAGTTTCTTGATGCCCAGCGGTTTCACCATATCAAAGAAGCGGAAGAGAACAAGTGCCACCAATGCCCACCACCAGGCATCTTTCACTTCGCCCCGAGCGGTAAGCGGAGTCAGCAACGACAGGGGAATCCACACACCAGCCATCTCGTCGATGACCACACGGCTGGGATCCTCACCCCAGTAAGGCTGCAACTGCGCTGTTGCCCAAGTGCCCAGAATAGTGGAAACAATGACGAGAAAGAAGGTGATGCTCTGCAGACTCTCGCCCGTAATACCGAGTCCGTAAGCCAGGGCTGCCCAGATGAGGGTTGCCAATACAGAGCCAGCCGTTCCCGGTCCCCAAGGCCAGAAGCCACTACCGAAACCGGTGCCTATGATGACGGGCAGCAGTGGAGGCTGCTCGTCAGTAAGATTTCCCTTGTTATTCATTCTCTTAATGTTTAATAAGCCCGCAGAAGGGCGTTTCTTCTTTAAATTTCAGTGTGCAAAATTACGCTAAAAAATTAAATTAACCAAATAGTTTTCTGTTATTTTTCGGAATTTCATCAGATATTGACAGATAAACAGGTGAAATAGAGCAAAATGAAGGGGTTTTATACCACTCAGGCTCGCACGGCGAAGAGCAAGAACAGGCAGCAGAAGGAACTGCATGGAAGCCTTTTTCTGAAAATCTCATAAAAAACTGAAATAATGAATAGGTTTTTGCGTCTATTTACGAATAATGTTATAACTTTGCATCCTGAAAGCCAATAAAGTTTCTAGAAGCAGCACGCCCTGAAAGGGCAGAAGCTCCTAGCCCAGGGCATCGCCCTGGGTATAATGGCAATTAGCAAGGCGCCCTGTAAGGGCAAAAGCTTTGTATATTGCTCGGTATTTTAAAGCTTTTGCCCTTACAGGGCGACAGGTTTGCGTCCGTAATTACCCAGGGCGATGCCCTGGGCTAGGAGCTTCTGCCCTTTCAGGGCGTGTGGAGCTTACTTGCGGTTTAGATAATAGATTAAATCATGGGCTTGAAGCCCCTATATATAATAAGGTATAAAAAATGAAAGGTATTAAAAAGTTGTATTTTACAGTCATCCTTCTGATGATTTCTACGCTTCAGATGATGGCTCAGCAGAAGATAACAGGCCGTGTCATCGATGACGACGGTTTTGCCGTACCGTATGCAAGCGTGCAATACAAAGGACATAAAATTGCGGTTTCCAGCAACGGAGAAGGTAAGTTTACCATTGACAAGAAGCCGGGACTCATGCTCACCGTAAGCGCACTGAGCTACAAGAGCACATCGGTGAAGGTTGACGAAAAGACCAACTTCCTGGAAATCAAACTGAAAGACGATACGCACAAACTTACCGAAGTGGTGGTGAAATCGAAAAAAGGCCGCTACAAACGTAAGGATAATCCTGCCGTAGAACTGATGCGGCGCGTGATTGCTGCCAAGAAAAAGAGCGATCTGAGCAACCACGACTATGTGCAATATGATAAGTATCAGAAGATTACACTCGCGCTCAACGACCTGAAGAAGGAGCAGCTCGAAAGTAAGTTCTTCCAGCGCCGCCAGTATCTCCTCGACCAGGTAGAAACCTCTCCATACAACGGAAAGCTCACCCTGCCTGTCAGCATCGACGAGACGGTTTCACAGCATATTTACCGCAAAGATCCGAAGACCGAAAAGGACATCATCAAGGGTCAGCAGAGCAATGGAATCGGACAGGTAATCCAGACCGGAGAGATTCTCAATACCGCCCTGAAAGAGGTGTTCACCGATGTGGACATCTACGATGACTACGTGCGCCTGCTGCAGTATCCCTTCCCATCTCCTATCGGCAGAACTGCCATCAGCTTCTACCATTATTACATCGAAGATACGGTGTATGTGGAAAGAGACCTGTGCTACCATCTGCAGTTTATCCCAGCCAACAGCCAGGACTTCGGATTCCGAGGCGAACTCTATGTGCTTGCCGACAGCAGCCTGCACGTGAAGAAATGTAACCTCTACATGCCTCACAACAGCGATGTAAACTGGGTTACTGACATGAAGATTGAACAGGAGTACACCAAGCTCGACAACGGCGAGTGGGTGCTCTCTAAAGACGATATGATAGCCGAACTGCACGTCAACAAGCTCCTTCAGGACCTGCTGGTGGTGCGAAACACCCGAATCACCGATTATGCCTTCGATGCCTTGCCGAAGCAACTCTTCAAAGGCAAGGCGAAGATCAGGCACGATATGGATGCGATGAACCGCGATGAGGCTTACTGGAACAAATACCGGCAGGTAGGCCTCACGAAGAGCGAATCGTCGATGGACAGCTTTATCCACCGCATGGAGAACTCCAAGGGATTCAAATACATCATCTTCGGTGTGAGAGCCCTGATGGAGAACTATGTGGAAGTGGCTCATACCAAGGGCAAAAAGGTAACGGTGAAAGACAGTCTGGGTGTTGAAAGAGACAGCATCATCAACGACCGCCGCAGCCTCTTCGACCTCGGACCTATCAACACGTTCCTCTCCAACAACTACGTAGACGGCGTGCGCCTGCGTCTGGCGGGCAGAACGATGGCAGCCCTCAACCCTCACTTCTTCTGGGATGGTTACGGCGCCTACGGTCTGAAGAGCAACAAGTGGTATTACGGCCATGTGCTCACCTATTCGTTCAACAAGAAGAAGAACAGTCCGTTCGAGTTCCCGATGCGCAAGCTTACCTTCGAGCTGGGGCATGATATTACATCTCCATCCGATGATAACCTGCTGCACAACAAGGACAACTTCTTCATGACCCTCCGTGCCACTACGCAGGACCAGATGTATCAGTATCACCGCCAGAAGGTAACCTTCACCTACGAAACCGACTGGGGGTTCCGCTTCGACACCAGCCTCCGCTGGCAGAGCAACCGGACCGTGGGCAATCTCCACTACTACAGAGTGAGCGACGGCGAGGAAATACGCAAGATACGCACCACTGAGGCAAGTGTAGGCTTAGATTACAACCCGGGTGTCACCTATGTCAACACCAAGCAGCAGCGCCTGCCTATCAACCTCGACAGTCCTGAAATCTCGCTTCGCCACACCATGGGCTTAGACGGATTCATGGGCGGCCAGTATCAGAGCAACCTCACCACGCTGGGCATTTACAAGCGCCAGTGGCTGGGAAGTTTCGGCTATATGGATTTCAATATCGTGGGCAAGGCGCAGTGGAGCAAAGTGCCTTTCACCATGCTCATCCAGCCACCGGTCAACCTCTCTATCTTTGAGCAGGAGGCAACCATCAGCATGATGAAGGACTGGGAGTTCCTGAGCGACCGCCAGCTGTTCTGGTCAGTAGCCTGGGATATGAACGGCAAGCTGCTCAACCGCATTCCGCTCATCAAGAAGCTGAAGTGGCGTGAATATGTAGCCATCAAGGGTGTTTGGGGCGATTTGACCAGCAAGAACGACCCGAGCAAGAACCTCAATGATGAGAAGCTCTTCAAGTTCCCTACCAACTCCTATACCTTTGGCAAGACGCCATACTGGGAGTTTGTAGCCGGCGTGCACAACATCTTCAAGTTCTTCGGAATAGATTATGTTCGCCGCCTCAACTATTACGACCATGCAAACATCTCAAAATGGGGCATCCGTATGGGCTTCCTCATGTCATTCTAATAAGAAAAAAGATGCCTTGATGCAGTTTTTTTATTGCATCAAGGCTTCAACATATATATATAAACCATAAGAGAGTAAACACTATGAAGATTCTATTAGCAGACAAACAGGACATCACAAGAGCCGGATTGAGCTATGTGATCAGTAAGATAGAGGGTTTGGAAACCCGGACCATCGAAGACAAGGCAGACCTGATGCTTGCCTTAAAGGAAAATGAGGATACGGTTGTAATACTCGACTACACCCTTTTCGACATCAATGATGCTGCCGAATTACTTATTTTAAACCAGCGTTTCCCATACACGCGCTGGCTACTGTTCAGTGAGGATCTGAGTGCCGATTTCGTGAAGATTCTCATCGCCAGCAGTACGCAGTTCAGCGTATTGCTGAAGGAGTGTTCGCTAATGGAAATCAAGGAGGCGATACGTTTCTGTGTGGCAAGCAACCGTTTTGTCTGCCAGCGCATGATGGAGGTTCTTCTGGCTCCGAAACAGGAGGAGCAGGAGAAAATCAACCTCACCAAGACTGAGACAGAGATTCTGAAGGACATTGCGCTGGGAATGACAACGAAAGAAATAGCCGAGAAGCGCTTTTCCAGCTTCCATACGGTCAATACCCACCGCAAGAACATCTTCCGCAAGTTGGGCGTAAACAACGTTCACGAGGCTACGAAATATGCGCTGAGAGCCGGTTTGGTTGATTCGGCAGAATACTATATTTAAGTTGATAGTTTATAGTTGATAGTTTATAGCAATCTTGCAAACGGCTAAGTCCTATAAACTATTAACTATAAACTATTAACTTTTTTAGTGGGGGGTTAACAGGGTTAACAGTTAACAGCTGTTTTTTGCATGGTCCCCCTCGCGTACCTTATTATATAATAATATATATATACTTATTTTTATATAAGTGTGTGGATGGAAGTATGCATTTTTGGGGTGTTAACTGTTAACCTGTTAACCCCCATCTTAATTTTCTCTTTCCAGAGCGCATCTTTTTATCTTGGCAAGCGTCTTATATTAAGACGGAGAAGTGCCTTATATTAAGACAGATAAGAGGCTTAAATGATGACCAGCGGGAGGCTTCAATGATGCCTCACGAGGGGACAATTAATGCGTCGCGATGGAAGAATTGGTGCGTCGCGATGAAAAAAATATTGCGTCGCGACGCAAAAAATAATGCATCGCGATGGAAGAAAACAGCCATTTTACAGCCATTTTACATCCTATCGCGATGCATTCTTCATTTTCTCAACCGGAAAGCTATGAGTTGCTAACCGGAAAGCTATGAGTTGAGAACCACAAAACTATGAGTTAGTTTTTTTAACTTTTTAGCCCATTTTCTATCTTTTTTACGCCTAAACGGCCCCAAACAGAGACTTTTAAATCTTCTTCTTATAGCAGCGATGACGGCGATGCTGTTCG
>OJRH01000517.1_pt1 | contig 17718 bp, 20 predicted proteins | sample 1599131 | NCBI WGS metagenome assembly OJRH01 (sample SAMN03922527, study PRJEB24848) | human gut metagenome | isolation source: stool sample | host: Homo sapiens | place: Germany | collected 2010-05
ATTCTCTCATATTCCTATTTTGTGGGAAATATCTGAATATACTAGTTGAATATCACTTACCAATATATTTAGTTGTTCCTTAAAAATCACTTTATAGTTTGATAATCAGTAAATTAATGTTCATTTTTCTTTGATATATCTGCAAGTTTTTGTAACTTTAAGCTCTAAAACTTGCAGATTATATGATTAAGAAGCCTCTATCAAGTCCCTCTTTATTCAGTTCTTTGGCCGACCATTTGAACCAAAAACATCCCTTGTACATCCTTGCGGACAAAATCAGTTGGTCTCGTTTTGAAGAAGCCTTCACTCCGTTGTATTGTGCCGATAACGGACGTCCCGGTAAGCCTATCCGACTGATGTGCGGCTTGCTGATCCTAAAGCACGTACGGAATCTTTCCGAAGAGTCCGTTGTTGAGCAGTGGAGCGAGAATGCTTATTACCAGTACTTTTGCGGCATGTCGGAGTTTACGCCATCTTATCCATGCAATGCGAGCGAGCTTGTTCATTTCCGTAAGCGTATCGGTGAGAGTGGTATGGAGCTTATCCTGGCAGAAAGTATTCGTGTCAATCAGGAAAATGATGACAATGACGACAATGACCATTACGACACGGCTTTCATCGACTCCACCGTGCAGGAAAAGAACGTGACTTATCCCACGGATGCGAAGCTGCATAAAAAGATAATCCGTAAGGTTATGTCCATTGTAAGGTCGTTGAACCTTCCCTTGCGCCAGAGCTATACGTTTGTGCTTAAAAGGATTTACCGGGACCAACGTTTCCGTAACCATCCGAAGAATCGTGCCAAAGCCTTAAAAGCAGACAAGAGACTACGGACAATAGCCGGACGATTGGTAAGGGAACTCAGACGCAACCTGAAAGAAAACCATGAATACGACAAGCTGCTCAGTCTGTTTGAAGGGGTACTTTCACAGAAACGCAGTTCCAAGGAAAAGATTTATTCACTGCACGAACCTGAGGTGCAGTGCATAAGCAAAGGCAAGGAGCATAAGAAATATGAGTTCGGAAACAAGGTTTCCATCATCCGATCGCTGACAGGTATAATCTTGGGAGCCGGCTCGTTCCGCAACGAATACGACGGACATACAATAGAAAAATCCCTTTTGCAGGTTGAAAGAATAACAGGACGGAAAATAAAGAAATTGGCCGGAGACAGGGGGTACAGGGGAAAGAAGAAAGTAAACGGTACTCAAATACTAATCCCTGATGTTCCCAACCGAAAGGACAGCTACTATATTCGAAGAAAGAAACACCGCCTCTTCTGCAAGAGAGCCGGAATCGAGCCGACAATCGGGCACCTGAAATCAGAATGTCGTCTTGGGCGCAACTTTTATAAAGGGGTCTTCGGAGATGCTGTCAATGTACTGTTGGCTGCGGCTGCATATAACTTCAAAAGAGCCATGAGGGTTCTTTGGCGACTTGTTGAAAAATGCTGCGGAATGCGGTTTAATTACAACATTCCGCAGAAATGGGCTTTTTAAGAAACAACTTTTTAAGGGACGATTATATATATTATGGGTATTATGGAAAGTTTTACAAATAAGGTAGTCCTATCTTTCGTATCTTTATTTATGCTTAGTGGATGTTTCCCAAGCTTTAGTCCTCAAAAGAGAGTACGTTGTCATATAAACGTAAAAAAATGTTCGTTTGTATTGATTGATTATATTGGTACGCTTGACAGTGAATTTCCTTCTGAAATCTATTTAGTTGGAGATAATGACTCCGTTTTAGTATTCAAAGGATATAAAATAAAAAAGATGAATGTAAATAGCGATACTCTTACAATATATTTGAAAGGAAAAATCTTGTTCCAACATTACAAAATTAAAGATTATTATTTATTATCGTCTTCATATCAATGATACATGTATCGCATCAAGTCAAAGAGCCAGCACCTGACGCAACAAGGCGTACAGTTCGATGGCACACTCAATGCAGGATATGATTTGACCTATACCTATCAGGATTCCTTGGGTCACAAGTTCCAGCTCTCCAAGGTCGAGGAATTGAACTATCGTACCGAGGGAACGCCCAATGAAAAGATTGACAACGGACACAGATACCTATACGATGCTAATGGCAACCTTGTCTACATAAATACCAGCCGTGTAAAGAAAGATGGCAAGGAGGATGAGCAGGCAACGGAAAAGAAGTATCGTTGGGATGAGGAAAACCGTCTCTTGGCAAGTGATGAAAATGGCTTTGTCGCCAACTATTGGTATGATGCCGATGGCGAGCGCACCGTGAAGTCGAGCGGTGAGGGTGAACAGATATACGTGAACTCCGAGTTCTCGGGCGGCGTGACCAATACCGCCAAGTTCTCCATCTATGTTAGCCCCTACCTTGTGGCAAGTCAGGGTGGCAAGTACACCAAGCACATCTACATCGGAAGCCAACGTATCGCCAGCAAACTTGGCGACCTCGCCAGCTATGGTGCAAATCCAAGGCGCATACCTTACGCAGGAACGGAAGCGGATGGAATCTCTGTGGACTATCAGTCGAAGTATAACCGTCAACAACAAGTCATCAAGGACAACTATGCCGACTTCGGTGTGCCTTACAATGGTGAGGACAACAATGACTATGTAAGCGGACAAGGCTTCTGTTGTAATGATAATTCACCGGAAGCTGCAAGGGCGAAGATGTTGAAAACACGAGCTGTTTCCAACAACTTCCACGATACCGAGGAATACGAGCGGATGCAGTTCTACTACCATCCCGATCACTTGGGTAGCTCCGGCTACATCACCAACCTTGACGGTGAGGTGGTGCTGCACATCGAGTATGTGCCTTTCGGAGAAGTATTCATTGAGGAGCGCAACAATACGTGGAACACGCCTTACCTCTTCAATGCCAAGGAGTATGATGAGGAAACAGGTATGTACTACTATGGTGCAAGATACTACGATCCAAGGATTAGTCTGTGGATGAGTGTGGATAGATTTGCAGAGAAATATCCAAACTCGACACCTTATGCGTATTGTCTTGGTAATCCTTTAAAATTTACGGATATAAATGGTGATACATTGGATGTTAGAAATTCAAGAGGTGCTTATTTATTTACATTAGATAATCATCAAGCCAATCGCACTAATATTACAGCGAAAGATTTGTATGCTAAAGGTATTCAATGGTTTGAATCCTCTGCAGATAATTATATGCCATTACTTTTTGTAAGTACTAACATTAGAAAATCTGATAGTTTTAAACATTTTACTTGGGATGATATCATTTCTTTTTTAGAAGTTGATAGATCCATGTTTAGTTATCGTGCTGGAGGTAGTGGAGATTGGAAAGCTGAAGGTAATTCTGGAAATGGGTATTTAATGGTAGAAGTAGAAGGGGTTCCATATTGGACTGATGCCATAGGTCAAATACCATTTACATTGAATGAATATAGAAATGTATTAAGAAGGACAAAAAATTCAGAAAGAGCGGCAGGAGAAACGATATATGTAGGCAAGCTGTTTGGGAATGGTCGTTTATTAAATCTATTTTTCCCATCCCCAGATAATAGTAATAGTTATGATAATGCTATTATAAAACGCGCTGTAGATTGGGCGAAGAAAAGGTATACACTAAAGCCAATTTGTATGCCTAATGGGCATTATGAAATAGGTGTTGGAAAGAATGATTATTCACCTAATAATATGCGAGTATATATAATAAAGAAATAGAAAATAAAGGATATGATTGTAAAAAAAATAATTTCTATTAGTTTAGGTGTATTTGTATACATTATCGTCTCAAACATGTTACATATACTTTTTCGAGGCAAACATGATATAGCTTTAGGCATCCTATATCTTTATAATGATATGTTATATATAATAGGTTTTATCATAACTTTTTTGTTTTATGGATATGGTAGAGTAAATAAGATTCTGTATTCCATATTTAGCATAGCATTTCTATTAGTATATGTATGTAGTTGGTTGACTGTTGCTAATATACCCTATGAGAAGTTTTTATATATAGGTTTAGGATTACTTATCTATATATGCGAGGGGAGAGTGTTTAAGTATATATATGATAACAACTAAATGGGTAATACATTAATGCTCTCAATCGGGAAATATCAAAATAATCATATGATTATCAATGTGATTTGTTAAAGACTATGCTTAAAGGCAGGGAGAGATTCTCTGCCTTTTGCTATATTTGCAACCCCAAACAGAGAAAAATGAATATACGAAAACGCACGAGAAATATAATAGAAATATGCTTAAAGAAATATGTCTTTAGGATACATAATTCCTGCGACTTTCTTTTGCTTCTTTTCTTTTGGTCGCCTGCTTGTTCAAAGACAAAGAAAAGAAGTCCCGAAAGCGGTGGCATTCGGGGCAAATGGCTGTTCTGCAATTATTCTTTATCAGTCAAGGTTATTTGAGTAATATTCGTATCGGGATGAGTGGAAAATGCGGCAATGGCTGTTCCATTGTCTTAATAACAGTCCTGCCCTCTTTATCAAGGAAGTACCATCGCAGTGCATGAAACGGCTGTCCTTGATGCGTGACACCCCGATAGGTAATATGTAGTTTCCATCCGGAGAAGTCGGCTTTAGGAATGTTTGAGAACAGTGCCGACCTCCATTCGGCATTTATTCTCATCTGCCGGTTAATTTTGAATAGCTACTTAATGGCTACCCCCATGTGTGTATCATTTCGTAATGCCGCAAAGAGGGTGCGCCCGATTGAGCGCACCCTCTTGCATTTTGTACTGATGTTAATCATTCTTATTCCTGCAAATGAGAGCAAGACGGTTTTGCTTGCTTATGCAGCATTTGTCATAGCGGGTGTTGGCGGTTGACTTTGCCTTGCCGTTGAATGCGCCTTTTGCGGTTTTATCCGTATGTCTCAATCAGGAATTTCACCAGCTTCGGGTCTCCGAAATCAACCGTTCCCGTATCGTGGCGGTTTAGTGCCGCAATGCTTTTCATTTCCTCGTCGGTCAGCGAAAAGTCAAATATGTCAATGTTCTGCCGCATACGCTCTATGTGCGTGCTCTTGGGTATGGCTATGATGCCACGCTGCATGAGCCATCGCAGTGCCACCTGTGCGGCGGTCTTGCCGTAGCCTTTGCCAATAGAGGCGAGCAGCTCACTGTTTACCACGCCTTCGGCACCCTCTCCGCCGAGCGGCCCCCATGCCATCATTTTGGTGTTGTGTTCGGCGAGCAGCGGCTCGATGCCTTGTTGCTGTACGAGCGGATTGCATTGCAACTGGTTCACCATAGGCTTGATGTCGGCATAGTGGGCGAAGTCGTAGAAGCGCCCCGCCTGGAAGTTGCTCACGCCGATGGCACGCACCTTGCCCGCACGGTAGGCTTTCTCCATGGCCCGCCACGAGCCGAACACGTCGCCGTAAGCCTGATGGATGAGCAGCAGGTCGATGTAGTCGGTCTGCAGCTTGCGCAGGCTCTCGTCTATGCTTGCCGCCGCTTTCTCCTCGCCGGCATTTGAAATCCATACTTTTGTCACCAGGAAAATGTCCTGCCGGGAAATTCCGCTCTTGCTTATGGCGTTGCCCACTCCTTCTTCGTTGAAATACGCCTGTGCCGTGTCAATCAGGCGGTAGCCCACGTTCAGGGCGTCGCCTACGCACCGTTCACATTCATCCGGGGCCACCTTGAACACTCCGTAGCCCAATAACGGCATTTCCACGCCGTTGCTAAGTTTGATTGTCTGCATTTTGTTGTTTTGTTGTTTGGTTCATTGAAACTTTTTGCCGGAATGCCATGCCTGGCCCACGCTGTCGCCCACGGCACGGTATATTAGCGCCGACGAGTCGAAAATGATTGGCCGGAGTTTGACCAAGTCCACCTTGCCGTCGGCATTGAGAATGCTCTCGTCGGCGCTCCAGTTCACCACCTCGCCGACCACGCGTGCGCTGCCATCGGCATTTTCGTCAATTTCAACCGCATGGCACTCCAGCGTGAGCTTGTATTCGTTGACGATTGGTGCATCCACATTGGGGCTGGGGGTCACGGTAAAGCCGGCTCGCTTCACTTTGTCGGGAACCTTGTTGCCGCTCACCAGTCCGAAATAGTCGGATTCGGCCATGTCGTCCTCGGTGGCAAAGCTCACCGTGAAGGCTTTCTTCCGCTTTATGTTCTCGGTGGTCTTGTGCGCTCCCAACTCAAAAGTGATTTTGTTGTAATCGCACTGTCCGCCCCATGCGGCCATCATCACGTCGGGCACTTGGTCCTCGTCGTAAGTGGCTATCATGATGCAGGGCTGCGGTGTCATTACCGGGTGCTGCGCTCCGAAATTGCGGCGCCCGGCCACTTCTTTTACATTTTCTTTTCCGTTCATGTCTGTACTTGTGTTGTTTGGTTTGTTGTTTTCGTTGCATGCCATCACAACCGACAGCAAGGCTGCCGCCATCATCATAGATTTTCTCATATTTCACTTTTGTTGTAAGTTTTCATTATAATGGGTATTTGCATTCTTTTTGTTGAATGTCTGCAAACGTCAGCAGGTTCATTGTCTGTCGGCAACCGCCTGTTGTGCCGTTGACATTTCATGTTAATGGCAACGGCAGGGCTTGGCCAGCTTAATTGTCTTATACTCAGCGCGTTGTAAAACGGGCCGTTCGGGTTTCTCAATCGGCGCGTTTGGGCCTGCAAAACAGGCCATGTTGCAAAGCAATACAGGCCGTTTGGCCATGCTATGCCGCCCTTGCTGTAAAACGGCATGGCGTAGGCCGCTTTTGGGTTGCATATTTGCAAGCATGTGAATGGTGCAGTCATCAATCTTCACATCAGTTGTTTGTTTGTGCTTCCCAAAAGCCTACGGCGTCTGCCAGCCATCCTTCGGCCACCGTACCGGCGCCCAGTCCGAAGCCGTGAGGAAGCCCCTCGTAGGCATGGAATTCTGTCGGAATGCCGAGCTCGGCAAGCCGTTGCAGCCTGTTTTGCATGGTGCGCCACGGGACTATGCCGTCGTTGGTGCCTACACAGGCGTATGTGGGGGCGTCTTGCCGGCTTACTGAGCCATACCCCGTATACTGCATGACCACGGCCGATGCTTGCGGTATGTCGTTGCGTCCCGTCAGTTGGCGCAGGCCGTCGGCGTTGCCGAGTGTAGCCGCCATGCGTGCCCCCGCCGAACCGCCCCAGAGCGAATAGCCCGAGGCCCTCACTCCAAGTGCGTCGGCATTGTCGTGGATATAAGTGATGGCTCGTGCAAGGTCTTCGTAGGCATGGTCTGGGCGGTAAGATGAGCGCAAAGGCGTTGTATCCGAGTTTGGAAAGTTCGAGGGCATGGGGAAAGCTGTCGTGCATGGCCCCGACGTAAGCGAATGCTCCGCCGGCGTTGCATACGGCGAAGGGGGCGCCATGATTCCCTCTGAAGAAAAACAGGCGTGTGTTGCGTTTCTGCGGGTCGGCCTGTTTTTCGGCCTCTGTGTAGATGTCGATAAATACGCTGTCGGCGTGCGACTTGAGGTAATTGCATATCTCGACTGTCTTGTCCGGGTCGATGTAGTTGTACCAGGCCATACGCAACTGCCCAAGGGTTTCGCCGCTCCAATACCCATCGTCCACAGGGAAAACCAGCCGGCCCCAATCGCCGAAAGCCGGGTCGTCCATCACGTCGCTTATGCGGCTTGTGCTGGTAAACGCCTGCCCGGTTTCTGCCGGGAAGAAGAAAGGGAGGGCGTTGTAAACAAACTCGACCACGGAATTATAGTCGTGCAGCCCTCCCTCCCTCTGATGGTAAGAGAAATTGTGCGGTGTGAACACGTCGGTAAGCTGCATGCAGGCCATGGCCTGGTTGTGGGTCTGGTAGAATCGAGCGTCACGCGTTCCCACGGCGTGCCATACATGGAAGCCGTTGTCTGTGCCGAAGGGTGAAGACCGTACGACAGTGGCAAGGAAACGCGCCGTCTGTTCGGGTGCCGTCTGCCCGCCGAAAGTCGCCACGTGCCAGCTGTCGCCGCTCATGGGCAGGAAGAAGCGTTGCAGGTCGAAGCAGTGTTCAAATACATACCACGTCGTGACGCTGCCCAACGAGAATCCGCCGAAAGCCCGGTGGTTGCGCGATGCCACGATGCCGGCCCTGTCGGTCGTTTCGGCGAATGTGGCAAACCGGCTCTCGACGACCGGAATCAGGTCGTTCTCATATTCATTGTGGAACACGGCAATTTCCTCGCACGACTCGCCCCAGCCTTTCGCCTGGTTGTCTTTGTCCCATGTTGGTGAAACGACTATCACCGGTTGGCAGTCGCCCTGCTGTATCATCCAGTCAAGTATGTTCTTCTGTGCTCCGCCCAAAGCTCCGAATGTGTCTTCGGCCGTGCCTGTCCAGCCGTGCATCAGGTAGACCACATTGTACTGCCGGCTTTCGTCATAGCCGTAAGGCAGGTAGACATAGGCCGGTTTCCTGGTGGCAGGACGGTCGTCACGGGTGTAGTCTTTCGATTCATACTCTATTCTCACAACCTGTCCCTGTTGGGTTGTCTCCGACAGGTATTGGCCGGGAACGGCCCTGGTCATGTCAATTCTGAAACTGTCGTTTGCAGATGTTGCGTTCCCATCTCCATCGGTCTGCATCACGGTCTTGTCCGTGCAGCCGCATAGCGCTGTGGTCATGGCGGCCATCATGATAGCAATGCTGGTCATTATCTTCATCATTCCATGTAATTATACGGTTGCAAATTTCGACAAAATTCTTGTGGTGCATGTTACAATAAATGCCGCCATTGCCTACAATTTTACGGATAGTTCGCCTCATACGCTTAGCCGTGCCTTATATATAGGCTGCCGTTTTACTGCTTGTAAAGTTGGCGGCATGGGCGTGCCGCTTATGTTTCGCGGTTGTGGCCTGCCTGTGTTAATCGGCTTTTCGGTCTACGTGAATGCAAGCAAACGCCATGCCTGCCTGCCAGCCATCTGTAGTTATCATTGCCTACACGCCATTAAAGCTTGCTCAGCCATTCGTTTATGCTTTCCTTCGCACGGGCCCGCTCATTCTGTGCCGTGGCTCCTTTCAGTGCAATCCCCTTCAGTAGGGCCGCCCCTTGGCATGCGGTTTCCAGTTTGTGTTCTGTTCCCGACAGCCCGCTGCCTTCATGTGTGCAGAAAGGCATTACGGTCTTGCCTTGCCAGCAGTGTTTTTCTATGAATGTATATACGGGCATCGGCATGTCGCCCCACCAGTTGGGATACCCTAAGAAGATGGTGTCGTAATCCTCGACTGCGGCATCGCCCTTGATTGCCGGGCGCGCCTTGGCGGCCAATTCCCGCTTGGCCACCTCCGTGCATTGCGCGTAGTCTTCTGGATAAGGCGTTTCGGGGGTTATCTGGAAGATGTCTCCGCCTGTTTCGTCGACTATCATGTCGGCAATGATGCGGGTGTTTCCCTCGGCTATGTTTCCCACTGCGTAATTCTCGCCTGCGCGTGAGAAGAATGCCACAAGTGTTTTCTTTGCTTTCATGTTATGTTCCATTGTTCTGTTGGTTTGTTTGTTTGCTGTCGATGCCAATGCGGAAAACAGCAGGGAGATGATGGGTATGACCGTATGTCACGTCCTTGTACATTATTATATCACGGCCGGTTTGGGCTGCAAAAACATCTGCTGCGTGGCCCAACCATACTCCCCCCGGTTGTTATGTCCGATATGGTTGCAAAGTTAATCCGATTTCGGCAAACTGTCGTTATACAAAACACGGACACGATTAACATATCCACAGATTCTTTTTCCGGTAGCAATCATACTGTCATGCAAAGGATGCAAGGCACACATATGCATTACAATAACACGTGGCTTGTTCAATGCTGCCAGCAAAAGCCGATAATGACATTTACCATTGTGGCGGCATTCATTATGGCAATGTGGAAGAAACGTATGATGAATATGTCGCTCTGGCGGCCTGATTAAGAAAGAGACAGGCAGTACTGCGTTGGGATGCATACAACAAAAGACAAGCGGCGTGGCATAAGAACGGTTGCCCATACCCTGCAATACTTCCGGCATGTTATACTACAATCTGGCTTCCCATTAGCCGCAACATTTCACAAGTGGGTGCATCAAGGTTGCAGGCATGGCGCCTAATGGGCACGGGGGACATTTGTAAAACGAACGTCAGCCCCTGTACTCCGTCGGACTTACGCCCAGATGTTGCTGTACATAACGGCTGAAATAGGCAGGCGAAGAGAACCCAAACATGTCGGAGATGCGCACGAAAGTAAGTGACTTGTCGCGCAACAGGCGTGAAATGTCGAGCACTGTGTAGCGGTTTATCCAGTAGTTGGCCGGATAGCCGCTAACCTTACGGGAAACTTCAGACAGGTATTTGGGCGTTACGCATAGCTTGTCGGCAAACCATTTCACTTCACGGTGTTCGCGGTAGGTTCCATTCTCAAGCATATTGAGGAACCGGCTCATTATCGCTGCGCTTTGCAGCGGTATGTTGTCAACTCCGTAAAGATGTGAGTGGAAATCGAAAAAGTCGATGATAAGCAGTTGCACAGAGGCTATAAGCAGGTCGCGACGGAAATGGTGGTCGGTCTGAGCAAGCCTTTCTTCCACCATTTCGAAGTCTTTGCGGCACAGTTCAAGCTGCCCTGCGTCCAGTTTCATTACTGGGTCGAGGAACAGGGCCAGCTGTCCTTTCATGCCATAGTTGCTCAGTGGCGTGGAGAGCTCAATGAACTCGGAGGCTACATATATCACTTTCACCCTGAAATCTTCCGCCGGGCGTATGCGTTCAACCAGCTTTCCCTTGCGTACAATCATCAGGTTGCCCGCCTGCAGCTGTCGTTCCTCACCGTTGTATTTCAGCTTGCAACTGCCAGCCAGGCAAAGTGCATGGGCCAGGAAATTGCCATAAGCATCAGTGCCAAGTCCATCAAGGCTGTCCTTTATTATGATGTTATCGGTTTCTGCCATGTTTCCAACACTTTCATTTCTTTTGCAAAGATACATATTTCGGGCCGACAACCATTGTAAGGCCGGCTAAAAACGTGTGCATTCTTGCCCGTTGCAGGCAAAAACGGAAATAAGTGCATGGCTTACCGCAATCCTTGTAAAGCGGCTTTTCACCGGCCATTGTAATTTTGCAACGTCATAACAAACAAACTGAATATGGACTACAGAACATTAGGACAGAGCGGACTGAGAGTGTCCGCCATAGGCTTGGGGTGCATGGGCATGAGCCATGCCTACGGTGCACCGGCAGATCGGCGCGACATGACCGAGCTGCTTGCCGATGCGGTGGATATGGGTTACACGTTTTTTGATACGGCAGAATCGTATGGAACGGTCGACAATCCACATGATAATGAGGAGTTGTTGGGTGAGGCCCTGAAGCCTTTTCGTGACAAAATCGTCATAGCTACCAAATTCGGCATCACGTTTGAGAATTTGGCTGCGCCCGGTGTACACGCTGTTGTCACCGATTCGCGCCCGGAGGTGATACGCCGTTCGGTTGAAGGGTCGCTGCGACGGCTGCAGACCGACCATATAGACCTGTACTACCAGCACCGTACAGACCCGCGGGTAGAGCCCGAGACGGTTGCGTCTGTCATGGCCGAACTGATCAAGGAAGGCAAGGTTCTGCATTGGGGCCTTTCGGAAGCAAGCGTTGAATACCTGCGCCGGGCACACAGCGTATGCCCAGTGACAGCTGTACAAAACCGCTATTCGATGATGGCACGGTGGAACGAGGCTATTTTCCCTGTGCTCCAAGAGCTTGGCATAGGTTTCGTTGCATTCTCTCCGCTTGCCAACGGCTTGCTTTCGAGGTGCTATACGGCAACCGACCATTTCGATGTGGCAACCGATTACCGTGCTTCCATGCCGCAGTTCCAGGAAGACAGTTTCGGGAAAAACAAGGCCCTGTTCTCTCTGCTCGACGAGCTGGCCGAGCGGAAGCACGCCACACCCGCGCAAATATCGCTTGCCTGGATGTTGTGCAAGAAGCCGTGGATAGTCCCGATTCCCGGCACACGCAAGCTGTGCAGGTTGAAGGAGAACATCGGAGCGGCAGACATCAGTCTCTCTGCCGAGGAGATAAAAGGCATTGACGAAGCCCTTGATGCCATGCACATGAGCGACGTGTTCAGCGGTTCGCTTGTAAAGAGCAGGGCAATATGAAAAGAGCTGTATTGTCGTTTGCTTGTTTGTTGCTGGGCTTGGCTGTAATGTATTGAAGGCATGACACAAGAAACTCATTTCAAAAAGAATCAATATGCATCCAAAAGTAATCTGCCATATAATGTCGTCTGTTGACGGTCGGCTGCTGACCGACCGCTGGACGCTTCCCTTCGACGGCAAACCTAAAGGCGAGCTCCTTGGCGTCTATGCCGCCATAGGCCGCAATCTGGGCACCGATGCCTGGATGTTTGGAAAGAACACCCTGACGGAAGGCTTCTTCCCAAGGAAGTTCCACGCTGCTGTTACCGACCCGTCGCCACGGCCCGAGGCATACGTGGCTCGCCGATTGTCTGGCCGTCTGTTTGTCGTGGCCGACCCCGAGGCCGACATCATGTATGACTCTTCAGACGTGAGGAGCGACAACATCGTGGCCATCTTGCCCGAGACGGCCCCTGCTGTTTATCTGGAGCACCTCAGGCGGCGCAATGTCTCGTATCTGTTTGCAGGCCCTGACGGTGGCGATTTGCCTATGGCCATGCGTGAACTCGGCGAAGTGTTCGGGGTGAAATGCCTGTCGTTGCAAGGCGGGGGCATCATCGATGGGGCGTTTCTGCAATTCGGGCTGATAGACGAACTGAGCCTTGTGGTATATCCGGGTATCGACGGTTGGGCTCTGTCGCCATCCGTCTTCGAGTATATGGGGGCTGACACGATGCCTGCGCGGGGGCAAAGCCTCGAACTGCTGTCGGCTGAAACGTTGAATGACGGGGTGGTCTGGTTGCGATATAAATTCCATAAGTGAATCCAGGCGCAAGCGCCCATCCGGCCGTCTGGGATGTGGCTTGGTTGCTTTTCGCGGCTTTCCAAATGCTTGCGTCTTGTTGCCGGCAAGTTGTTGGCCGCATTGTCTCAGCTTTGCCCGCTACACCTCAGGCAAAGGCTACGGCCTATCTGCGTGTCAGCATCATGGAGTCGCTTTGGCTGCAAAAGGCCGGTTTGTGCCGGAAAAGTAAATGATGGCTGGAAAGACAGGCTTACATGTTATTGGCGCTGCTACGAATCACTGGTTGTGGCAGCCGCATCCGTCGCTGCCGGTGAGTGCGGCTGCCAAATCATTTCCGTATCTGCGCCGCTGCAAGGCCATTGCCACGGCGCGCGGCCTTACAGAGCGTGGCAAGCCATCGGGGCCGCCGGCATTCCCGCATCATGCCGCCTCCCGGTGGTGCCCCTCTGTAGGCTGTCATTCAGCGGGGCGTCGGTAGGTAGTTGCCACCATCGGCATGCCGTGCCAAAAGCGCGGCCGCCAACTCTCGCCCGCAGCCTCTTGGAACACATTGCAGGGCGTTGCCGTGGCCAGAAAGCAAGCCTGTTGCCTTGGCAGTTTCATGCCAACAGCCTCAGCAACTCGTCGTGCACATTTCCGTTTGTGCCGGCCACTTGGCTTCCTTGGGCCGGGTCGAGGCTTTTGCCACGCCAGTCAGACACGGTGCCTCCGGCTTCCTGGACTATCAGCATCCCCGCCGCATAATCCCAAGGATTCAGGTATGCCTCGAAATATCCGCCTTGCCTGCCACATGCGGTGTATGCCAGTTCCAGGGCGGCAGAGCCAATCCTTCTTATGTCCTGCGAGTTTTCATATACCCTTAGAAACCTCGCGAAGTTGTCTTTTGCCTGTTCACGTTTTGCTGTGCCTACGCCAATGATGGTTTCCGAGAGCTTTTGTGCAGATGAAACATGAATGGGCTTGCCGTTCAAGAAGCTCCCTTCGCCTTTAACTGCCGAGAATAGTTCTTCGTGAAACGGGTCGTATATAATGCCTGCCACAATCTCGTTTCGTTGGCAGAGAGCCAGCGAGACCACGCTGTGCTGATAGTCGTGCATCAGGTTTGTGGTGCCATCGACAGGGTCGAGAATCCAGTAGCTGTCGGTGTTCATCTGCTGCAAGCCCGTTTCCTCGCCAAGGAACTGAATGTCCGGGGCAAGTTTGTATAGCGCGTCTTTCAGAAATTCCTGTACTGTAATATCCACTTGAGTGACGTAATCGGCAACGCCTTTCTCTCTTACATGGGCAACCATTTCCCTGTTTGTTATTATCCCCTTCGTCTCTTTGACCAAGGTGGCTATGTGTTGTATATCCATGTTTGCTTGAATATTGTGGTTTTATCGTTTCAGCAGCGCATATGTAATCAAACAAAAGTGCTCTGCTGCAAATATAGTTATTTTTTCCCTACCTTGTCACTTTATTGTGATTAATTCTGCTTAATACGGTTCTCTTAAAGTTAAATTGTCCGTTTTGCTGCCCCCGGTGCTTCAACCCGGCAAGCAATATTGGCGCCATGCCCTTGGCAAGGGGGCTTGGCCGGGTTTCGATGGAATGAATGTCTGCAAACAGCCATGCGCTCGGCGTCTGCCATCGGGCCCGCGCCTGCGCCAGCGTTGCTCTTGTTAAAGGCAACCATACGGGTTGCCACTGTCAACAGGCTGATAGCCAGTGGTTTGCAAAACAGGCCGTTTTGCATTGCGATATCTGCCGTTTTGCAAGTTGAAAAGGGCCGTATTGCAATGCCAAACGGCCCGTTCCAAGTCCGACATGCCATGCTGCTGCCATGGCGTCCGGCTCAGACGCCATACACATTATATATATGTACATGGCCCGAGCGGCGGCCTTTGGCACCGTGAGCTTTGCTTGCGGGCAAATGGCGCTTGCCGGTTGCTGTCGCATTTGGCCAAATGCAGTGGCGTAGTAACTGCCGTTGGGCGCATTGTTCATTTTTTCGTTGGTCTTAGGGTTTTGTGTCCTTAAAAAGTTGTATCTTTGCAATGCGATAACAGCTTGGCTCATCCCGATGGCTGTGGCGTGGCTGTTTCAGAGTGTGGTTGTGCGCAACTGCATTCAGTTATGTTAGGGGTCTATTAATTGTTCCGCTTTGCCCCCGCTTTCAGGCAGGGGCGGCAGGCAAGCTCCGTAAGTGTAACCATGGCAGGGGATTAATAGTCTCTGCCCGTAAAGACAGACATGAAGAAGTACGTTCTTGACCTTACGGTTAGCGCCGTAGAAAGGATTAATGAGAAGTATGTGCTCATACGGCTTGCCGACGACAAGCCGTTGCCGGACATGTTGCCCGGCCAGTTTGTCGAAGTCCGCGTTGACAATTCGCCAACGACGTTTCTTCGGCGTCCTATCTCCATCAGTTTCGTCGACCGCAGCCGCAACGAGCTATGGCTGCTTGTGGCTGCCATAGGCGACGGCACGCGCGCCATGGCCTCGTTGGCGGTGGGCAGCCGCCTCAATTGCCTGCTGCCGTTGGGCAACGGGTTTACCATGCCTTCGTCGGCGTCAGAGCGGGTGTTGCTTGTTGGCGGCGGTGTCGGTGTCGCCCCTTTGCTCTATATGGGTGCCGAGATGCGCCGTTGCGGTTGCGAGCCCACCTTCTTGTTGGGTGCCCGTCGGTCGGCCGACCTCTTGCTGCTCGACCATTTCCGGCGTTACGGCCGCGTGTTTGTCACCACCGAGGATGGCTCGGCGGGCGAGCGGGGCTTTGTAACCAACCATTCTGTTTTGCAGTCAGGGCATTTCGACCGCATACAGACCTGCGGGCCGAAACCCATGATGGTGGCCGTGGCCCGCTATGCCGCGGCGGCGGGCATCGACTGCGAAGCCTCGCTTGAAAACATGATGGCGTGTGGCGTCGGTGCTTGTCTTTGTTGCGTAGAGAAGACCACCGAGGGCAATTTGTGTGTGTGCAAGGAAGGTCCGGTGTTTAATATCAATAAACTGTTATGGCTGAACTGAAAGTCAAGATAAACAACTTAGAGTTGAAAAACCCCGTGATGACCGCTTCGGGCACGTTCGGATACGGCATCGAGTTTGCCGACTTCATTCCGCTCGACGGCCTCGGGGGCATCATTGTAAAGGGAACCACGCTAAGGCCCCGCGAGGGAAACGACTATCCGCGCATGGCCGAGACGGCTTCGGGAATGCTCAATTGCGTGGGCCTGCAGAACAAAGGCGTCGATTATTTCTGTGAGCATATATATCCGCAAATAAAGGATATAGACACCAATATGATTGTCAACGTCAGCGGCTCGTCGCCCGACGACTATGCCGAGTGCGCCTCGCGCATCGACGCCCTCGACCGCATCCCGGCCATAGAGCTCAACATCTCGTGCCCCAATGTGCATGATGGCGGAATGGCTTTCGGCGTTACGTGCGCCGGTGCAGCCAGTGTGGTGCGTGCAGTGCGCCGCCGTTATTCGAAGACGCTCATCGTCAAGCTGTCGCCCAACGTCACCGACGTGGCCGACATTGCCCGTGCCTGTGAGGCCGAGGGAGCCGACAGTGTGTCGCTTATCAACACGCTCATGGGCATGTCCATCGACATTGAGCGGCGATGCTCGCGCCTTAGCATAGGCACCGGCGGCCTCAGCGGCCCGGCGGTCAAGCCAGTTGCCGTGCGCATGGTGTGGCAGGTGGCCCGTGCGGTGGGCATCCCAGTCATCGGCCTCGGGGGCATAATGACAGCTGCCGACGCCATAGAGTTCATCATGGCCGGGGCAACGGCGGTGCAGATTGGCACGGCCAATTTCATCGATCCTACGGTGACAATCAAGGTGCGCGACGGCATCGACAGCTGGCTTGATGCCCACGGGTGCAGGTCGGTGGCAGAAATCATCGGTGCCGCCTGCCACTGAAGCTCACCGCTGTTAGCTTTCAGATGTGTGCCCGCCCCGTCGCCTGCCCGCCGTTTGTTGCCGGCTGGCGATGGGGCGGGGTGTTTATCCCGGCTGTTTGCCCACGCCCTTGTTGCCTGATGATGTTGGGTAAACGGCATTGAAGCTTTTTCCGCCTTCACTCTTGGGCAGCATGATGTTGACTTGATGGGTGTTTGGCCTATCAGCATCCGGCTGTAAGACGATGCCAACCTGTTGGGCTGTACGACTTTACATACTGGTGTCGAGGCCGTATTGTTGCCTTGTGCGCCGCTATGTCACCATTGTTTCCAGTGTTTGCTTGCCATGCCACTCGTGAAGCGCCATGCCGTGAGGTCAGGTTTGTGGCCGCATGGCTTTTCAATGCCGTTTTTACGGCCCGGTCGGGTGCCGTTTGCATGCTTCGTTTTATGCTTTTTTTTCATTGAATTTTGATGCCGGTGTTTCACGGCCCGTGGTTTTTCATTACCTTTGTCACAATTATCAATTCGCTTAAAACTATATTATTCATGAACACAAAGACAACTAACCTGTTACTGGGCTTGTTGCTTACTGGCAGCAGCCTTAGTGTCAGTGCTCAGCAGTTGGCCTTTCCTGGTGCCCAGGGCTGGGGGCGTTTTGCCACCGGAGGGCGCGCGGGCGAGGTTTACCATGTTACAAACCTCAACGACAGTGGAACGGGTTCGCTGCGCGATGCCATCAGCAAGCCAAACCGAATCATCGTTTTCGACGTGTCGGGAGTTATCAACATTGACAGCCGTCTGGTTTTCAAAAACAATCTCTACGTGGCCGGACAGACGGCTCCGGGCGAGGGAATAACCGTCTATGGCAACGGAGTGTCGTTTTCGGGGGCCAGCAACATCATCGTGCGATACGTGAGATTCCGCATGGG
>OJRH01000522.1_pt1 | contig 17620 bp, 13 predicted proteins | sample 1599131 | NCBI WGS metagenome assembly OJRH01 (sample SAMN03922527, study PRJEB24848) | human gut metagenome | isolation source: stool sample | host: Homo sapiens | place: Germany | collected 2010-05
TCGGCAGCGTCAGATGTGTATAAGAGACAGGAAAAAGGCTTTGTGATGTAATCCTCCGCTCCAAGCTCAAGTCCCTTTACTATATCATTTTCCTCATCCCTTGCGGTAAGAAAAATCACCGGTGTTTTTTCTTTTTCCAGCCTTTCGCTGTAAAAATCAAAGCCGTTCCCATCCGGAAGCGACACATCAAGCAGCACAAGGCCGGGGTGCTCACTCAAAAGCGCCCCAGCCTCCTTTAAATTGCCTGCTGTCAAAAGCTCATATTCAGGTTCTGTAAAGGTATCACACAGTCCCTCTGTTATTCCTTTATTGTCCTCTATGAGAAGTATTTTTTTCATATCAGCTCCCGCATTTCCTACAGATTTTCATTCTTGATTGTCTCAATAATGTTATTGTGTCTAAGCTTCGTCATTGATAGTTTCATGATAGCATAAATCAGCATTATTACAACCACTATACACAATATAATTGCTTTATACGGCAGCTCATAAATGATTGCATCATCCATCCTGTTCATCATAACACATAGGAGATAGCTTATTAAAATACCAAGCGGTACTCCTATTACAAGCGCCTTCACAGATATAAACACACTCTCGAGTCTGACCATTCCCACAAACTGCTTATCTGTCATTCCAATGCTTCTTAATGTGGCAAACTCGCGGCTTCTAAGCTCCATTCCAGTACTTAACGTATTGATGATATTTGTGATTCCTATTAAGGCAATGACTACAATAAGTCCGTATGCAAATACTCCAAGCAGTGTAAAGAGTGACTTTTCATCGCGCATCTCCTTATCCAGATTGCTGACATAAAAACTAATCTGCGAATACTCAGGATTTTCTTCCGTCTCCTTTTCGAATGTATCCTGATATTCATCTGCATTTTCTGCAACCACATATGCCGAATATGACGCATATCCCGGTTTAATCTCATTACCGTTTTTGCCGTCACCCCATAGGCTTTCAAAGCCTTTTTGGTTCATAAACAAAAGCGTGTTGCTGTAGCCCTTATAACCTATTGGTACCTTGTCTGTGACACCTGCAATAGTTACATCCACAGTCTTTCTGACTCCGTTATTTATTGTTTCCTCGTCAACGTATCCATTGTTATCCTCTGTGCTGATTTCAGTACCACCTTCCACGGCATTATTATCCTCTGTGCTGCTTTCTGTATTGCCTTCTGCTGCATTGTCATCAGAAGAAGCATCATCATACACATTGTAGCCACACTCGATTGTATCTCCTGCTTTATATTTGTACAGCTCCATCTCTTTTTTGACATATTTAGAGCTATTCTCATTATACACATCAAATGTGCATTTATTCACAAGAATTGCTCCTGCAGCTGCATTTTTTATGCCTGCGTCAGACGCATACTTATCATACGATTTGTCATCCAAAACTGTGATTAAAAACATTTGTGAGACATCCTCACTGTTGTCATAAACCTGCCTGCAATACTCTCCATATTCCTTTGTATACTCCGGCTTAGTGACATCGAAATCATAGCCTGCTCCAACCAGATAATCCTCAGCTCCTTCAATGCCACTCAAAAGCTTAGAGAACTTTTCAATATCAATGTCTTTTTTACATGACATATTTATTCCAATATTGTAATCTGCTGATGCATATGACATCCCAACAACGCTAAATGCCATAGACATAAAGTATGATATCACAATAAAGGTTACTGAGCAGATGACAATGGATGTCACTGTGGTTCTGTACTTTTTATTGTTCCTCTTTATATTCTTATATGAGATAACACCTCCGATACCCCAGATTCTGCCTATAATCGCCGGTGTCTTAAGCTTTGATGACTTTATTTTAATCTCCTTTGTGTTTCTTATTGCTTCAAGCGGTGTGACCTTTGCAGCCTTTCTTGCACTGCCTGTTGCTGAGAAATAAATGGTTGCTATACTCAGTATCACAGCAAGAATAAGTGCAGGCAGTGATGTGTGAAAGCTCAAAGCAACGTTAAGCCAGCCTGCTGACAGCGCATTTACTACCTTGACAAGTATAAGCGATGCCAAAATACCACTCATGGTACCTACAGGAATACCAACCACTCCAAGCATTGCTGCCTCTGTCTTAACGCTGCTTTTTATCTGGCGCCTCGTAGCACCCACGCTTGCAAGCATGCCATACTGTCTGATTTTTTCAGTGATTGATATGTTGAAGCTGTTTTTGATACAGTACACTGATGTCAGTATGATTATCAAAGCCACAACAGCGGCCACTGTAAACAGTGCTTTAAATGAACCGTCAATCGGGAAAACGCACTCATAGCTTATAAGGTATCCATTCATATATATATCATATTTTGCATTTTCCATCTCTTTAAGAAACCTGTCACTCTCCTCAGCAGACATTTCAACAGATGAATTATTTGCTTTCTCAAACAGCTTTTCATCCACACCAATTATATCAGCAGTCACAGCATCCTTGTTTCTTAAAGCCTTTTGAGTGTATCTGCTGTACACTGTGAGTGTAGTGTCAGCTTCGCTTACCTCACTCTTTGTGCCGTTATCAATTGCTGCCAGTTCATCAGAGTATGTGACAAATGTATATCCGGCGGCACTATAGTCCTCCATTCCATAGCCCGGTCTTTCCATGATGCCTACCACCTTGTAGTGCTTTGTCACAGTATCGGTAAGTGTCTCTGCCTCATGCTCATATGCGCTGTTTTCCGATATGACACTTTCAGTGTTTGAATCATATCGCTTTCCGACATCCAGTGTTATCTCATCTCCCACCTTTATGTCGATTCGTCCGTTTGTCTTTAAGTGCCTTGGAATGACTATCTCATCCTCATTTTTTGCCATGCGGCCCTCTATCAGGTTAAAGCAGCCTCTCTCAAAGCCGGCCTCATCTGTTGCCATGACATATGCATACGGCTTATCCTCATTCTTGCAGCCGTCTAGCTTTGCAAAGCCCATTCCCATTGTCTCAAATGTGCTTTCAATATTTCTGTTGTTTTTAAACTCCGAAAGCTCAGACATTTTCACATTCGAAAATTTCACATGAAAGTCACCGTCTTTTTGCTTCTGGTATTCAATCATACTGTACTGAAAGCTTGACACAAGTGTGACAAGCGCCGACAAAAGCGCTGTTGCAGGAATTATTCCGACTATCGTGACAATAGTTCTTTTCCTGTTGAGCTTTAAGTTTTTTAATGTGAGTGTCTTCATCAAATTCATCTGATTTTACCATCCTCTATCATTATTGTGCGGTCAGCCGCCTTTGCAAGCTCCATATTGTGTGTAATCATAATGATTGTCTGGTTGAGCTCACGGTTTGAGGTCTTTAAGAGATGCATAATCTCGTTGCTGGCTTTGGTATCCAGGTTTCCGGTCGGCTCATCCGCGAGCACTATAGACGGTCTCGTAATCAGGGCTCTTCCTATAGATGTGCGCTGCTGCTGTCCTCCTGATAGCTCATTTGGCAGATGAGTACGTCTCTCTGTAAGTCCAAGGCGCAAAAGCATGTCATCCATCTGTGCTTTTTCCACCTTTCTTCCATCAAGCTCCATCGGGATTGCCATGTTTTCCTCGACATTTAATATAGGTATCAGATTATAAAACTGATAAATGATGCCTACCTGTCTTCTTCTGAATATGGCAAGCTCATCATCATTCATTGCAAAAATATCAGTGCCGTTTATATACACCTTTCCGCTTGTTGGTCTGTCAACACCTCCAAGCAGATGAAGCAGTGTGGATTTTCCGGAGCCGCTCGCCCCGACAATTGCCACAAACTCTCCCTTTTCCACGCTCAATGACACATCGTCCAAAGCCTTGACCTGATTTTCTCCGGCTCCGTATATTTTTGATAAGTGTTCTACTCTAAGCAGTTCCATTTAATTCTCCTTTTCTTCTCTATGCATTTTTGAGTGCTATGCGGTCTGCCATCTAAAGTACAGCCGCCCCGCGATACAAGTGTATAATACATTATGTAAAGTTACAGGTAGGTTACTTTTAAAAAATATTACAGCATAATATAAAAACTCCGGTCAGAACAAAAATTTTTCTGTGCCGGAGCTTATATATTATATGTTTTATATCATATGTTTTATAATTATCTATGCCAATAATTATTTCTGCTTATATGAAGCCAAAAAGTCTGCAAGCTTGCCTGTGGCATCCTTTAATATCTCTGTTCGAGGCAGATATACCACTCTGAAGTGATCCGGCTTATCCCAGTTGAAGCCGCCGCCGTGGATGATAAGTATCTTCTTCTCACGAAGCAGATCGAGTGCAAACTGTTCATCGTTTGTGATGTTGAACCTTGCAGTATCAATCTTTGGGAATATGTAAAATGCTGCCTTTGGCTTTACTGCCGAAATTCCCGGTATATCGTTTAATGCCTTGTAAACGTACTCTCTCTGCTCATAGATTCGTCCGCCCGGCACAATATACTCGCCTACACTCTGATATCCGCCTAATGCTGTCTGCACTATCGACTGCGCCGGAACATTCGAGCAAAGACGCATGTTTGAGAGCATGTTGAGACCCTCGATATAGTCCTTTCCGAGCGCCTTGTTGCCGCTTAAAACCATCCATCCGATACGATAACCTGCTATCATATGTGACTTAGAAAGACCGCTGAAGGTCACACAGAAGAGGTCCGGTGCAAGCGACGCAATAGACACATGCTCATAGTCATCCATCACAAGTCTGTCATATATCTCATCCGAAAAAATCATGAGCTCGTGCTCTCTTGCCACATCAACTATCTGCTGCAGCACCTCCCTTGGATAGAGCGCTCCCGTAGGGTTATTAGGGTTTATTATTACGATTGCCTTTGTCTTGTCTGTAATCTTCTTTTTGATATCCTCTATGTCCGGATACCACTCTGACTGCTCATCACAGATATAGTGCACTGCCGTGCCTCCCGCAAGTGTAACGCAGGCTGTCCAAAGCGGATAGTCCGGTGCCGGCACCAGCACCTCATCACCATTGTCAAGAAGCGCTGACATGCTTAAGTTTATAAGCTCGCTGACTCCGTTTCCGGTGTAGATATCCTCAACCGTCACATTAGGAAGCTTTTTGAGCTGTGCATATTGCATGATTGCTTTTCTTGCAGAAAAAAGTCCCTTGGAGTTGGAATACCCCTCACAGTCCGTGAGCTGGCGAGACATATCATATATCACCTCATCAGGTGTCCTGAAGCCAAACGGCGCAGGATTTCCTATATTGAGCTTCAACACATTTGTGCCGTTTTCCTCCATGCGGGCCGCCTCATCCACCACCGGTCCTCTAACATCATAAAGCACATTATCTAATTTTCTGGATTTTCCAAATTCTCTCATCCTGACAATCTCCTTTTATTTTCGTAACATTTCCTGTATCCGTAATCATATCCATCTAGCCTAAAAGCTCAAAAACAGCCTCAGCATCAAATACCACCTGCTTTACCTTATCAACCTCTATCTGATAAAGTGCATTTGCTGCCAGATGCTCTGCAGCCTGCTCGAGATCTCTTATGCCCGATGTGTTCTCGTGAAGCTTAATCACTGCATCAAGTCCGTCCTCTGTGAGAACGCACTCCTCCTCCTTCATTCCCATTCGCTCAAATACCTTGCGCAGGGCAAATCTCTGGAAGATGACCTTCTTCTCTTCATCGGTATAGTCCGGAATATCAATCACCGCAAAACGTGACATAAGCGGTGCAGAAATCTGGGATTTATCATTGGCTGTTGCAATCGGATATACTCCGACGGTCGGCACCATACACTCCATATAGTTGTCTGTAAAGCCCAGATTGTCAAGCAGTGTCAAAAGCACATCTGCCGGATTTCCGTTGCCGTTTTTGCTTGAGGCCTTGTCGAGCTCATTGATGATAAATACAAGATTTGACTCTCCCGCCTGTGAAAATGCCTCCATAATGATTCCCGGCTTTGCGTTTGAATAGATTCTTGAGCTTCCTGTGAGCTGCTCTGCATCATTTATGGAGCTCATATCGAGTGTGGTCCATGGAAGCTTGAGTATACGTGCAACAGCATATGCAATCTGTGACTTTCCGGTTCCTGCCGGTCCACAGAGCAGCAGTCCGTAGGCAGGAAGTGTATGAGTCCTGTTTATCTGGATAATGGTCTCAATGATTCTCTGCTTCACGCTCTCCATGCCATAGAGCTCCTCATCGAGTATGCGCCTTGCCTCCACAGGGTCAATTGCCTCAAAGTAATTTCCCTTCCACTGGATATTCATCATGATGGAAAGTGCTCTCTGCGCATGGCGTCTCTCCTCAGGTGATACCTCGCTTGAACGCGCAACTGCCAGATTTCTTCTGGCCCACAGCAGTATATTGTCAGGCAGTGTACGGCCTGCACATGTCATGAAATCTGTGATGCTCTGTATACTGGTGAGCTTCATGCTGTCGCCCTCTTCCTCGTAATCATCGAGGTCAGGTTCATCCTCAGGCATGGTGCTGGCAAAAAGCCTTTCCATCATATACTGCAGGAATCCGTCCTCTGCAGACAGCTTTGTGCCTCTGCCGAGAGACACCTCCCTCACCCTGTATACTGCGTATCCGTCAGGTGTATTGGCTCCTGAAAGCTGTACTTTTATGTGATTTTCGCCAAGCCACTTAAAAAGGCTAACGAAGCGGGAATCAATGCGCAGGATATCTGCACTGATTACCACGTCACCATCCTCAAATTCAAAGGATGTACGCTTTATCGGATTTGTAAACATACCGAGCGCATGATGCGCCCACTCCTTTTGCTTATTGTCTATCACAACAATCGGTTTATCGGCCGATGCCTTTGTCTCTGTCGAATGAAATGTCTCATATGTACACTCCGGATGCTCGTTTGCTACCGGTGCATCGCTAAAATCAAATACTGGCATTTTTATTCCTCTCTTTTCATAATTGTATTCTTCATCATACCCTGTCAAAGGCTATGTCCTGTACCACCTCGCCCGCGATGATAAGTCCTGCCACTGATGGTACAAATGCAAGGCTTCCGGGAATATCCCTGCGCTCTGTGCACTTGTGTTCGGCACCCGGCGGGCAGATGCAGTTGCTTCTGCAGCTTATAGACATATCTTCTATCGGTCTTGTAGGCTTCTCCTCAGAGTATACCACCTTGAGCTTTTTCACGCCACGTTTTTTAAGCTCACGGCGCATGACCTTTGCAAGAGGACACATGCTGGTCTTATATATATCAGCCACCTTAAATGCACTTGCATCCAGCTTATTTCCCGCTCCCATGCTGCTTATGATAGGGACATTTTTCTCCTGTGCCTTCATGACAAGCGCAATCTTTGCTGTGACCGTATCAACCGCGTCAACTATATAATCATACTCTTCAAACGGAAATTCATCAGCATTTTCCGGCAAAAAGAAGCACCTGTGCGTCACGACACTGACATCAGGATTAATATCATGAATCCTCTCCTCCATCACATCTGTCTTGTATTTTCCTATGGTCTTTCGGGTTGCAATTATCTGCCTGTTTAGGTTTGTAAGACACACCTTGTCATCATCGATAAGGTCAATCGCTCCCACGCCGCTTCTGACTAGTGCCTCGCAGACATATCCGCCCACTCCTCCTATTCCAAATACTGCGACTCTTGCGCCCTTTAGCCTATCCATCGCCTCTTTTCCAAGCAAAAGCTGTGTTCTTGAAAACTGATTTAACATTTATTTCTCCTTTTCATCCCTGACCACGCCGACACCGGCAGAAATCAGGAGTCTTACTGTATCCTTAAGCATGCTCCAGTCAGCCTTTGACAGCTCATCGGCAGCCTTTATCATCTCAATGAGCTGCTTAAATGACATCTGGTCAAGGTTCTCAAAATTGGAGTCCGATGCTATTGAAAAAAGCACATTTACAAACTGCTTTCGCTGCGCCTCATCCATGCTTCCTATCCAGTTTCTGAGTGTCTTGTCAAGGCGCACACTGTTTTTGTCCAGCCCATCCGCCTTTATGATACTTCCGCCCATTATCTCCCATGAAAAAGCATCATGCTGCAGCGGCCCCGAATTACGGCTTCTTACCACCTCATAATTGTCCACATGCTCAAGCAATAAGCCAACAATAGACGACTGCGGCAGAAATGTCTCTATTCTGTCAAAAATTCTTTTGTAGCCTGCCGTATATATCATCTTGTGATTGAAGCCCGGCCCGTCAAAATTAAACACCTTAATAATGACATCCTGCACCTCTTTATCCACATGCATGGCGGCAAACACTGCCAGATTTCCACCCTTTGAGTGCCCGCCTATCCACAGCTTTCTTGTATTGATGCTTTTATTGTTGATATTTTCATCATCTAAAGCTTTATCATTTACGGCTTTTTCATTTATGACCCTATCATCATTGCATATATATGCTGCCACCTGCTTTAAATATTTTTTCGCCTTGTTCTGTCCCGGTGTCTCATCGAGATAGCTTAGATTAAAGTTTTCCTTCCAGCCGACAATGGAATGGTCTGTACCACTGTAGGAAATGAAATATGTGCCGTCAGGCAGTTCTATCGTAACCGCAGAAAACTGCGACTCCTCTTTTTCACTAATATCGTATATATAATATCTCAAAATGCAGTCAGCATAGCGCCTTGAGTGCGCCAGCTTTTGAAGCAGCCTCGCGGAGTGGCGGAAAAGATTAGGCATCTGCTCAATCTCATCATCACTGTGGTCCGCGCAGTAAAGGCTTGAAAGCTGTTTTATCGTAAGGTATGATTTCTTTGCATCCGGCATATATGGCTTCATCTGCACATAAATAAGCTGTGAAAAAATCAGTCCGTCCACCTCATTTACATGCACCTCATCAAAGCCTATGTCTCCACGCCAGTCAATATAATCCATGATATCTGCCATATAATGCCCTCCTGAAATATATCTGTCTTATTCATCATAGTGATCTAGGAAGCTGTGCTTTATGCCATCCTTTTTATATGCTACAACCGTAGCCAGATTTACATTCTCCACACTCTTAAATATATTTGCCTCGACAAAAGGATTCACCTTTTTAAGATTAGCGATGAGCTGCTTTATCTCAACACGCTTTGAGCGGTTTTCCTCATTATTGCAGGTGGTACAGGTATCTGTAAACTTGCAGGCACACTGTATGAAATGCAGACCGTTGTAATCACGCCATGCCTTGATATCGTCCTCCCTGACCAGGTAAAGAGGCCTGATAAGCTCCATGCCCTCAAAGTTTGTGCTGTGAAGCTTAGGCATCATGGTCTGTACCTGTGCCCCGTAGAGCATGCCCATGAGTATCGTCTCGATAACATCATCATAATGATGTCCGAGCGCAATTTTGTTGCAGCCCAGCTCCTTTGCAAATGCATACAGATGTCCTCTTCTCATCCTCGCACATAAATAGCATGGCGATTTTTCGATATCATATACAGCATCAAATATATCTGACTCAAAAATAGTGGCAGGGATGCCAAGGTTCCTGCAGTTTTCCTCTATGACATGCCTGTTTGCCTCATTGTAGCCCGGGTCCATGACTAGAAACTTCACATCAAAATCAAACTTGTTGTGATGCTTAAGCTCCTGAAAAAGCTTTGCCATGAGCATGGAATCCTTACCTCCCGAAATACACACCGCAATCTTATCCCCCGGCTTTACAAGCTCATAGGTGTTTATCGCCTTTGTAAACTTGCGCCAGATGGATTTCTTAAATTTCTTTCTGATGCTTTGCTCCACATCTGCCTTTATATCGCGCTCTGCCACCTCATCCTCTTTCATGGCATCAAGCAGCCAGCTTATATAACCTCCCTTTAAGCTTGCCGCATCAAAACCTTTTTCTGTGAGATACTCTGCCACGTCCACACTCGTCTTACCACGACTGCAGACTATGACAAGCTTCTTATCATGTGGCACCCTCTCATCTGACTCTATTTCCTCTGCCTGAATATTGAGTGCTCCCTTTATGGCACCGTGCGCCACCTCTTCCTCACTTCTTATATCTATTATCTGATAGCTGTTACTATCCAGCTTTTTAACTTCTTCTATACTAAGCTGCATTTTATTTCTCCTATACTATTTCCGCAATGACTTTATTTCCTGAAATATCCTGTACTCATAATATGCCGTCACCACAAGGATGAGCCCTATCATAATGAGGCTGTATACATCGCGGATTGCTATTCCAAACGCATCACACACGCATGGCACCAAAAGCCCCGCAGTAAAAACAAGCTTTACAAACGTCAAAAGCCTGAGTGAATACTTTCTGATATTGCCCACACACAGCTCCGCTGCTATGTGATTGAGCTTTTCCGGATAATGTTGCAGCCATGTGATTGCAATGTATACAAGCAAAAGCACAAGTATATTGGCCACAAACTTAAATACCTGTATGTGATAGCACACTCCATAATAAATCTGTAAGCCTATATACGCAAGAGCTAAAATAGCATCTATTGCCTCAAGCACCGCCGAAGCAAAGGTCATATCTCTTTTTCTCATATAAATCTACTACCTTTCATTAACACCTTAAACACGTAAAAATAAGGTAAAACGATATTGTTTTTCTTTAAACTATCTAATTTTATCATATTATGGACTATCTTTCTAGAAAAATTGTGATATAATAATCAGGTTAAAGGAATTTTATTTAAAAATTAATAATACAACGAGGTTTAATCGAAAATGAGCAAATTAACAATACCAAAGAACTATTCTTCGGCACTGAATCTTCACGATACACAGCTTGCCATCAAGACTGTTAAGGATTTCTTCCAGGGCATGCTCGCACAGCGTCTTTCCCTGACACGTGTTTCAGCACCGCTTTTCGTTGATCCTACCACAGGCTTAAACGATAACTTAAACGGATATGAAAGACCTGTTACCTTCGGCATCCTTGAGCAGGGTGACAAGGAGGCAGAGGTCGTTCACTCTCTTGCCAAGTGGAAGAGATATGCATTAAAGAAATACGGATTTTCTCTCGGCGAGGGCATCTACACAGATATGAATGCCATAAGACGTGATGAGGAGACTGACAATATCCACTCTATATTTGTTGACCAGTGGGACTGGGAAAAGGTCATCCGCAAGGAGGACAGAAACTTAGACTTCCTTAAGGAAACAGTAAAGACAGTATACAAATGCCTGCGCAAGACCGAGCAGTACATGGCTATACAGTACGACTACATAGATTTGATTCTGCCAAAGGATATCACCTTTATCACCACATCAGAGCTTGAGGAAATGTTCCCGGACAATACTCCAAAGGAGCGCGAGTATTATTTTGCAAAGGCAAAGGGTGCAATCTGTATAATGCAGATTGGTGACAAGCTTGCAAACGGAGAGCCTCACGACGGACGTGCCCCTGACTATGACGACTGGGCTTTAAACGCTGATATCATCGTATACTATCCTGTTCTTGATATCGCACTTGAGCTTTCATCAATGGGTATCCGTGTAGATGAAAAAGCTCTAAAGGAGCAGCTTGACAAGGCCGGATGTCCTGAGCGTGCTAAGCTTCCATTCCAGAAGGCTATCCTCAACAAGGAGCTTCCGTACACTATCGGAGGCGGAATCGGACAGTCACGAATCTGTATGTTCTTCCTCAGAAAGGCTCATATCGGTGAGGTACAAAGCTCTTTGTGGCCTGATGAGACAATTAAGGAATGTGAGGAGCATGGTATTCAATTGCTATAATCTGCATACCATACTTTACTGTTTGTTATTAAAAACCTGCTGTGTCAGACAAGCATGACACAGCAGGTTTTTTATTTCTTATTTTTTAATTTTTCCATATGCATCACAAACATCAGCATAAATGCATGTGTTGCTGCTATTATCTACACAAACATCCTCCATGCAGCCCTGATCTGCGAACCCAGCCTCTCAAACTGCCAGTGGGTATTGCTCTTTATGATACTGTTTGGATCATTTATAGTAAAGCCCTCATCATCATAGCCTGTGATCACCATAAAATGTCCCTTTTCTGTGAAATCTCCCGGACCGACATTTACGACTATCAGATTGCCCTCATCAAGCCTTTCTTTAAATGTATCCTCATCCACCTTTATAGTCTTTGCATTTACCCCGTAGTGCCTGCAGCCCTTGCTTATAAGATTCCATGCACTTCCGGAGCCATCCACACTGTAGCCGGCCTCCTTTGCATACTCTGCCACCGCAAGAGGGGATGCCTGTGCATCATGTGTCAGATATAATACAACCATCGAAAGTGCAGTCGGACCGCAGCCACTCGCCGCAAAATAATTGCCACTGTACTTTTCATAGCCCCATCTCTTATCCCACTGCTGTAAAAGAGGTACTGTATCCTGCGAGGCCTCTGCCGTCAGATCAATATCATGCTCTTTCGAATGCTCCTTAGGATACTCATATATGAAGTCAATTGCCTCATCATTTTTCTTTGCAAGCTCCTTTAGCTGCCCCGGATACTTTGCACTGTGAAGTATCTCATCAAGCTTCGTTTCCTTGTCAGGCTCGCTGTCTTGCTCCGCAGCGTTTACATCAGCCTCTGAGCTGTTTTGATTTTTTTCTGAATCCATTTTAGATGCGGTAAGTGAATTATTATTCTTCTGCACATCAACATCTCTTGATTGTGTCTTATTATCAGCACCTACCACTGCATCAGCTACGGGAACTAAAAGCTGCATGCCACACGCCAGAAATGTTGTTATGATTATCGCTGCACAAAGAACTATTGCGCCTATTTTCATACGCCTGTCGCGGTGCCTTGCACGTTTTATGCTTCCCTGCTTTCTATGAGTTTTCTTATGTGTCTTTCCCATTGTTTTCCTCTTACTATTACAGCTTATCAACCTCATCCATCCAGATACGTCCGCACGCATCAGAAGGCATCCTTAGGTCTCCTCTCGGTGAGACCGCCACTGTTCCTACCTTTGGTCCATCCGGCAGACATGAGCGCTTGAACTGCTGTGCAAAAAATCTGCGATAGAAGTTCTTAAGCCATTTGAGAATAAACTCATCATCATATTTTCCTTCAAATGCTTTCCTTGCAAGGCGGTAAACCTTGGCAGGAGCATAGCCGCAGCGCAGCATATTGTAAAGGAAGAAGTCATGCAGCTCATAAGGGCCCACAAGATCCTCTGTCTTCTGTGAAATCTTACCGTTTTCAGGTGGTAAAAGCTCAGGAGAAACAGGTGTATCAAGCACATCAAGAAGTGTACTTTCCAGCAAATCGCTGCCGCAGGTATCTGCATAGTATTTTACCAGATGGCGCACCAGAGTCTTTGGAACCGAAGCATTTACCGCATACATGGACATATGGTCTCCGTTGTAGGTCGCCCAGCCGAGTGCCAGCTCTGACAAATCTCCTGTACCTATAACCATTCCGTTTTCCTTGTTTGCGATATCCATAAGTATCTGTGTGCGCTCACGTGCCTGTCCATTCTCGTAGGTGACATCATGCACAGACGGATCCTGTCCGATATCCCTGAAATGTATATTTACGGCATCCTTTATATCCACCTCGATAAATGTAGCTCCAAGGCATTTAATGAGATTTACCGCATTGTCATATGTGCGGTCTGTTGTTCCAAAGCCCGGCATAGTAACTGCCGCTATATCCTTGTGATCCTTTCCCAAAAGGTCAAATGCTCTCACCGTGACAAGCAGTGCCAGTGTGGAGTCGAGTCCTCCTGAAATACCTATAACTGCTGTCTTGCAGTTGGTATGCTCTAATCTCTTTTTAAGCCCCATAGCCTGAATCATAAGAATCTCATCACAGCGTCTGTCCCTGTCTGTCTTATCTGCAGGAACAAAAGGAGCCGGATTTACATAGCGGCTAAGAATGGTATCCTTTACCTCAAGATCAAACTCAGCCCATCTGTGATCATCCTCGACAACAAATGTTGTCATCCTGCGCCTCTCAGTCTCTATTCTTTCCACATCAAACTCGCTGTATATAGTCTCATTTGTAAAGCGCTTTGACTCGGCAAGCACATTTCCGTTTTCACAGATGAGATTGTGTCCTGAGTAGACCACATCCTGTGTGGACTCACCGTCTCCCGCTGACGCATAAATATATCCACAGATTAATCTGGCAGACTGTCCGCTCACAAGCTCTCTCCTGTATATTGCCTTGCCTGTCACCTCATCTGATGCAGACAGATTTACAATCACAGTAGCACCAGACATCGCGTGTCTGATGCTCGGCGGGTTCGGAGTCCAAAGATCCTCACAAAGCTCCACCGCTATCTTAAGCTTTGGCAGCTGCTTGCAGCTAAAAATAAAATCAGTATCTACAGACACCTGCTGTCCATTTTTCAGTGTGACATATGTGCTAAGGTTTTCTCCCGATGCAAAATGCCTTGCCTCATAAAACTCATTATAGTTTGGCAGAAATGTCTTTGGCACCATGGCAAGCACCTCTCCGCGCGATACAACTGCCGCCATATTATAGAGCATGCCGTTTATCTCATATGGAAGCCCTATGAAAAATATGCCGTCAAGGCTCCTGCTGTAATCTGCTATCCCTATAAGCTCATCCTCTGCTGCAGCTATGAGCTTATCCTGCCAGAAAAGATCCTGACAGGTATATCCGGTAATGCAAAGCTCCGGGAAAACAACCACCTTTGCCCCATTGTCAGTGCACTCCTTCATAAGAGCTTTAATAAGCTGTCCGTTGTATACAGTATCAGCTACCTTTACCTTTGGTGTCGCTGCAGCGACCTTTATATATCCGTCCTTCAATTAGCGCATCTCCTTCAACTCATCCACCGTAAACTCATATGCCTTATTACAGAACTGGCACTTTACCTCAATGCTCTCACCATCTGCGATAATGGAATCAAGATCCTTTTTGCTAAGTGTGGAAAGTGCTCTGCTCACACGCTCCTTTGAACAGTCACAGTGGAAGCGTGTCTCAGTCGTATCTGTGATTTCAAGCCCGAAATCTCCTAAAATTTCCTCAAGTATCTGCTCCGGAGTCAGCCCCCTGTCAAGCATCTGTGTCACAGAATCAATCTCTGTAATTTTCTTTTCAAGCCTGTCCACAACCTCATCCGGTGTAAACGGCATAAGCTGGATGATAAATCCGCCTGCCTGCTTTACGCTCTGGTCCTTATCCACAAGCACACCAAGACCAACCGCCGACGGAATCTGCTCAGATGTGGCAAAATAATAGGTCAGATCCTCAGCTATCTCACCTGTTTTAAGCTCACACTGACCTGAATACGGCTCCTTTAAGCCCATATCCTTTATAACTGTGAGTATACCAAGATCAAGCGCTCCTCCCACATCGAGCTTGCCTGCCGCATTGAGTGGCAGCTCAACCTGTGGATTTATGGCAAAGCCCTTTACATTGCCGTGCGAATCTGCTGTGACGGTAAGCCCCTTTGCAGGTCCGCTGCACTGTATCTGAAGAGTTATGATATCCTTATCGCCCTTCATCATAGCTCCCATCATGGCTCCCGCAGAAAGAAGTCTGCCAAGTGCCGCCGTCATGACAGGTGTTGTCATGTGATCCTCTCTGGCGGTCTCCACCATCTCCCTTGATGTTACAGCAAATGCTCTGATATTAGCATCCGCCGCTGTTGCTCTTACTATATAATCTGACATAATTTACCTCTCATTATCTAATTCTATGCTTTATGTGCAATTACAGTGACCTTCTCACTGTCACACTTCACCTGATCGTCTGTGTACGCATCATACACCGCATCAAACACAAGTCCCGACTGCTCAAGAAGCTCCTTAAGCTCTGAAATCTCATAGCATCTCTGGAAATGAGTTTCCTCAAACTTCTTGTAGATGTCATCCTCATCCTCTGACTGCTCCTTTATAAAAAGTGTCAGGTCATACTCGTTTATTTTCTCATCGGCATCATAATAATTGTCCCATATAAAGCTGCCCTCATCACGGTTTTCAGCTATGGTATTATCAGCCATGAGCACCTCATATTTGTATGGAGTATTGATATCAAATATAAAAATGCCACCCTCTTTGAGACTTTCGCTCACGCAGAAAAAAACTGCCTGCAGATCCTCAGGCTCAAGAATGTAATTGATGCTGTCACATGCGCTTACGACGGCACTCACCTTTTCTCCCGGTTCAAACTCTCTCATATCCTGCATCAGATAAAGGATTCTGTCATCCTCTCTCTCAAGTGCCATATCAAGCATGTCAAAAGAATTGTCAATGCCTATCATATCATAGCCTGCATCTGCAAGAAGCGTGGTAAGCTTTCCCGTACCACAGCCTAAGTCCACGACATATCCACTGTCTATGCCATTTGCACGCAGTTTTTCGACAATATATCTGCCCCACACCTCATATGGCACATTGTCCATGAACATGTCATACACCCGGGCAAAACTCGTGTATGCTTCCATAATTACCTCATTTCATATTACAGAACCCCTGCTGCTTACATGCGAGCATGACGCATCAGCTTTTTTGTTCTCAGTGGTTCTAAGGATTACCGTAACTATTCAGAACCATCCCACGCACATTCGCAAAACCGCACGATACTCGTGCTTTCCCGCTGCTTTGCAGCTAATTTTGCTCATATGTGTGGGGGTGGCTCTATTCGAGCCACCTTGATAACAAGAAAACCTGCTGCTTACATGCGAGCATGACGCATCAGCTTTTTTGTTCTCAGTGGTTCTGAATAGTTACTATTAATTATATAATAACAATTAAATGTCTCAAAATCAAGGTTGATATAAGGCACAAAAACCATTATACTAAGCATATGATTGATAATTACGAACACTACATAACAAAAAACATAAAAGCATTTTACAAAAGGCGTCTTTTCTCCCCGATTGTATACATCATTCTGCTTACCGTGCTATGGTTTGCATTTTCACTCGGAGATATTTTATCGCCCATACATATTGACGATTCTGTCAGCTTTGAAGCTGCATACAAGGATTCGGACAGATATGTAAAAACCACCCTTAAAAAGCTTTACTTTACCGGCTACACCATGAAGGACGGCAACGATATCAAGGGCTATTACTACTACTGCATGCGCGATAAGCACTGCTCTATTGTTCTGCTTGCACCATCCACCTGTGAGGAGGGTCTGCCCTCTATCGATAAGCTCACAGTGGTCGGTAAAATCGTAAAGGGCAATGGCACCTACACACAGTTTGTAAATAAACTGTCGAAGGATCTGAGTTGGGATTCCAAGGGACTCTCCGATACCATAACAGGCTGCTATCTTAATGAGCCTGAGTACCATTTGAAAACTACTATTTTTATGTTTGTTTTTTATTTTGGCACTCTTATCTATGCTGTTATCAGCCTGATATTCTACATCCTGTGCATCAGATTTCCTGTTTTAGCACCGGCATGTCAGAATCTTGTTGTATTCGGCAACCCACACAAGCTGCTTGCCGAGGCTGAGGAGGAGCTTGCCACACTGCCACAGCTTGCCACCGAGGATATGTTTATCACAGAGCACTATTTTATCATGACCTCACCTTATGGCAATGCCATCGTGCCTATCAAAGAGATTTTATGGATTTACAAATACTCTACCCTGCACAAGATCCTGTGGTATCATTTCAGCATCTCATATACACTGCATATTTCCGCAAATAAGCATCTGTATATTCATTGTCCGAAGAACACTAAGTCTGATATCGATGGTATTATCGATTATCTGGCTGAGGCTAATCATGATATTCTGGTTGGTTTCAGTGCTGTCT
>OJRH01000525.1_pt1 | contig 17577 bp, 12 predicted proteins | sample 1599131 | NCBI WGS metagenome assembly OJRH01 (sample SAMN03922527, study PRJEB24848) | human gut metagenome | isolation source: stool sample | host: Homo sapiens | place: Germany | collected 2010-05
CCGTAAAAGTGTTGAAGAAATAAGCAAAGACAACATATTCATAAAGAAAAAAAATCCCGGACTGTCCGCAGTTCGGGATTTTTTGTGTAGCTTTGTAACATTCCTTTTAGTCCTTGCTATATATGGAACAGCTTCTCCACTACATATGGAAACACAAGATTTTCCCGCTTAGAAGACTCGAGACAACCGACGGTCTCAGCGTTGAAGTAATCGACCCGGGGCTCCACAACGGCGATGCCGGTCCCGACTTCTTCAATGCCAAGGTGAGGATTGGCGGCACCATGTGGGTGGGAAACATCGAGATACACGACCGCTCGTCCGACTGGTACACCCACGGACACCACCACGACAGCCGCTACGACAACGTGATACTCCACATAGCGGCTACCGTCGACTCTGAAGTAAGGACATCCAACGGCAACACACTTCCGCAGATGCGGCTCGAAGTGCCCCGGGCGTGTCGTCAAACTACGAGCGTCTGCTGCACGAAGACAGGTATCCGCCCTGCCACAAGCTCATTCCCGACCTGCCGTCCATATCGGTACACTCATGGATGAGCGCGCTCCAGACCGAGCGTCTCGAACAGAAGACAGAGGCGATATACGCACGTGTGGCTCGCTGCGACGGCTCGTGGGAAGACGCCTTCTTCGTGACGCTGGCGCGCAACTACGGTTTCGGCACCAACAGCGAGGCATTCGAGACATGGGCTCTCAACATGCCCATGACACACATAGCCCGTCACCGCGACGACATATTCCAGACAGAAGCCCTCTTTCTCGGTCAGGCAGGACTGCTTTCTGCCGACTCCATGCCCGAGCGGCAGCGCGAGGCGGCTCTCTCCGACGGCTATTTCGTGCGTCTGAGCGGCGAATACCGGTATCTCGCACACAAGTTCTCGCTCACTCCCACTGACTTCCGTCTGTGGAAATTCCTCCGCCTCCGGCCGCAGAACTTCCCTCACATACGCATCGCGCAGCTCGCATCGCTCTACCATTCGCGCCGCACCAGCCTGAGCATGATTGCCGAATGCACCACCCTCGACGGTGCCCGCCGCATGCTCACGGCATCAGTAACGCCATACTGGCGCACCCACTACACCTTCGGACATGAAAGCCGCGAGAGCGCGAAAACCCTTTCCCGACAGTCTGTCGACCTGCTCATCATCAACACCGTCGTGCCCATGCTCTTCGCCTACGGACGCCATCTGTCGTCAGAAGAGATGTGCTGGCGCGCCACCGACTTCCTCGAACAGCTCGCGCCCGAGCGCAACAACATCGTGCGCATGTGGGAGGATTGCGGACTGGAGGTGCAGAACGCAGGCGACACGCAAGCTCTCATACAGCTGAAGAAAAACTACTGCGACCGCAAGGACTGCCTGCGGTGCCGGTTCGGATATGAGTATCTGAGCCGCCGGGATGCGCCTGCCGCCAAAGTAACAGACTGAAAACAAAACAACGATAAGGATGAAATACATATTTGAAACAGAGATGGAGGTACGCGACTATGAGTGCGACATCCAGGGCATAGTGAACAACGCGAACTACCTGCACTACACCGAGCACACGCGCCACCTGTTTCTCGCCTCGCTCGGGGTGAGTTTCTCGAAGCTTCACGAGCAAGGCACCGACGCCGTGGTGGCACGCATGAACCTGCAATACAAGACTCCGCTGAGATGCGACGACGTCTTTGTCTCGCGCCTTGCCCTGCGCAAGGAGGGACTGCGCTACATCTTCAGCCAGGACATATTCCGCAAAAGCGACGGACGCCTGTGCTTCCGCGCTACGGTGGAACTGGTGTGCCTCATCAACGGACGACTCGGAAACAGCGACGACTACGACCGCGCATTCGCTCCGTACATATGACACCCGACATGCCTTACGACGACCCACACGACGACGGAGGCACCAATACCGACAGCATCATGCCGACAGACAACCAACAGGAGATAATAAACACCATCGCGCTGACGCGCATAAACTACTTCAGCCTCAACGGAATGCTCGAGCTGTACAGGCGGCTCGGCTCGGCGACGGCTGTCATGGAGCACCGCAACGACATACGCGACATAGTGCCCGAAGCGTCGCCCAGGCTCGCCGACGCGCTGAAAGACATGAGCGGACCGCTGCGTATAGCCGAGGCGGAGCTGAGGTATGACGAGGAGCACGGCATAACTCCGCTCACGATGAACGACACGCGCTATCCATCACGGCTGCGCGAATGCGGCGACGCTCCGCTCATGCTGTTCTACAAGGGCAACGCCGACCTCAACCGCACACGTGTGCTCAGCATCGTGGGCACGCGCCACTGCACCGCCTACGGGCAAGATCTCATACGCCGCTTCTGCGACGACCTGAGGCAGATATGCCCCGACGTGCTCATCATAAGCGGTCTTGCCTACGGCGTGGACATATGCGCCCACCGCAACGCACTGCGCACCAGATTCGACACGGCAGCCGTTCTCGCCCACGGACTCGACACCGTCTATCCGTCGAGCCACAGGGAGACAGCATGCGAGATGACCTCACACGGAGGGCTCATCACCGAGTTTCTCACACAAACCAATGCCGACAAGGTGAACTTCGTGCGCCGCAACCGCATCGTGGCGGGCATGGCGGACGCCACCCTTCTCGTAGAGAGCGCGGAGCGAGGAGGCGGACTCATCACCACAAGCATTGCCCAGAGCTACGGCAGGGAAGTGTTCGCCTTCCCCGGAGCGGTGGGCATGGCATACAGCGAAGGGTGCAACAGACTCATACGCGACAACGGAGCCGCACTCATAACCTGCGCCGCCGACCTTGCCGCATCCATGGCATGGGACAGCGACCAAGCCCTGCTCCACGCCAGACAGCAGGGCATCGAGAGGCAGCTCTTCCCCGAGCTCACCGGCGACGAGCGGCTCATCGTCGCCACACTGGCAAAGACCAACGACATGCAGACCAACATGCTCGCCGCACGCTCGGGCATTCCCGTGCAGCGCATGTCAGCCCTCCTCTTCTCGTTAGAGATGAAAGGAGTGGTGAAAATGTACGCCGGCGGCATCTATCATCTACTTCAATAACATCAAGACAATGAAAATCGGAAACATAGAATTCGGAGAAAGATCTCTCTTTCTCGCCCCGATGGAAGACGTGACAGACATCGGCTTCCGTCAGCTTTGCAAGCGTTTCGGAGCCTCAATGGTGTATACCGAGTTTGTAAGTGCCGAAGCTCTCGTGCGCTCCATCAAATCGACGGTAAGCAAACTCGACATAAGCGACAGCGAACGACCCGTAGGCATACAGATATACGGGCGCGACACAGACGCCATGGTGGAGGCTGCGAGGATAGTGGAACAGGCGCGTCCCGACGTCATAGACCTCAACTTCGGCTGCCCCGTAAAGAAAGTGGCAGGCAAGGGAGCGGGCGCGGGCATGCTGCAGAACATACCGCTGATGCTCGACATCACACGGCAGGTGGTGCGCGCGGTGCGTACGCCCGTCACAGTGAAGACACGCCTGGGATGGGACAGCGGCAGCCTCATCATCACTACTCTCGCCGAACAGCTGCAAGACTGCGGCATACAGGCTCTCACCATCCACGGACGCACACGCGCGCAGATGTACACCGGCAACGCCGACTGGACGCTCATAGGCGAGGTGAAGCGCAATCCGCGCATACACATACCCATAATTGGCAACGGCGACATCACGTCGCCCGAAGACGCAGAGAGGGCTTTCAACGACTACGGTGTGGACGCCGTGATGGTGGGACGCGCCACATTCGGACGACCGTGGATATTCAAGGAGATGCGCGACCGCCTCGACGGACGTCCGCAAGACCTCTCGCTCACACTCGACCGCAAGATTGACATCCTCGAGGAACAGCTCCGCATCAACGTGGAGCGCATCGACGAATACCGGGGCATACTCCATACGCGAAGGCATCTTGCCGCGACTCCCGTATTCAAGGGCATACCCGACTTCCGCCAGACGCGCATCGCCATGCTGCGTGCTACCACCACCGACGAGCTCACAGCCATCCTCGAGGACTGCCGCCACAGGCTCGCCGGACTGAAATGACGGCTGTAAGCGGCACGCGACATGACGGTAATCAACATCGGACATACGCCTGACAGCAATCACTTATACCAATAACATAACTAAAACATCACAGACATGAAACGTTTTACAATCTTTCTGGCAGGGATGGCACTCAGCGTGGCATCCATGGCACAGCAGGCTCTGTGGGACAAGGCATCGGCTGTATCGCCGGTGGAGAATCCCGACGGGAGCGTGACATTCAACCTCTTCGCGCCCGAAGCGAAGAAAGTGGAGGTGACGGGCGACTTCAACCAGACAAGCCCGGTGACGCTGCCCATGACTAAGAACGACAAGGGCATGTGGACAGCCACCACCTCCCCGCTCGCTCCGGAGCTTTACTCATACAGCTTCAATGTGGACGGCATGCGCGTCACCGACCCGTCCAACGCCTACATGAACCGCGACATAACCACCTACTCCAGCCTTTTCATCATATCGAAGGAGAAAGGCGACCGCGGCTCTCTCTACAGCGTGAACGACGTGCCGCACGGAACGGTGGCTAAGGTGTGGTATGACAGTCCCACACTTGGGATGAAACGACGCCTTACGGTATACACTCCGGCGGGATACAGCACAGAGAAGCAATATCCCGTGATGTATCTCATGCACGGCATGGGAGGCGACGAGAACGCATGGAGCGAGCTGGGACGAGCCGCACAGATACTCGACAACCTCATAGCCTCGGGCAAAGCCACGCCGATGATTGTGGTGATGCCCAACGGCAACACCAACTGCAGCGCGGCTCCGGGAGAATGGTCGGCGGGCATGTACATCCCCGGTCACTACACCATAAAGACTAAGGCGAAGGCGTCGATGGAGGAAAGCTTCATGGACATCGTAAGCTTCATCGACTCCAACTACAGCACCATAAAGAGGCGCGAGGGACGAGCCGTGTGCGGACTGTCGATGGGCGGCGGCCACACTTTCGGCATCTCGATGCTCTATCCCGACACGTTCGACTATTACGGACTGTTCTCCGCCGCACCGTGGATAAAGGGCAACCGCGACCTCAAAGACTTCGCCGCAAGGCTGAGAGCCGACAAGGAGACGTGCGGAAGGCTTCAGAAGCTCTTCGACTCCCACCCAAAGCTCTACTGGATAGCCATAGGCAAGGACGACTTCCTGTACGGACCGAACAAGGACCTGCGCCAGTATTTCGACGAGAAAGGCTACAAATACGAATACTACGAGAACGACGGAGGACACATCTGGCGCAACTGGAGAATATATCTGAGCATGTACGCGCAGATGATATTCAAGGACATGTAGCTGCCCTACCGCGTGTCCGCACGCGAACAAAGGGCACACGCCGACAGATGAAAGCTTCTCACGCCGGAGACATACCGCAATGCATAATTATGCGATAATGCACATCGGAGCCGCATATTTATCCATCCACAACTCCGCGAGAGTGCCGTCGCGGCAGGAAAAAGCGCGGGAGGCTCCGTATGCGCCATTCTCAGACACTTGCGGCAAGTCTCTGTAAACCAACGCATTGTGCGGAACAGCCACACAGAACGTGTTTTTCCGGATTGCCGAAAAACCTCTTCCGTCCTGCCGAAGAGGCTTTTCTGTGTCACGGCAAAGGCTGTTCCGGCGTCCGGAAAAGGCTTTGCGGCTGAGCGGAACGGGCTTTTCCGCATCATGAAGACACTGGAAAGGCATGTCCGGACAGCCTCTACAGCCGTCCGGACATGCCCCCACCGTGGCGGAAGAGCCTTTTCCGCGCTCCTCCGTTTTCTATTTCACGAAAAACTTCTGTCAATATTTTTTACTATCACGAATGCATAATCCCAAACCGGTCATTAGACTCCGTTTTGATTATGCGTTAATGTCGAGTGTATTACTTGCCGTTTTGACGAAGGCGTAGCGGGCTACGCCGAGACGGAACGGTGAGCAAGACGCCGACAGAAACGCGTAAGCAGACCGGAGAGTATATGAAATGATGATTTATTCAAATATATACGTTCTGATGACCGATTTGGGATAATCATGCATTCACGCAGCCTCCGCCCATGCCCCGTCAGCGCGCGGCGACGCCTCAGCCGTCAGTCTCTCCGCTCTCCGGCGGCACACTCCGGGCACAGCCCTTTGAGCACATAGTTGATGCTCGAAAGCGTGAATCCGGGCGGAAGGTCTACCACCGGCACCGCAATCTGTTTCAGACAGAACGTGCGCTGGCACGATGTGCAGTAGAAATGGGTGTGCTCGTCCTCCACCGAACAGTCGCAGTCGTCGGCGCAGACGGCATATTTGAGCGAGCCCGAGCCGTCGTCTATGACATGCACGAGGCGGTTGAGCAGAAACAGCGACAGCGTGCGCGATATGGTGGACTTGTCCACCGTGGGCAGATAACGCTCGAGGTCGGGCAGCGACACAGCCTCATCGCCGCGCATCATCTCGCGCAGAATGAGCAGCCGTGTAGCCGTAGGGCGTATGTCGCGGTGCTTCAGTTTGTCAAGAAAGAATTGTTCGTCAGTCATTGTCTTTGTTATAACCATACGGAATATCCGTACACTTCATGCCGCGAAGATAGGCAAATAAACGCACATTTCAAAATGTTTTCACTCCTTATGGCGGTTCGGGAACGAAAAAACGCGCATCGAGTTGAGCACCGCAAGCAACGCCACGCCTGTGTCGGCGAACACCGCCATCCATATGTTGGCTGCTCCCAGGACGCCCAGAATCATAACGAGCACCTTGAAACCCACGGCAAACACGATGTTCTGCTTCACTATGCGGCGCGTGCGTCGTGCCACGGCTATAGCCTCGCCCGTCTTCACAAGCCGTCCGGAGTGTATCACTATGTCTGCCGTCTCCACAGCCATGTCCGCGCTGCCGTCACCGAAGGCTATGCCCACATCGCTCGCAGCGAGCACCGGAGCGTCGTTTATGCCGTCGCCCACGAACGCCACCCGGTGTCCCTCACGCCTGAGCGACTCAATGTATTCAGCCTTTCCGCCCGGCAAGAGGTCGCCTATGCCGAGCGCGGCACCCGTCGCCGCCACCGCCGCGTCGACAATAGGCTGGCGGTCGCCCGACAATATCACCGTGCGCAAGCCCGTACCTTGCACAGCCTGACGGGCGTCGTCGCGCAGCACGTCGCCGAGGACGATGCGCCCCTTGTATGCTCCTCCGGCGGCTACGCAGACCACAGTGCCGTCCTCGCCGCCCTCCATCTGAGGCACGCTTATGCCGTGGCGTTCGAGCAGACGCGGCGACCCGGCAAGCCATCCGCCCGCCTCCAGACCGTAGCCCGGCACTGTGGTGACGTCGGGCACCGCGTCAGGAGCCGCCAGACGGGCTCCATACTCCACTATGGCGCGCGCCACCGGATGAACGGACGTGCGCTCCATCGCAGCCACCATGGCAATGTCGTCGTCGGAGAGTCCCTCCACACGGAGCACCTCGAAGCGTCCGCAGGTGAGCGTTCCGGTCTTGTCGAACGCCACGGTGTCAACATCCGCCACGGCGTCTATGCTTCCGCCTCCCTTGAACAGTATGCCCCGGCGCGACGCCGCTCCTATTCCGGCGAAATAGCCGAGAGGCACGCTTATGACAAGAGCGCACGGACAGGAGATGACAAGGAAGATGAGTGCGCGCCTGAACCACAGCGCGAAGTCGAACGCACCGGCAAGTCCGGCGAGGCTGCAGAGCCACGGCACGAGCACCACGAGCACCGCCAGCGAGAACACCACGGGCGTATAGACACGTGCGAAGCGGCGTATGAACAGTTCGGTGGGAGCCTTGCGCGCCGACGCCTCCTCCACGAGGCGCAGTATGCGGGCAACAGCCGAATCGCCCGCGGGACGTGTCACGCGCAGCCTTACTACGTTTCCTGCGGCTATCATTCCGGCAGACACCTCGCCGCCGGTGGCTATCATGCGTGGCAGCGACTCACCTGTGAGCACGGAGGTGTCGAACGGTGAACCGGCTGTGAGCAGCTCACCGTCGAGCGGCACGCGCTCTCCCGGCTTCACCTCTATCACCTCTCCCGTTGCCACCTGCTCGGGAGAGCATTCCACAATGGTACCGTCTCTCACCACCGAAGCGCGGTCGGGACGCAACGCCACCATACTGCTGATGTTGCGGCGCACACGCTCCACAGCATGCTCCTGAAGCATCTCGCCCGTCTGATAGAGCAGCATCACAGCCACAGCCTCTGGATACTCGCCTATGGCGAAGGCTCCGAGGGAGGCAAGGGTCATGAGCATATACTCGTTGAACACGTCGCCGCGCAATGCATGTCCGGCAGCCTCGCGCGCCACTCCCCACCCCACAGGCAGGAAAGCCACGACATACCACAGCAGCGGAGGAATAATCTCAGTCCATTCCATACCAGTGCCGAAGGCTAAAAGTCCTACGGCGAGCATGACAGCCGACACTACTATCGGCGCTATATTATTCTTTTCATGATGTTCACACATATCCTGATGTTTTGTTTTAACAACGGCAAAATTAGTCCAAAAGCCGTGCAACCCGGTTGCAAACAGCCTTTTACACACGCAGGGAGACAAATAAATGACACGCGCTGCGGTGTTTTCTGACAATAAAACATTATCTTTGTAAAGCCAGACATCACCCTACATCAAATGACAAAGACAACAGACACGGCAGCATTCATAGCCGCCCATATCGACGAGGACGTGCGGCGTCTCGCACTGAAATATCAGGGCACGGAAGGCGTGGACCTGAAGTTCGCGCTCCAGCAGATAGCCGGACGGCAGACGGCACGGCGCAAACTGCCGTCGTGGGCGGCGACGGAGGGACTGACTTATCCTCCGCATCTGTCGATGGAACAGTGCTCGTCGGAACAGACGGCACGCTACAAGGCATCAGTGGCACGCTGCATAGCGGAGCAGGCTGTGGCGGAGAACGGCGGCGGGACGGTGCTCACCGACCTCACGGGAGGTCTGGGAGTGGACTTCTCGTTCATGGCGAGGGAGTTCGGCAGGGCTGTCTACGTGGAGCGCGACGCACATCTTTGCGCCATAGCCGGGGACAACTTCAGAAGGCTCGGGCTCGACAACACCTGCACGGTGTGCGCCGACTGCACCGACTACCTGCCCGGTTCGGGACGGGTGACGCTCTTCTACGCCGACCCGGCACGGCGCGACAGCAACGGCGCGCGCACCTACGCCATAAGCGACTGCACGCCCGACATAGTGCGTATGATGCCGGTGATGCTCGGGAAAGCGGAGGCGGTGATGGTGAAGCTCTCCCCTATGCTCGACATATCGCAGACCATACGCGAGGTGGAACAGGGCGGAGAGGCGCGCGTGAGCGAGGTGCACATAGTGTCGGCAGGCAACGAGTGCAAGGAGATGCTTGTGGTGATAAGGCGCGGCGGAAGCGGAGGCAGACGGATTTTCTGCGTGAACGGCGACAGCGTGTTCGGCTATGACGACGGCGAGACGGCAGAACCGCCTGCAACGGGTGAGGCTTCCCGATGCGCGGCTCTTCTGGCGGAGGCTGCGGCGGGAGGCAGTGTGGCGGACGCGCTGAGGGGACTGTGGCTGCACGTTCCCGACGCGTCGGTGATGAAAGCCGGATGTTTCGGTCTGCTTGCGGCAAGGCAGGACGTGGCTGCGCTCGGCAAGAACTCGCACATGTTCGTGTCAGGCAGGGCGTCGGACGGCTTTCCCGGCAGGACATTCCGCATAAAGGACACCGCCACAATGAACCGCAAGGAGATCAGGCGCGCGCTCGGCGGCACGGAGAAGGCTAACGTGGCGGTGCGCAACTTCCCTCTGACGGCTGACGCGCTGAGGAAACGTCTGAGGCTGAAGGACGGCGGTGACACATACATTTTCGGCACGACAGTGGCTGGGGAGCACCTGCTGCTGATATGCGGGAAGCCCTGACGGTGAGGCTGCGCGCACGCACCTCCTGAGCGCGGGGAAACGGGCTGCATGGCAAAAGCGCGCACACCGCGCCGCCATCTTGAAAATAATCATAAATAAACGGCATATTTTTTGCGATTAGCATGATTTTCAGTACTTTTGCATTTTACTGCATAGGTATATGCAGAGACTCAGTATAACATAAAAAAAGAAACAATGTCATCCATAGAAATAAAGAAAGTGGAATCGAGGTATGACCTTAAAAAGTTCATTGAGTTTCACTATGACCTTTATGAGGGAAATCCCTACGATGTGCCAAACCTGTACAGCGATGATGTCAACACACTGAGAAAGGACAAGAACGCGGCGTTCGACTTCTGCGAGGCTGAATACTACATGGCATTCAAAGACGGCAGGATGGTGGGCCGCGTGGCTGCGATAATAAACCACCGGGCAAACGAGAAATGGAAGCAGAAGCGTGTGAGGTTCGGATGGATTGACTTCATCGACGACCTGGAGGTGTCGGGCGCGCTGCTCAAAGCGGTGGAGGACTACGGCAGGAAGAAGGGCATGACGGAGGTGGTGGGACCGCTCGGATTCACCGACCTCGACCCTGAGGGCATGCTCACATGGGGTTTCGACCAGCTCGGAACGATGCCTACCATCTACAACTACGAATATTATCCGCAACACATGGAGGCTCTCGGAGGCTTCGAGGTGGACAACAAATATGTGGAATACAAACTGTATGTGCCCGACACCGTGCCTGAGAAATATGTCAAGATAGCGCAGATGATAGAGAAAAGATATAATCTGCACATCAAGAAACTGACCCGCGCGGACATCTTCAAGAAAGGATACGGACGGAAGATATTCCGACTTATAAACGAGACTTACAAAGACCTGTACGGCTTCTCCGAACTCACGGAGAGACAGATAGACCAGTATGTGGAGATGTATCTGCCACTCGCCGACCTCAGCCTCATCACTTTAGTGGAGGACTGGAACGCCGGAAAGAAGCTCGTGGGCGTGGGAATAACCATCCCCTCACTCTCGAAAGCACTGCAGCAATGCAAGCGCGGACGCATGCTGCCTATGGGATGGTGGCATCTGCTGAGAGCCGTGAAATATCACAAGACCAACATCGTGGACCTGCTGCTCATGGGTGTGCTGCCCGAATACCGCAGCAAGGGAGCCAACGCGCTCATGTTCGCCGACCTCATACCGAGATATCAGGAATACGGATTCGAATGGGGTGAGAGCCAGGTGGAGATGGAAACCAACGGAGGTGTGCAGAGCCAGTGGGACGCGCTGAACCCCGTGATGCACAAAAGAAGAAAATGCTACGTGAAGAGAATTTCCCAGCAGGAGGAGGGAAGCTCATTGTAAACGACTAAAACATAAACATGCCAGATACAAACGAAAACGAAATAATACAGACAGTAGAATATACGGACGACAACATCCGGCACCTCTCCGACATGGAGCACGTGCGCACCAGACCGGGAATGTACATCGGCAGACTGGGCGACGGCTCGCTGCCGGAAGACGGAATATACGTCCTGCTCAAGGAAGTGATAGACAACTCGATTGACGAATTCAAGATGAACGCCGGCAAACGCATCGAGGTGGACATCGAGGACAACCTCAGGGTGAGCGTGCGAGACTACGGACGGGGTATACCGCAGGGAAAGCTCGTGGAGGCGGTGAGCGTGCTCAACACGGGAGGAAAGTACGACTCGAAGGCGTTCAAGAAAAGTGTCGGACTGAACGGCGTGGGAGTGAAGGCGGTGAACGCGCTGAGCTCGCGCTTCGAGGTGCGCTCCTACAGGGAGGGAAAGGTGAGGAGGCTCACGTTCGAACGGGGCAACCTCATTGACGACATAACCGAGGACAGCAGCGACGAGCAGGGAACATACATCTTCTTCGAGCCGGACAGCACGCTGTTTACCAACTATTCGTTCCACGACGACTATGTGGAGACGATGCTGCGCAACTATACTTACCTGAACTCCGGGCTCATCATAATGCACAACGGGCACAGGATAACGAGCCGGAACGGACTTCAGGACCTGCTCAACGACACAATGACAACCGACGGGCTCTACCCTATCATACACATGAAGGGCGAGGACATCGAGATAGCTTTCACACACACGAACCAGTACGGAGAGGAATATCACTCCTTCGTGAACGGACAGCACACCACGCAGGGGGGTACTCACCAGAGCGCTTTCAAGGAACACATAGCGCGGACGATAAAGGAATACTTCGGCAAGAACTATGAATACGGCGACATACGCAACGGTCTGGTGGCGGCGATAGCCATCAACGTGGAGGAGCCGATGTTTGAAAGCCAGACCAAGATAAAGCTCGGCTCGCTCACAATGGAGCCGGGAGGCGGAGTGAGCATCAACAAGTATGTGGGCGACTTCATAAAAACCGAAGTGGACAACTACCTGCACATACACACTGACGTGGCTGAGGTGATGCAGCAGAAGATACAGGAGAGCGAGAAGGAACGCAAGGCAATGGCGGGCGTAACGAAACTCGCACGGGAGAGAGCGAAGAAAGCCAACCTGCACAACCGCAAGCTGCGCGACTGCCGCATACATCTTTCCGACTCGAAAAACGACAGGAAGGAGGAAAGCTCGATATTCATCACAGAGGGCGACTCGGCAAGCGGAAGCATAACGAAAAGCCGCGACGTGAACACGCAGGCGGTGTTCTCGCTGAGGGGAAAACCGCTCAACTCGTTCGGACTGACCAAGAAAATAGTGTACGAAAACGAGGAGTTCAACCTTCTGCAAGCCGCGCTCGACATAGAGGACGGACTCGACACGCTGAGATACAACAAGGTGATTGTAGCCACCGATGCCGATGTGGACGGCATGCACATACGGCTGCTTATAATAACATTCTTCCTTCAGTTCTTCCCGGAACTGATAAAGAAAGGGCATGTGTATGTATTGCAGACTCCGCTTTTCAGAGTGAGGAACAAGCGGTCGAGGATAAAGGACAAGTCGGTGGTGGCTGACGCCGACAGGAAACTGTCGAAGACGGAAAAGAAAAAGGACTTCGTGGTGCGCTATTGCTACAGCGACGAGGAAAGGCTGAAGGCGATACGCGAGCTCGGACCAGACCCGGAAATAACGCGGTTCAAAGGTCTTGGAGAGATTTCACCGGAGGAGTTCGCACATTTCATAGGTCCGGAGATGAGACTGGAGCAGGTGACCCTGCACAAGACAGACCAGGTGCAGAAACTTCTGGAATACTACATGGGAAAGAACACCATGGAACGCCAGAACTTCATAATAGACAATCTTGTAGTAGAGGAAGACCTGCCTGAAGACCGGATGTGAGGCGATGTGCGGCTGATTGAATATCAGACGGAGTGTGAGTACACCATCGTATAACATTAAACCGACATTACAAACATCATGAACATCATATCAAAAGCGGTTGCCGCAGCCGCAGCCATGTGTCTGTATGCTGCGACAGGCGTCGAGGCACAGATAAGGCTGAACTTCGGAGAAGACAGTCCGATACGCAAAATGCAGATAGCCGAAATGGCGATAACCAATCTGTATGTGGACAGTGTGGACGAGCAGAAACTTGTGGAAGACGGCATAAGAGGCATGCTTAAAGAGCTTGACCCGCACTCTTCATACACCACGGCAAAGGAGACAAAGGCAATGCAGGAGTCGCTGCAAGGCTCGTTCGAGGGAATAGGCGTGCAGTTCAACATGGTGGAAGACACTCTGCTGATAATCCAGCCCGTATCCGGCGGACCGTCGGAAAAAGTGGGAATACTCGCGGGCGACCGCATCGTGAGCGTGAACGACACCACGATAGCAGGCGTGAAGATGGACCGCGAGGAGATAATGAGACGGATGAGAGGCAAACGCGGGACTGACGTGAAGCTCGGAATAGTAAGGCGCGGGATAAGGGATGTGCTCACTTTCATGGTGACACGCGACAAGATTCCGGTGAAGACAGTGGACGCTTCGTACATGATAACGCCCGAGACGGGATACATACGCATAGGAAGTTTCGGCGCGACTACGCACAAGGAGTTCATGGAGTGTGTCGACTCGCTGAAAAGCCATGGCATGAGGAACATCATAATAGACCTGCAGGACAACGGCGGAGGCTATCTCCAGGCTGCCGTGCTTGTGGCTAACGAGTTTCTGGCAAAGCACGACCTGATAGTCTATACAGAGGGACGCACGTCGAAACGCGAGGAATACCGCGCGAGGGGAAACGGCAGGCTGCTCGACGGAAAAGTGATTGTGCTGGTGAACGAATACTCTGCGTCGGCTGCCGAAATACTTAGCGGAGCCATACAGGATCAGGACCGCGGAGAGATAGTGGGACGCAGATCGTTCGGCAAAGGTCTTGTGCAACGGCCAATAGAATTCCCCGACGGCTCGATGATGCGCCTCACAATAGCGCACTACTACACACCTGCCGGAAGGTGCATACAGAAGCCTTACAGCAAAGGAGACATCGAAGACTATGCCATGGACATAGAGAAGAGGTTCAGACACGGAGAACTTTACAGCGCGGACAGCATACACTTCGCCGACTCTCTGAAATATCAGACACTGCGGAAGCACCGCACCGTGTATGGAGGAGGAGGCATAATGCCCGACCTGTTCGTGCCGCTCGACACCACACAATACACTCCGCTGCACCGGCAGCTGAGCGCACGCAGCTACATCATAAACGCAAACCTAAAATACGTTGACGCCAACCGCGGCACGCTGCGCGCCAGATATGCGTCGTTCGAACAGTTCGACAAGGAGTTCGAGATTCCGCAGAGCGTGATTGACGGCATGCTGAAAGAGGCGGAGAAAGACAAGATAAAGCCAAAGGACGAGGACGAACTGAAACGGACTCTGCCGCAGCTCAGACTGCAGATGAAGGCTCTCGTGGCACGCGACCTGTGGGATATGAGCGAATACTTCCAGGTTATCAACACAAGCAACCACATTGTGATGAAAGCCGTGGAGAGGATATCTGAATGACAAATGGTGTCCTGCGGGATAAGCCGGAAAGCCAACATATCCCGCAGGACACATAAAACGAGACCATCGGAGACGGCATACAAATACGCCGGAAACGAAAACCTTATTTACCTGACCACCAATATACCAGGCATAAAACCTGAGTTAGACATCATATTATTAACCCAAACAATAAATGAATGAAGTACTTATTTACATTTATCCTTGCATTATTCACCGTGATGCAATCGTATGCGCAGGAGGAGTATAATCCTGTTGCAGACCCCGACGCTGTGGTTCAGTCGGGCAACACGAGGTTCACTGTCCTTACGCCTCAGATGATACGGATACAGTACAGCAGCAAGAAGGTGTTCGAGGACAGGGCTACTTTCGCCGTTGTCAACAGAAGACTGCCTGTGCCTGCGTTCACTACGAGCGAGGAGGACGGCTATCTTTACATCAAGACCGAGGCTGTGACGCTGAAGTACAGAACGGGAAGCAACCCGACGACATTGAGGAACAGACCTGAGTTTCTGAGCGTCACATTCAACATGAACGGCCATGAAGTGATGTGGTATCCTGGAAAAGACGACGCGCTCAACCTGAAAGGGACAACCCGTACACTCGACAACGGACGCGGAGACTCGAAACGCGGAGAGCTCGAAAACGGCATCCTGTCAAGAGGGGGATGGGCTCTTATCGACGAATCGGCAAGTGCCAAGCGCGGCGACGGAAGCCGGACATTCGCCTTCGAACCTATGGAGGAAGGCGGAATGGATTGGGCAAAGCCGCTCGCAGACGAATCGGCGACCGACTGGTACATCCTCTGCTACGGACATGATTACAAGAAAGCTCTCGGCGACTACGTGAAAATAGCCGGCAGAATACCGATGCCGCCAGACTACATGTTCGGTTACTGGTACAGCAAATACCAGAGATACACAGCCCAGGACTTCATGGACATAACAATGGACATTGAAAACAACCGCATCCCTATTGATATTATGATAATGGACATGGACTGGCACAAGGACGGATGGACTGGCTGGAGCTGGAACACAAGCCTCATTCCAGACCCTAAAGGACTCATAAACTGGATGCACCAACACAACATGAAGGTGTCTCTGAACCTGCATCCTGCCGACGGAGTGAACAACTATGAGGACAACTTCGCGCAAATGTGCGCTGACCTCGGGAAAGATCCGGGGACAACAACCAATATCCCCTGGCAGCTGGAAGACTACAATTTCTACAAGGCTATGTTCAAGAACATCATTCGTCTGAGGGAAAGCGAAGGCGTGGACTTCTGGTGGATAGACTGGCAGCAGCGTCTTACAAACAACAATCTGGCAGGGTTGGGCGAGACGTTCTGGTGCAACCACGTGTTCTATGAGGACATGAGACTAAACCGTCCGGAGCACCGTCCGGTGATATTCCACCGTTGGGGAGGTCTCGGAAGCCACCGTTATCCAATCGGTTTCTCGGGTGACACATTCGCCACTTTCCCCACCCTGGCATTCCAGCCTTACTTCACAGCAACCGCATCCAACGTGGGCTTCGGCTACTGGGGACACGATCTCGGAGGACACCAGCAGCCGGGCGACAACGACCCAGAGCTTTATCTGCGCTGGATGCAGTTCGGAGTGTTCACTCCAATATTCCGCACTCACGCCACGAACGCGGCTAACATAGAGCGCAGAATATGGGTGTATGAGAACTTCCCGTCGCTCCTCAAGACCGTGCAACTGCGCTATGCCATGTTCCCTTACATCTACACTGCGGCACGCGAGGCGTACGACACGGGAGTATCCATGTGCAGACCATTGTATTACGACCATCCGGAAGACGCCAACGCATACAAATATGAAGACGAATACATGTTCGGAAATGACATTCTCGTAGCTCCCATCGTGACTCCGGCTGACGCCGACAAGACCGTAAGACGCACCGTTTGGCTGCCTGAAGGCAAATGGTGGAACGTGTGCCGGTCCAAGATGATGGACGGCAACGTAACCTTTACAGACACTTACGGACAGGAAGATATCCCTTACTTCTATAAGGCTGGCAGCATCATAGTGAACAATCCGCCTCAGAAAAGTGTCACCACCAAAGCGCAAACACTTATATTAAAGGTGGTTCCCGGTGCCGACGGATCGTATTCTCTCTACGAAGACGAGGGCGACACAGAGCTTTATAAGGACGGTGTTTTCTCACGCACGGAATTCACACAGACAAGAAACGCACAGAGCGTGACGCTCAACATCGGAGCACGCACAGGCGTATATCCGGGCATGCCGGACGAAAGGGCTTACAGAGCTGAGTTCATCGGCAGCGAGAAACCGGAAAGGGTACTCATCAACGGGAATGAAGCCGCATCCGGAACATGGAGCTATGACAGTGACAACAGAACCGTAACAGTAAACATCCCGACAGCATCCTGCGATGTCACAACAGCTATAGAGCTGAGGTATGCCGTGCTGCAGAGCGAGCTTACCGGCATCAACGGCACTGAGAACGGTGCGACATCCATAGAATACAACGCACAGGACGGAACAGTAACCGCACATCTCGCCGCCACTGCAAAGAACGCCAAGCTGGAGATAGTTTCAGCGAACGGCTCCGAGACATGTACCGCAACAGGAACCG
>OJRH01000531.1_pt1 | contig 17472 bp, 11 predicted proteins | sample 1599131 | NCBI WGS metagenome assembly OJRH01 (sample SAMN03922527, study PRJEB24848) | human gut metagenome | isolation source: stool sample | host: Homo sapiens | place: Germany | collected 2010-05
GGTTGAACGAACCAATATTTTCTCCACATCAGCAAATGACATTCGCAATGCCTTTCTTTGTGGATTGCGTTCATTCTCCTCTGCCTCACGAACAAATCGTTCAGCAGTCTCACCTGTCAAAACAGGAATACTTCTTATCTCTAAAGCCATAACCTTTCATTTTAAACATTTAATAATGTCGCAAAATTACACATATTCTTCGAAAACACCAAGAAAATCAGAATAAATCTGCAACTTATCAGCCAATTACCCAAAAATCAACAGTAAACTATAAACTTTCAACAGCAAACAATTCCTCTAAGGTATGTTATTGAGAGATTTATGAATGTCTATCAGGCAGTTTTCCCACTTTTTATTTGGTCGTTTCAGGAAAAAAGCGTAATTTTGCAGTGAAACTAAATGAATATCGTATGAAGCAGGTAGAAGAAAGATATATCAGTTTGTTGACCGATTTCGGTTTCAAGCGAATTTTCGGATCAGCTCCCAACAAGGATTTGCTGATCTGTTTCCTCAACAGCTTGTTCAACGGAAGACAGGTTGTTAAGGACGTGAAGTATCTGAACCCGGAGCACGTGGGAGATGTATATACCGACCGCAAGGCCATCTTTGACGTATATTGTGAAGGAGAAAACGGCGAGAAGTTTATCGTGGAAATGCAGAATGCATACCAGACATACTTCAAGGACCGTGCCCTGTTCTATTCCACCTTCCCTATCCGTGAGCAGGCTCCTAAGGGTAGTGAATGGGACTTCAAGCTCAACCATGTTTACACCATTGCCCTGCTCAACTTCAATATGAACGAGGAAGCCTTCAATAAGGAAGAAATCCGCCATCATGTGCAGTTGTGCGATACTGCCACGCACAAAATTTTTTACGATAAGCTGGAGTTTATCTACGTGGAAATCGCCAAGTTCAACAAATCGCTTGACGAGTTGGAAACGCTCTACGACAAGTGGCTCTATGCCCTAAAGAATCTCTATAAGCTTACTCAGCGCCCTAAGGCGTTATGCGACAAGGTCTTCGACCGCCTATTCGAAGAAGCCGAGATTGCAAAATTCACTCCACAGGAGCAGCGGGAGTATGAAGCCAGCAAGATGGCATATCGTGATATCAAGAATTCGATTGATACCGCTAAGCGAGAAGGGAAAGAAGAAGGCCTGGCTGAAGGAATGGAAAAGGGTCTGGCTGAAGGCATGGAGAAGGGTCTGGCTGAAGGCATGAAAAAAGGCATGGAGAAGGGCATGAACAAGCGAAGCCTTGAGATTGCCAGAAAGATGCTGGCAAATGGTATGGATGCTGCCACGGTGATGGAAATAACAGGATTGTCGGAGAGTCAGTTACAGCAGCTGAAAGGATAAGTTATTCAAAAGTGTACGAGTTCGTACACAATTTGAATTGGACACATATTAGGTGACTGTTGTCTGTGGTTTTTAATATTGATATCAATGTTCTGAGCCCATAGCTCATGTAGACGGTACCGCTTCCTGCGCTGTATCAGAAACCATGGTCATCGCAAAAATCGGTGATAATGCCATCAAGGTTGCCGTAAAATAAACTTCGTAGATTCTAAAATATAAAGAGGTTGATGCCCAGGAATTGGTGCGTCAAACTCTTTTTTGAATGGTAATTCCCATTCCTTCTTTCTTGTTTTGTAAGCAGAACATGGTTTTACAGCTCGTTTTTATACTATTAGACATAAATATTCACTTTTGCGAGATTTTTCTTGCGGAAAATTTTGTGATTTCAATAATTATTCGTATCTTTGCAGCGTCAGTCCTCGCCAAGCCTCTTAACAATGCTCAAATCGTGCGAGGCGTTTTTTATTTATACACATTTGAATATGGCAAATCTTATACCTTTTACAAAACGATTTGAATCTTCAGAAAATCTCGTTAATTTGCTTGAATCACGAGGTTTACAGATTTATGATAGGAACAAAGCCATACAGTACATTGACAATATTGGTTATTACAGATTGTCTGCTTATATGTATCCTTTGTTGAAGATGCCCAAGACTGCACATTTATACAAGGAAGGTTCATCCTTCAAGAAAGTGATGATGCTTTATCGTTTTGATAAGAAACTGAGACTACTCATGTTCAATGAGATAGAAAAGATTGAAATTGCTATCAGACGGGCAGTAATGCAAATAACAGCAGATATGACGGGCAATCCTTTTTGGCTTACTGACTCTTCTTATTTCTTGGATAGTTCCAGATTTAATGAAACAATGCGGGCTATATCCAAGGAATACAGCAAATCCAAGGAGGAGTTTGTTCTTCATTTCAAGCGAACCTATTCTGAGCCATATCCACCATCGTGGATTTTAGGCGAGTTGCTTACTATTGGAAATGTCAATGCTATTTATCGTAACATCAAACAAAATCGCATACGCAAACGCATAGCTAAACGTTTTGGTTTGCCTATCAATGTGTTTGAGTCATGGCTTACAGTTATTGCTGTTACTCGAAATGCCTGTGGTCATCATTCAAGAGTATGGAACAAACAGAATGCTATTCAGCCAGCGATTCCAAATAGTCCTGAAAGAGAATGGATAACGCTACCAACAGATTCCATGCGTGCTTACTTCGATCTGTGCATCATCAAGTACTTTCTTAATGTTATATCCCCCAATAATGATATGCAATCCAAAATAACATGGTTGTTCATTCGGTTTCCCGAAATTGACTTAAAAGCTCTCGGCTTTCCGCAGGGATGGCAAATGGAACCATTATGGAGGTAATTTCAAGTAAAATAGTCTTTTTGCCCCGATATATAAAACTATAGGCTTATGGTACATGTCGGTATTACACATTAGCAGATAAGGAAGAAATTAGACAGCACAAGCAGAATGTTAAAGATAGGCAATATAGAGCAAAGAGTTTAATAAGGCAAGGTGTTTGCCCACAATGTGGTGGCCAGTTAGTTTTACGCAATGGAAGATATGGCTCTTTTTATGGGTGTTCGAACTTTCCTAAATGCAAGTTTACACTAAATTAATGAGTGGGTAGTATATTAAGTTACACCCTCTTATGCTGTTTCCGAGTCTTTGGTTATCGCCAAGGTGGGTAAGGATTCTATCAAGATGGCGATGAAATAAGGATTGTGCATCGCTCTGCACCTACCGTAAATTTATAAAAGTAAGGGGAAGAAGGCGAGTAACGTAAATTGCTCACTTTTTCCCCTATTTTGTATACTTTTCTGAGAATCATTAAAAAAATCGTATACATTGTGAAAATTAAGTATTTTCACGACTCTTGCATATGTCGAAAATAAAGAGTAATTTAGCACTCAAAATTAAATGTACTGAGTCCACTTGAAAAAGTCCTGAATCATATTTTTGTCTTTGTAACTTATTGACAATCAATGGCACGTTTCGTAAAAATGACTTTTTCAAGTGGACTCAATATATGATTCTTTGAATCTTTTGATTTTCAAATAAAAATCCCTGCCAGCTTTCATAAGCTGGCAGGGATAATTATAAGTAAAAGATGTAATTCGCTATTCTGATTTCACTTAGAAAATCATCTTATAGTCCTTGCTGCTACCATCTGTCAATTCTATGTGTATGATTTGAATGCCTGTGGCTATGCTCGCCTTTAAACACCTTGAACCATTTCCCTGTACCCTGCTGATGATTCTGCCATTCAGGTCTATAACCTTGACACTCTTGAGCAGACCACAGGCAGATTGCACGAGGACAGAAGAACCTTCCTGAACAATACTGATGCGCTGATCAGTATCGACAGATGTCACATCTGTACTTCCATAACGGCTTCTGATAACAAATCTGCCTAACGAGGTCTCGGCATCCGCAATAATGAGAGGAGAATCGAGTGAATAATCGGCACCAGAAAGCATATCATGGAGAACATATCCGCTCATATCAACACCCTGAATAGGTTTTACCTCGATACGGATGCTATCCTTTTGCGACAGTTAGATTCCTAAAGATGTAGCGTCAGTCATCGGAAGGATATCGTAAGCCTGACTCTGCTGAATGCCAAATACCTTCAAAGGTGACTTCACTTCACTATCCAGAAGAGTTGGAACCAATACAGAGTTCTTGAAAGAAGAACCGGCAGAAACATCATAAGCAGTTTCTGAATTCTCCATCACCAGCATAGCTGCTGATTTGCTTCGCGTCTTCAGGCTTTCCACACACACTTTCAGTCCCTTGGCTTCAGCAGGTTTACTTTCCTCAGTAGCCTTCTTGCTTCCACCAATCATTTCTGGGGTGAGCAGCAGGGTGATTTGCGTACTCGGCTTATCATTTGTGGTAACATAGAATGCCTGCATTGGGGCGATGGTGGTGGCGTTGCCCGTAGAAGCGACCTTGCTTACAGTTTGCTCTTCCATGCCTCCCGATTCATTCTCTACTTCCACCTTCACACTGTTCACGTTCTCATTCACCTCCAGGAACTTCTTGATATTCAGTCGGCTCATGAATGGGTTGCCCAGCACAAAGGTCTGCGTAGGAATATCCGATTTCAGCGTAATCGGATACTCGCTCTGCCCCACGAACACCGTGCGGTTCTCCGTCACTTCCTTGCCTTCCGACAGATACTTATATTCCATCGTCAAGTTGCCCTCCTGCGGAGAATCCGGTTCGTAGATGAAGCGGTTTATCTTATTTGCATCTTTCGTCACTGTTTCACTAGCCACTTTCTCCTGATCGTAATCCACGAAGTAACTATATTCTTTATGCGCCTTAGGCAGGCGGATACTGAACTTATTGGTAGCCGGCAGATTGCCGTTGTCTATCCACATAGAGAAGCCTTCACCCATGCCGTAAGGCTTAGCCACAGCATTGAAGTTGTGCGACCAGGTGGCCTCGCTCACGTCGAGCTTTTCATCCTGCAAGCCTGCATTCCCCTTGCTGTCTAGCGAATAAATCTTACCCGGATACGCAGCCGCCCAGAGGCGCTGGTAGATGCTCGGGTTGAAGCGCTGTTCCTTCCAGTTTTCTTCGTTCAGCTCCTCGAAGTAGTTCGCCTTCGTGGTGTCGGCAGGCATGAACATATCGCCCGTGTACATCTGCTTGAGCGGTGCACTCAGCAGATAGTAATGGTTCGGCTTCTGCTCCAGTTCTACCCATGCCTTGCGATAGTTGAGTGATGGCACGTTATCCACCGCCGAACGGGGTTCGAAGAAGATGTCCTTGCAGCAGTAGTCGGCTGGCTTCACTGGCGTGCCCAGCATTGGGAAGTTATCGGCATCCGACGAGATGATGGCGTTGGTGCAGCAGTAAGGCGAACCGTCGCTCCAGTTGTCCCATTTGTTCCATTCATTGGTAGATGCACTCGGAAGCCATCGGGTCTGTAATGGATGAACCTGATATACTACTGAAGAGAGTGGCGTCCAGCTGCCGTCGAAGAAGGTGAGCTGATATTCGCCCGGCTTCTTGGTGATATAAGAATATTTTATATTGTTCTTGGTGTCTGATGTAGAATGCAGAGACACGATGCCATTCTTTCCCGCATTCTTATCGCCGAAGTAAAGATGATAATCTACTCCGGTCAATCCGGTAGCAGTTACGACAATCGTATCTCCTACGCATACATTGTTGACCACGATATCGTCTACACCATTTACGCACGACTTGTCGTCCTTACAGTCAGGAATACCATCATTATCAATATCACCACGTGTCACGAGTCCGTAGAATTTCTGCACATCCAATGCGCCTACAATTTTGCCTAAAGTAAATCGCACCTCGTCATACGCTTTCTTTGGCTGAAGGAAGAGGATATTCTTATCACCATAACCCGCTACATTAGCGGAAATCACCTTCCAGTCAGTAAATTTATCTCCCGTAGAATTACCGTCTTTGAAGGTTTCTACCGTTAGCCAGTCTCCTACGTTTACGGCTGCCAGGAAAGTCTTGTTGTCAATGACAATTCCCAACTGATGATGATAGTCGAGTGTTCTACCCATCTTTACGGCGAATGTTTGACCAACTCCCAGACTTACCGTATTGGCAACCGCCATATAGGTATTCAAGTCATCATCCACCAGATAACCTAAGTTATCATCTACAGTAGCCACACTCACCGCTCCGCCAAATTTGGTTTCATTAGCATTGATGGTAGTATGTGAATGATTATGCGACATCACCATACTGCTACATGCAAGTGGCGAAGAACAGTCATCGGCAGCCTCCTCAATAAAGGCATAGTAGATACGGAGTTTAGAACCGCCCAGATTGAGTACACCCGAATTCCAGAGTTGGAACTCATCCATCTGAATCGGTTTGTCTTTGCTGACGTAGGCTGGAACTTCGATAGAATATCTTATCTTTTGCAGCTTGCCTGAACCTGCGATATCTGCACCAATCGCATTGTTCTCATCTATCAGATGGCGATATACTTCCTTGCCTTGGTTATAGCAGCGTATCTGCAGGAATTGCAGGGCATGCAAATTGATTACTGTAGCATCAGCCTCTACCACAAAACCAATGCGCTTAGGTTGAGCTCTCTTGTCGGCATCCGTCTCTGATTCACCTTCGTGTCGGTCGGTAGCATCGTATATCAGTTGACCATCCTTACGGTGAATTCCGATGATGCAGAGGTTATCGGCAAGATTCAAGCCACTTATATATTCGGCATATTTATCATATTCACCTTTGATAATATTGTCTCTATCCCTGAGTTCAGAGACAGAAAGCAATGAGCCGGATGATTCGTGAATCTTAGGCGATACCTCGTAGAAATCTTCACCCAGTTTGTTGACAAGTGGTTTGCCGCAAGTTGTATTTCCATCATTAAAACCACCTACGGTAATGGTGGTTTCATCATAACATCCGTCCTGAGCCGTGGCCCTGAAGGTATATTTACCAGGTTCCAGATTGGTAACTTGACCAGCAGAGGTAACCTTTACAGGTGTGGTGGCAAGAATATCGTTATTTTTCGAATCCCATGCATTCACCAGCTTCCATGTTACGCTCACCTTGGGGTTGGAGCGAAGGTTGAAGGAAGTCTGCGATTGGCAGACATTGCTGCTGATGGTAGGATTGATGGGGCACCGGTGGGATACATCTGGAGCCATTCTTACGAATCCATAGTGGATGCCAATGGCGCCTACATCTACTCCGAGCACCGTGAGGAATCTGATTTCGCATCCTGAAAACGGCACCTTTGCCTTGATGCTCACCGTTCCGTCGCCAATCTGCACCAGCGAGAGGTGGAGCACCTGGGCAGAAATCGTTTCTTCCTGCACCTTGTTTCCCTTGTGGTCGAAGAGCAGCACGTTGACCCATGTTCCTGCATTGAGGCTCAGCAGGGCATCCATCTTGTATTTGAAGCCAGCCTCCATGCCAGCCTTGAATGCTTCGCCTTGCGGGTTCTTGTTGTTCTGCATCATAAACTTGGCTCCACCCTGGTAACCTATGTCAAGAAGAGGGACGATGGTGGCGAAATTGTCCGGATCATCATCTGTCATCTTCTTTATATCGTTGTCCAGGAAAGGCAGGGGGATGCCGAGGATAACAGGGCGCCAGCCTTTCATCTCTTTGAGCGCCACCTGCTTGTCGCCTTCCAAATATTCGTTGTATTTTTTGATGCCTCCATCGGTGATGGTAAACTCCGTAGATTCGCCCACGAAGGCATATTTGATTTTCAGAATATTCGCCACTTCTGCCTGAATGCCGCCCGAGCAGTCGAGAGTGATTTCATCGAAGAGCCAGTCGCTTTCTGCAGTCAGCATGGCGCAGATGTTGTCGGAACCCGGTATCTGGAGCAGCTTCAGCGTTACTCCCGAACCATCCTGTCCTTCTCTCACCGCCTTTACGCCCTTCAGTTTGCCGTCGCGATAGAATCCGATGGAGAATGCCTTGACTACATCGAGGCTCAGCACGCTGCTACCCGAACCAGCCACGATGGTAAAGCCTGCCACCGTTCCCTTGGAATAGTAATTATCCATATCTTTTACACTTACTATCGGGTCTACGGTTACCCCTGCCCGTACCACGGAGTTCACCTGTGCATAGTTGTCGAGTGAATCGTCGGTAAGGGCGCCCATATCCTTTGCCCAGCTGCCTACGCCTACCACACCAATCAATTTGTTAATGGTGCACGATTCGCCTGTAAGGGCACGGCGGTTGCGCAGTTCACGGAATGTCATGTTGCCATATTTGGGGTCTTTGTTGAACTCCACAAAATGTTTCTGCAGCGTGTCGGTTGGCAGATCATCCCAGTTGTTGGTCCAGATGGGTTTCTTGCAGTTCATGAACGAGTCTCTAACGGCAGCACTCTCGAAATAGGGACTGGTGTTGTCATCCTTGGGTTGTGCCGCCTGGATAGAGGCGGGCACAACCATCAGGAATGCCAACAAAAATGATATGAAAGTTTTGTATATAAAATGCTGTTTCATTGTCTGTTTGATTTTAAAACATAGCATAACGTCTTGATAATTCTCTTGATCTTAATCGAGCAAATGTCTGGAGTCTGTAAGTTTTCCTTGATCAGTGTATGTGAAGACATATTTATGGTTTCGCCTCAGATAGAAGAGGTTGCTGACTCCATCTACCACGATAACGCCCGTGGCTGCTTCAGAAGACATCATATCCTTTGCCTTTATCTGATAGTTGTGGGCGTGAGGATAGGCATCGAAGCCTATTCTCACGGCAAGATGGGTCTTGCCTGGCAGCACAAATGCCTTGAGCACCACTTCCTCGCCTTCACCCGGAAATGGGGCATAGGCAATGGCGGTATAGGAGCCTCCCTTTGTTGGATATTTTTCGACAGGTACACTACCCTGCTTAAAACCGTCGTAGCTGGTAAGAGGCATCTGGGTAAGCACGTTGTCGGCAAGTAGGCAATACCATTGCGTCTGCGATATTCTGCTGTGATGGGCGGCATGAGTGATATGAACCTCCACTTCTGCCATGCCTCTATAGAGTGTTCCTACAAGCGGCGTAGGGGTGTTGTTCCTCAGATTTTCCTTCTGGTAATCAGCCGAAGAGATGATTGGATTTTGGGTGGCATCTCCCTTCTGGTAGAGGGTGCCATAGAAGAGCTGCGGCACCGTGATGAGCTGGCGGCTCAAGCAATCTACATTATACAGTAAGAGACCTATTTTTTTTAGATAGTCAAGCCAGTTGTTTGGGGTGTCGGTTTTGTCACCATCGACCAGGTAACTCGCAAACGTGGCCTTGAACTCCTGAAATGTAGTACCTTTTTTTAAATTGAGCATTTTCGTGGTAACCACATTGTTTTCCTCATACTGGGGATAGGGCGATTTCTCCTGGATATCGTAAGCGAGGGCAATGATGCGATATTCGTAGCCCCTGCTGATGCCGAAGGTGCCCTTTACCACATAGTGCCTGTGGGGGTTTCCCGAAAGATAATCGTCTTTCTTGCCGTCTTCTAACGTGGGTTTTCCGTAAATCACCCTGTCGTTGGTAGGGTCGTACTCGAAGCCCTGGATATCGTTGACTGCGGCATCATAGGTTGCAGTATTTTCTCCATTGTTCTGAACTCTTCGGCGAAAAGCTATCAGCCTTACGGCATTGACTTTGTCGGTCTCGGCATAACCGTTGTCCTCTGTGCCCGACGAGGAAGAGGATCCTGCACCAGGAGGGGCTACACGGGTGTTTCCGCCCCCCTGCCCTGCATTGCCATCGCTGCCGCTTAATCCGCCCAGAGTGATGGTGAAGGGAACAGTCGTAATCTCATCTTCCTTTTCAGAAGGCTGATTCATGCCTGCATCTCCATTGCTGCCATCTGGATAGGGTGGCAGATCGGCATCGCTGCTGCATCCTGCGGCTAGTGCGAGGAGAAAGCAAAAACCTGCCGCCATGCCTATCCTGATGGCGTTCATCTTGATGGAGCTTATCTTACAGATGCTAAATCTTGATTTCTGCATATTCTATTTCCGTTTTTATGCGGTTTTGTAACGTTTATTCTGTTTCAAATACATGTTTTTTTTCGAAGGCTGGTTCTATCTCAACCTTCACGTCGGTCATCACCGGCTCGTAATACTCCTTCAGGTCGTATGGCTGGTTCACGGTCTTGCTCTTGGCTCCCAGGCAATACAGGTGGTTTGCCTCGATAGGGAACTTGAACTTGTCGCCAGTGGTTGTAGACTTCCTGATGTTGTCGTACCTGTGGTGCGTGCCATCCGTGTAATGCAGATATAAGGTGGTCTCGTTCTCTGCCGAGTTCTTGCTTTTCTGCATTTTTCCCTCTGGTGTAGGCATCATGAAGTTGCTTATCATGTAGCTGTTTGCCTTCCATCCTTTTTGGGAGTCTTCAGCTCGCTTGAATATGTTCTTTGTAGCATCTACGGACCATCCGTTTGAGGGGGTGAGGTCGATGGTGCCCAACGTCTGATAAGTCAACGAATCAGCATCTGCTGGTGCCTGCTTCTGCCTTATCAGCGTTTCGGTGGTGATGCCGGTGGCTACAACGGATAGAGAGGTGGGCGTGAAGGTAACGGTTCTCACGTCTCCTGCTGCATTCGACTCCACCTGTGCCGGGATGTTTTCTACGTAAATCATCAGACCAGCCACATTACGGCTGGCGGTCAGCGTGCGGTAGAAGTATTTCGTCTCTTCCGTTACGAGTACGGGGGCTTCCTCATGGGTATTCTCGTCTTGCAGAATGCCACTAAACAGCTCTGTGGTATTGAGGATACCGAGTTTGGCGCTGTTTTTTGCCTGCTCGGTGAGGGCGATTCTTGCGTCCTCCAGTTTCGTTTCGTTTTCAGTGAATTTGGGTTCTGTAAGTACTTTCTTCGTTGCGTATTTATCATCTCTGCCTATGGCTAGAAACTGGTAGTAGTAGCCGTTCTCCAGATAGGGTTCGAAGGTGTATAGATGCTGCTCGGGCATGTTCTGGTGCTCGGCAGAATAGTAGGGTTCTCTATTGTTGAATGCGTCAACGGAATAGTAACCATTCTTGGCTGCTTCCGGTTCAATAGGGATGCAATAGGTATATGCTTCTTCGGGGGTGCCCTTCTTGTCTTCGGGACATCTGAAGACGTAGATTCTCATATCATTCACCTGCTGTGCTCCATCCCATGTATCAAGTTCTCGTGAGCCGGTAACAACACCTGCGCTTACACCCACTCTCATGCTCAACTTCACGGCATGCGAGCCGGCGGCGAGGGTATCAGGCGCATCATTGCTTGCGCTGCAGCTCATTAGGAGACTGGCAGCGAGGATTACATTTAAACTGTTTTTTATAGATTTTCTCATCATATTCGCCTATTCGATTTCAATGTTCGCCTATTCGATTTGAATGGGAATTACGATAAAATGAATGATAAATTAAATATTGTGATGTTGGGATAGTAAGGGATGCGAGTGCCTATAGCGGGCACTGTGCATCCCTTGGATATATTTTTCTTAATACTGCCTATATTATGAGCACGTAATAAGATTAATCACCCAGCACCAACTTGTGGATAGCCTCCCAGTTGTCGTTCACCTTCAAGATGAGGTTCTGAGATTTGGTCAAGTCTTCTGGCTCGTCTTTACCTGGATCTGGTTTTGGTTTGTCTGGATCTGGATCTGGAGTTGGATGACTTGGATTAGGATCAGTTGTTGTACCATTTGAAGTCTTCACACCCAAGTTGTACATGTGGTTGCGAACCACGTTGAAGATATAAGCAGTTGCGTCTGTAGCTCCATTTGCTTTATTCGAATTTAAATCTGATGTTGGGATAGAAACGGTCCAAGTCTTGATGATATTGTTTTCAGCATCCAAGAGCTGAAGCTCCATGGTGTTCTTACCCTCTGCGTAATTAAATGGAATGATGAAGTTGCTTCCGAATACAGAACCCTTCACAACCTGAGTCTTTACAGAAGTAGGGTGTGTCCAGGTATCTTCAGCATTCAGCAGACCGTCATTGTTTTTATCACCATCAGGGAACCATGTATTCAAATTGATAGAGTAGAGCACATAACCATTGCCGCCATCTTTGAACTGTGCATCTGAAGTAAGTGCTACATCTGTTGATTTAGAACCATTAACATAATACTTGATAGTGCTGCCAGTTGCTCCAGCAGCTGTGAATGAGCTGTTGAAGTTGTGGAAAGTCAACACATCATTCTTATCTCTTACTACGAGACGGAGGGTCTTGGCAGTTTTGTCACCAACTTTGGCAGGGATGTTACAGAAATAACCGAAGCTACCAGCTACCTGACGATGCAAGGTTACAGCTACGCCATCATCTTCACCAGAAGTAAGGTTGGTAATATCCTTGTTGGCGTCGATTGTAAGCGCTGCATCACCTGCGAATACCTCCTCAGCTTCTTTGCCTGCCTTCAAGGTTGCAGTAATGTCATTGTATTTACCACTAAGGGCATCTGCACTTGTTACATTCAAAGAATAGGTGTAGTCACTGTTATCGCTGTAACCTACAGCCATAACCTTGTAGTTACCTGCGGGCAGTCTATCATCACCCTTGTAAGTAAGAGTAAGCTGGCGGCCATGATTGTCATAAGTAGTACTCTCTTTCCAATCCAACTGTTTGTCTTTGACAATATCCTTCGTATCTGTGTTGTAAATCAACACGCGAACATGCTGGATAGTCTGCAAAGCCTGTGAAGAATACAATGGGCGGCCTGCACGTGTTGTCAAGCCATCACCGCTACTTGCTACCTGCAATACAATCTGCTGTACTGCCTCATTCTGACCCTCTGTGCTAACCACAGCGTCGTCACTACTACATGCGCTGAACAGCAAGCTGCTTGCTGCAAGCGCAAAAAACATACTTTTTTTCATAAATTATAAATTTAAAAATTAAGTATAAATTAATTATCAATCCAATATCATACCGTGAATTTCCTCCCAGTTGTCGTTCACCTTCATATAGATGGTGAAGCGATTGCGGTCGGAATCGTACACATATCTCAGCACCGTAATCTTGTTGCGCTCCATGCTTACCTTCACGTCATCAGGCGTCAACACAGAAGAACTGCTGCCAGCGCCTTCGCCACTATTCTTATAGAAATTGACATCCACCACTGACTCTTCCTTCTGGAAAGAAGGAGCCAGGAAAATAGAGGTCTTGGTCTTGGCGCCAGCTTCAATTTCCGATTCATGAAAGACGCTGGTCTCTTCAGAATATAGGAAACTTGGATTTACGATTCCATAGAGCTGGCTTACTTCAGTATTCATCAGGTGATACCCGGCAGGAAGATTCTCTGTCCATATAACCAGTTTTCCCTTGGTTCGCTCCATCTCGCTGGTATAGCAATAATGGTTTTCATCATAGACGAGGGTATCGCAAACCTGATAAACATCATCGCCCTGACTGTGCTCCGGATGTAGCAACAGCTCGTTTTTATTCAGATCGAGTTCGCCTCGCTTCTTCATACCTCCCCATACCGTAAAGACGTATTTTCCGAAAGGCATGTCGGGGTCGAAGCTTACAGGATAAGTTAATCCATCACCCTCTACTCCGAAACCTTTTTCTTCTACGACAACCTGCTGAGTGCCGTCATCGTTGAGTCGGCTCAGACGATAGGAAAGAGACGGAACAAATGATCTAAATGACTGATTCTCATCTCGTTTCTCTTCGGGTGCAGTCTGGTCAACGTTGAAATAATTCTTGTCTTTCACCTCGATGTTGATACGCAGAGGAGGACATTGGTCCAGATTTTCACGGACGCACGAGGTGAATGACATAGCCAGTGCCATGCCATATATGATAACTTTTAATCTTGTCATACGCTGTGCTTTATTCTGATAGTGCCTTTGGGCTATTCTTAGTCTCTTCTGCCTTCTGGCGGTTCAATATCTCTTCAGCCACATCCACCTTGCCTTCTTTCTCGAGTAGGATGGCAAGATTATTGGCTGCAATCTTCGACATAGGGTAATATTTCAAAGTCGTCTCATATACCTGCTTCTGCTTTTCTGCGCTCTCTGCAATCTGTGCCACATGCAGGAACTCATCTTCGCTGAAGGCATCTGGGCGGAGCTCGTACATCTGCAGCATTTCTTCATCGGTGGTGAAGTTCTTGATGATGTAGGTGTAGGTGTATTCCACGCTACGGCTCTTCTGCAGATACTTCTTCTTGATGTTGTTCCAGATAGGCAGGCGGCGGATATAGCGCTCCTGCACATCATCGTTGAAGTTGGCATATCGGGTCAGGATGTTCTTCACCATCGTGCTGTCGGCATCGCCGGCGGCCACCATCGCATCCAATACTGGCTGCCATCCTTCAGGGCGTGAACCGATACGGGCTATCTTCTTCACCTTGTCGCCATTCTCTATGTGCGCAAGCAGCCACTTCAGGGCTGAGTTGGCACGGTTGCGGGAAAGTGGGGTGTTAAACTTCAGCGGGCCGTCGGCTGACGCCAGACCATAGATGCCCAAAGAAGTGAAGGTAGCGAGGCTGTCGCTGAGCACTGGAGCTATATCGCTCAACATGTGGTCGAGCTCAGCCTGGTTGTTGCTCATCTTGAGATTGATATCATATTTATTGATAACAAACTCAAGTCGTGCCACGCCCTTTCCTTCTCTTATCTTCGGCTTGATCTCGAAGGTATGCATCATCCAGTTGAGGTGCAGTTGCTTCTTGATTTCCGGACGGAACACATCGGCTATCTTGGTATAGCTGATGGCACGGCACTCGCCGCATCCGTCGGCAGAAGCCACTGCCACGAGGCTTCCCTTATGGAAGTTGGCAGGCAGGGTAATGGTGTCGTTATATAACACGGATAAATCTACTTTCGTGTTCGTAACTCTCTGTGCAATAGAATCGTATGGGTCAGCAATGCTGTCGAGTACCCATTTACGTTCCATCTTCCTGCTGTAGATAGGCGCATCCAGCACTATAGGCTTATATTTAGCCACGATGCTGTCGCTGTCCGTCAATACAGGTATTACGAAGAGACGGCTTCTCTTCGAGAAATAATGCTTCGGGATATGAACCTGAAGGTTGAGTGCAGCCTGATTGCTGCTATCTGGCAGGAGCATAAAGGAATCGGGAGTACATGTAATCTTTTTGTCGCTTGCCATGCTCTGGTTGCTGCATGAAGACATAGCCACTATCAGGGCTAATCCTGCGCCAACAATAGCCAGATATGCTATTTTGAGTTTCATTCTATCATTCATAATGTTCTTTGTGATTCAATGATGCACTTTTTTTTAAAAGATATAGACTAATGATAGTGCAGCCTTGGTAGGACCGATATAGTTCTCGTTCTTCTTTTCCTGGCACTTGATGCAGGGCAAGTTAGGGCTTTGCTTGTACCAGAGGTGGGCGTATCCCACACCGATGGCTGCCTCCAGGTTCCAGTGAGGGGATAAAATCCAGTCGTAACCGTATGTTACGCCTCCGCCAGCCAAGTAGCCATCGTAGAGTTTGCTGCCAAAACCTCCGAAGAATTGAGCACCATGCAGGTGGATACCTACGAAATGTCCTTCGTACTTTTCGCACAGCCAGTATTTCATTTCTGGCTGCACCAAGAGAAGGTGCATCTTCTTGTCTTCCCTGAATGTCCAGGGATTGTATGCTACATCTGCTTCCAGGGTTACCTGGTTGCCGAGTGCCTTCTCCACGCCCATATTGAGTGTGGTTGTCGCCCAGTAGAGTCCGTTCGTCTTCAGGGCGAAATCTTGCGAGTAACCTGCTGTTTTAATTGCCAAAATAACAAACAGCAAAACTGCTATCCTTTTCATTTCTCACTTACTATATTACTATTTATCCGAAATTTTACGGTTGCATTGTTGTCAAGAAATATAAAACATCGTTTTTAAGCAACATAAGACATCGTTTTCAAGCAATATAGAACATTGTTTTTAAGCAATATAGAACATTGTTGTTAACCAATATAAAACATTGTTGTTAACCAATATAAAACATTTTTGTTAACCAAATATAAACCTATTATGACTTATCAAATGGTCCTCAACATTATGTCAACTAATCCCCTTGTATATTACTTGGAGACTGATTTCTGGTTGCAAAAGTATATAATTTCATGTAGATTCTGCAAATTACCCCCCCCCGATTTAACTATACTTTAATACAAATAAACGTATTTTTAGTTAAATAACAGTTAAATCGAGGTAACGAGTGGATAAGGGCCGGATGTTATCACAGAAGCAGTAGGTAGTGAACCTACTTATCAGATGGCGGTAGAGGAAGTGGCTTTTAATTATCAATAAGTTACAAAGGAAAAAAGCACCCCCTTCCAGCCAGTTTTCGCCAGCAGGAAGGCGGCGCCTTAATGGTTCTAAATCAATCTAAAAAAATGAAATCATTTTTTTCCAATCTCGTCCTGGGCCTTCTTCAAGGCGCGGATTCTTTCCTCCTTCTCTACTCGCTTCTTCACCTCTTTCTCTACCATGTCCTCGTAGATCTGGTCGAGAGGACGGGAGAAAGGATGCCAACCGTAATCGGCGTTCTCCTTCGTGTGACAGAACAACACCGTGCCAATACCCATCCATACCTTCAGGCGCACCTCCTCGCTAGCATAATGGGTGAAAATCCAATTGGTAAAACGAACAAACTCGGAGAGCAACATATGCTCGCCCTTGTTCAAATGAGTGAAGAAACTGCGAGTCAGGTGAAACGCTTTCTTGATGTCACTTTTCTTCAACACCCAGGCACGCATGCCTTCGGTCAACTCATGATAAGTCGCCTTCTCTGAATAAATGTGCTTGGCAGACTTCACTAACTGGTTTGACAACTTGTCGAAACGCTGCTCAGCAGTCTTCGACGAAATCTCAGCCGCGAGCTTCAACTTCTCATCGGCAGAAAGAAGGAATTTCTTTTTTCCATTCCTAATTTTTTTTTTAAATTAATAATTAAATTATTCGTTTTTACCACAATGTGGTAATTTTCGATTATCTATATCGCCCTTTTGTCGTATCTTTGCTGACAGTTACCGATTGGTGAACAGCGGGGTGAACACTTGCCCCAAGCATTCACCTTTTCGGCTCAGGGGTGAACCCTAATAAAAAGAACTTTGTATATACAGCGCATGCTAGAAATATAAGAGTCTCTATTATAATGGGTTATATAGTGTTTTTAACACATTATTAACGCTAAAGATTGGCATCAGGGTTCACCCTTCACCGACTTCATCGCCAAGTGTTCACCCACACTCTTAGTTAGAGAACGTTGCAAACAAGAAAATAGTATAAACAACAGACAATTTTAATCAAATGGAAAAAGAATCAAACAACAGCATGTATGAGGCTGCCACGATGCTCTCGTACTTTCCTTGTATCAAATCGATACCGCCCCCGACCTGCCCTTCTAAGGGTGGGTAGGGTAAGTAAGTGGAGGGTACTTTCTAAAGAGTTTCCTTATGTAAAGGTTCGTTTACTATAGGAAAGATATAGTATATATATAGACTCCCAGAAAAATCGATTTCCTACTCACCCTAGTTACCCCTGGCGTAAACAAGATAGTTACGACCGCTAAGTATCATGGTTACGATGGCTAAGTATCATAGTTACGAAGCATAACCCTAATAGATAACATTCAACATTATTCTTAGTCTCCCACAG
>OJRH01000541.1_pt1 | contig 17239 bp, 14 predicted proteins | sample 1599131 | NCBI WGS metagenome assembly OJRH01 (sample SAMN03922527, study PRJEB24848) | human gut metagenome | isolation source: stool sample | host: Homo sapiens | place: Germany | collected 2010-05
CTTAATATAAGTTATTGATTTACAGACGATTAAATATTAATTTAACGCAGTATTGTTATCAAATGCTTATAAAAAAGATGAGGGTCATCATAGATCAAAATCAGCTTATACAATGCTACAACATGTAATAGAAGGACTAATACAAGTAAAGTATGACTAACCAACACCAGCATCTGCATCCAAAGAATACCGCTCATTATATATAAAGCAAATGGATCTATCACGGCAAACGCAATAGACAATAAAAGAAGGTGATTAAAACTGCCATAAACGACTTCTTCCTTAAAGAGTTCTACGAACCTGATTACATGATACTTCTCATCTATTCTGTCTATTGCTTGTAGCAATAAGGGATAACACATACCGATGATAGCAGAGAATATTCCTATTAGTCCACTATATGTATAATTGGAGAAATCAAAAGCCATATCACTTCACCTTGTACTGTTTCAATATTTTCAATTCTAAGTTCAAGCTATCTACGATATGCTGATAGCTTGAACTTGTCTGCTTTATGATTCGCACTTGTTGATTATGTATAATCAGAGCACTTAATGCAAAAGATACAATAATAGATACTGACCAACGAAAGACTGACAATGTACTTATTTTCCTTACATATCTACAAGCATCCTTAATAATATATTCAAGGATGTAGGGTAATGAAATAAGATTTATTGCAAATCCCAATAAGAACGAAATAAGAGCGACGAGATATATCATCTGTATATATACATATTCTCATAATACTTCTGATATTCCCCAGAAGTAATATGGTAAACCACCAATACAGCGTCCCCACTATTTATCAGCAGGTTAACCGTACCAGTATTTTTAAATAAAGTTTTGATTTTCTAAAATTTAACTATCAAGCGACGGCTTGGGATGTCTTCGTTACCTCCGCATCCGTACCATCTTCAAAATGGCGGACATAGTCACATGGTAGGAACGAGGCATTTTTCGAAAAATCCTCCTTTTATCTAAAGAGGAACGTGGCGATTCGATAACGCATACGTACCAATCACCCCATAACATACTAGCGGTATGAGAAAGGCAATCGCCATACTGCCCGTAGTATCCGCAATATACCCCATGATTACAGGAGCAACCGCTCCACCCACTATCGTCATGATAAGCAATGAAGAGGCAAGTTTGGTCTTTGTACCCGCATCCCTCAATGCCAGCGAGAAGATAGTAGGAAACATGATGCTCTCTCCCAGATACAGGGCGAAGAACGCAATGAGAGATAAGGTTCCGTTACATACCACCACAATCAATGTAGCTACAAAGGTGAGGATGGCACAGACCAGCAGCACCAGCCTTGGCTGGATATAATTCATGATGACACCACCAGCCAACCTGCCGATAAAGAACAGACCCATTCCGCCAAAGGCGAGATACAGACTGGCAGTCTGCTTCTCTATATGAATACTCTCCTCAGCATAGTTGATGAAGAAACTGTTCACACCCGTCTGGGCAGCCACATAAAGAAACAAGGTCAGCATACCGAAACCGAATGCCATCACTCGCATCGGCTTCTCCTCTACCTTTTCGTTCGTATCCGCCTCATGCGCTCTCCTTGGGTCCGGCAACTTGATTCTTGACAGGACCAACGCCACAGCAAGCACGAAAATACCCACCAGGGCATAAGGAATGGCAATGTTGACACCCGAGAACAGAAGCTGTCCGCCAACCAGCGGTCCTACAATCCAACCGATACCATTGAGCGACTGTGACAGGTTGATTCTGCTCTCCGCCTTGTCAGGATGTCCCAGTACCGTAGTATACGGATTCGCACTCGTTTCCAGACAAGTCAGTCCGCATCCTATCACAAACAGCGACAGAACGAAGAAGTAGAAACTGTTGATCCTGCTTCCCGGTATGAACATCAGGGCACCGATACCGAAGAGAACCAGTCCTGTTATCACACCCCTCCTGTAGCCCCACTTCCGGATAATCCATCCGGCAGGCAGCGCCATCAGAAAGTAGGCACCGTAGACAGCAGCCTGCGTCAGGGCCGACATCGCCTTGCTGATATGGAACGATTCCTGGAAATGCGGATTCAGCACCTCCAGGATGCCATGGGCAAAGCCCCACATAAAGAAGAGGCTACTGATGATGAGGAAGGGCACCAGACCGGGAACACAGATACCGATAGAATCCTGGGCACCCGAGATGATACCATCGTGACGCTCCGGATTGTTCTCGAAGCAGAATACCAGTCGGGCGAGCATCTCCGGATCCATCACCATACTGTGATGCCTGCTGGAAAAACTCCACATGACCAGAATGTAGCAGGTCATAGCAACCGCTTACAAAAACTTTTTTCTTCATTATGATTATCATTGATAATCGAAGTGCAGATAGTCATCCTCATCTAGCTGATTACCTATCTGCATCTCGATAAGCATAAACAGAGTTATTTCAATTAATTATTTGATTAATTTATTTTTTATATTTTAGCCTCCAGAAGAAATGCCAAGTTCTGAAGATTGGCTCACTCAAAGCCTCGGCAGGATAATATCTTACAAAGTGCATATTTCTCCATATTTTCAGGAAATACTTCTTCCCCATACTCTGATGCGTAAACCCAGCATACTTCGTAAAGTGCCTACCGAAGTTACCACCATCCAGAATCTCTGCCAACAGCAACCGCCCTCGCTTCTCATCCACCGGCACAATCATCTTCTCCTCAGACAATCCAAGCACCTCATGAAGCACAAACATCACCGCCCCTGCAAACTTCCACAATCCCAAATACTTCAGTTCTCTCTGTACCACATCCAATGCAGTAGAGGCAGAAGAATCAGTAGTAGAAGCAGAACTGACAGAAGTAATAGAAGAACCAGAAGCAGAAGAACAGGAAACAGAACCCGTATCCCCACTAACACCCCGGCGGTCCCATCCCTCACAATCTGGCGAGACCTTTGATGGTCCGCCATCCTTAGAGCGTAGCGGTTCCGAGCACCGAGTAGGGCGGTTTCCTCCCTCTCCCCTGAGGGTGAGAGGGTCGGGGTAAGAGGTGGAGCCCTCTTTAAGGGTAAAGAGGGACGGGGTGATTTTCGAAGATTTATTATTCAAAAATACATTTTTTGAGAAATCATTGACTACAAGAAAATAGTCAATGATTTGCCTCATTCCAATCCCTTCATCAAAGAAATGGTGATACAGATGCGTCAGCTGATAAACAACATTAAATGCCGTCGTTGGTATAGCAATATCCCCTGCCCCATCGGGCAGCCCAACAACATTTGAGCATTGCAGATCCGCATTCCTTCGAAACCATTTCTGCAATCTAGCATGATAGATAGGATTATTCATCGAACAAGGAAAAAAATGCAACTCTACAGGCACACCATCCAAGGAAGTCTCCAGATGCTGCAGTCTGATATCATCCCCCAGTTCAAACTTCTTTTGAGCATATTCCATAATCCTCTCCCTACTAGCATCAATCCAAACATCAATATCTCCAGGAGTACGTGAATAAGGATTCGGATACATCAAGGCATTCCCCTGCCCTTTCAGAATGCAGCACCTCATCCCATCCTCCCTGAGCATAGAAAAGAGCTTGCTCGCCACAGCATTCACCTTCATGTTCTGCCTGCGAATCTGTTGCGCCTTACCCATCCAAGTCATCAGCAGTTCCCTCCCTATCGGGTTCTGCTTCAACTCCTCAGAATACTCCTTCCCCAATCGCTCTATACCCTCAAAGCAAAGCCCGAGAAGTGCCTGTTTAGAAGCAAAGGAATACAGCTCCTGCCAGTCCATACCAGCAATCACTCTACTCATATTCTCCTTTTTCCCCAGACAATATCGTAATAAAGCAAAATATGGAGATGTACTATTCATATATGTTTTCATCTTCAACTTTACCTCAGAATCTTTAGTTACTCATTTTATAAAGCGGGAACTTATCAGTGTCACGTAATCTTTTTTCTAATTGCCCAAAATCTGAAAGTTCATAGTTAGCAAATAATTCAAATTCTTTATCATCATACCCAGCTTTACCTAAATCTATGTCATAGCCACATTTCAACTTCTCAAATTCATTGCAGGTAGGATTCGTTATCGAGAAATTATCGACCAACTTAGGACAATAATTATTACCATTAGCCCCCAAAGCATCTATTGGGAACAATGCGATATTATCGAGTTTTGACTTTGGAAATTCAAATTCATCGGTCTTCAATGACGATGTATATCGTATACCATAAATCAAAACATTTTTTTTCTTAGTTTCCGGCTTATCATTATGAGTAATTACCCACTCTGTCACTAACTGCGGAATGATATACTCGGGCTTAAAAACGTCATCCCTATTGATTACTACTACCATACATGAAAGTAACAATGGGAAGAAATATAAGGTCCTTATCATATTCTTATCAAAATCATTTTTATTGGGTATTCGCATATCAAGTAGAAAAATATCTTTCTGATTCACTACACGTGAAATCATACATAAATCGAAATCTACACGATGCATTTCTTCCCAACAGGCATAGACGCTTTCTCCAACATACAAACAAGGATAGCCCGGAAAACTATAGCGTTGAGTTTGAACTATTCCTCGTTTTGAGAAAGGAATATGAAACATATCCTTATAGGTAAACTTCTTAGTACCACTATGTACCCTAGCCCTATAGAAACTATTATTTGCTTCTAATTGCGAAACAAACAAGATATTACCCAAACCTTTATGTCCAGTTTTACCAGAAAACAAATTAGACAGTTTTCTAAAAGCTTGTGCATGCAAACCTTTATATTGCGCTTTAACGATAGCTTTTATCGCCTCACAGATATAAGCAACTTCCTTTTTGTCCTCATCTCCGATGCCTTCCGTCTTGTTTATATAAGATAGATAAGTCTTCAGACTATCAGATAAAAGTATACGAAATGGCTTACTATCCGTATTCTCTACAGGGAGCATTTCAGCTATCTTAGAATAGAGTTCATCTTTCGTCATATCACTTTTTATATTAGAAATCCACCAGAAAAAACATTTATGTTCTAAATGTCATTCTTCTATTTAATGCGCTCTAAATGAATGTCATTCAATCCAAGCCTTGATGCGTGTGAAGAGAATTTTTGAAGAACATCTGCAAAAAGACCAGGTTTAGCCTTAAACCACAACTTGTACTTATCCTCATTTTTAATCTCCGTATCAGTTAGAGTCCAAAGACATCGGAAGTCGAAGACGATGCATTTTACATTTTTATCACCAGGTACAAAAATAGGATATATTGGGTAACACTTATCTGATTTTTTACATTGATATATCTTAACTTTAGCTTTGCTACTAGTTTTAAACCCGCCTATTGGAATATCAAATACATACCCACCAACAAATCTTGAATAGATTTTCTTATTAGCATGGTCACAAGGGGGTGTTAATTCTATTGCTATATTTACTCTTGGATAAGTATTTTCAAGCTCAAATATTCCATCTCCCATATCAACAGGAACATCTTCAACCTGATTTTCATGCAAAACAAGCGGACTTTTCGAATCAAGAATTCGATAAATATTACCAGGTAGAATTTCTTGTGTATTCAAGTTGTTACTTTCAATAAAGAAACAAGAATTCAGCTTGGCAGACAGACGATGCAATGTTTTAACATCACCACCAAATGGATTTTCAGTAATTCCAGATAAATCAGGAAGTGACTCATTCTTAACAATCGAAAGTAATTCTGAATTTAACAATGAATCAAATACCTGGTAAGCCCCTGAAGTCAAATTTATATCTTCCTTTTCACCCGTTTCATTTCTAGATAACTCTCTAAGGATATATGATAAACACTCTTCGTGATTCTCAAAATTGGAAGATAATCCATATATGTCACTTAAAACATTCTCTATAGAATCATTAACTAATTTTCTCCAAGCCAATGAAAAATAAGCTATTCTACTCTTCTGAAGTTCAGTATTTAGGTCATCTAACAATCTGTCAAAATTCCAAGAACCTTCTACTTGATAGTTCATTTTATCCATACACAAAATAAACAAAGGAGGAGCATTTAATATCACAGAAGTATCTATTTCTTCTTCCTCATCAGTAGATTCTTGATCTGCAATAGCATTCCTAACTGTCGCATTTCCTATTCGTTTGAGAAATTCGTTAGAATACTCTTTATGCTTTGTCCATAACACGATACCATAATACTTAGTTCTTTCTGGTTGAATTCTTTGGATTATACCAATAAGTCGAGAAATATTTGGAACTAAATTTGAAATATTATCGTCCAGCATCAAGTCTGCAAAAATCAATTCACGAGGATGCTTAAATGCTGATATTTCACCTTCGGAACTACCTATGCGAATAAAATCTACAGGAACATCAACTTTCTGTAAAGCATCCACAATAGCTTCACCTTCTTCTTCGATGTTGTCAATAACAACCGCCCTATTTATAACTTCTTCAATTTTCATAGCTACATTACATAAAAATACACATTATGCTTTAGGAAATGACAAAGCAACAATAGCCTTATCAATCCCTTTATCAACAATTTTCGACGGCAGTTCTATATCACAATTGGACAGAATGTCCATATGACCATTCAACTGTTTCATCGTTTCGTGAGTAATATAAAGTCCAAATCCCATACCTGCATTAAGAGGCTTTCCTGACACAAAAGCTCTAACCGCTAATTCAGGTGCAATTTTAAACCCTGGTCCATTGTCGCACACGGCAACTGTGACAAAACCTTCTCGAAAAGATTCTGTAACATACAAATATATCATTCTATCCTCTATTCTTGATCTACAAACCCAATATATGGAATTATCCACCAAATTAGTTAATGCAGAAATTGTTTCTGTCTTACTAAGTTTTGCCATAAAATCGACCTTCTTATAATTTGAGAACAATCTGATAGCATGATCTTGAAATCTAAATCTATTGTACTCAATAACTTTACCAACTATTTGGGAAACATTAAATTTTTGAATTTCAGACTTTAACATCATTGAGGAATAATTCGCAATGATCGTTTCCAAGACTGGAATGATTTCTTTCACCTTAAATATATTTCCTGCTTCTGCACAACTTTTAAGTGCTGCCATTTGCTTCTCCAGTTCATGGATTGCTCCTCCTAAATTGATGCCAATACTTGCACTATGAATTAATGTGTCCCTTACCTCATTATATTGTGATTCAATCCGATACAAATAAGTAAGAATCTGATGTTGATCTTTCTCATCTGGAACTTTTTCTTTAACGATAGAAATAACTTCAGACAAGTCACCAATTACCGGTTCTGTCACATTTTTACCAGTTTTGTAAATAGACATCAGATTCATTCTGTCTTGATTTCTCTGCTGAATGAAAAGATCCATCACGTAAGATATAGCATCCACGAAAGCAAAATAAGCTTCATCTTCGATGAATCCTTCTCGATTTGTTTTTTCTCTTAAACCATAACTGGAAATACGGTCTAACATTACAGAACCAAGAAGTAGGCTGTTACTTATAGATCCTCCACTACGACTAAGCCTTCTTTTATCTATAGAAAGCCAATCATTGCCAGGTTCACCATAATCAAACACTCTCATATTATCACGGTAAACTCGAATACCAGAATTTTCCTTTAAATAATCATTTAGACCTTTTTTCTCAACATTTAACAAACTAAATACAGAAGAGTCCTTCTCGTACATGATGACATCAAATTGCACCCTACCTATATTATATTCATTAAGATCTAAACGCTTTTCCCGTTTTACCACTTTACCAGTTTCAGTCTCAACTTCAACATTATGTATTAAGACCTTTTCATATTCATCTAAAGCCGTTAGTGACCTTGACTTTATCTTATCCAAAACATTCCATGGCTTGAATTCATAAGAAAACTCAGTTATTATACTACCTTCCAAAGTACAATGTCCATAATATAAACCTGCATTTTTGATAGCTTCAAGATTTGGCAAGCCTGAGAAGACATTACTATTTGATGAGACAACGACCTCAAAAGAGTCACTTTTTTCTGAAAATGGACTATTCAACGTCGTTAAATCCCGAAATACAGAACGAAGTTTTCTTCTATTCCATTCCCCTTTCAGATTACGGACAATAATTTTCGTACCTGTTTGTTTGTCAAAGAAATGCGAATCAGAAGAATATCCATAATCAATCTTAAAGTCATCAATATCTTTAGATTCTGCTAATTTGGACCAATCGATACTTACATAAACTTCATTCTCATCCGAATGCTTAGAATACAACTTAATATCATTTCCTAACTTATGAACACCCAAGCGTCCAATGCCTTTTTCACCTAGAGGTAAGCGTCCCTGACGATGACTTATCAATCTGTTTTTCTTGTTATCTGTACCAATAACAAGCCAAATATTCTCAATCGTATCTAAACTCATACCAGACCCATTATCTGAAATTGATATTTCTATTAATGAGCCAAAAATATCGAAATTGAAATCTACAACACATTTTGTTGCCCCTGCATCATAAGAGTTTTTTACTAACTCCAACAATGCAATGCTCTCATCTTTTATAAGATCTTCCCCTAAATGCGCCAAGACCCTAGCTGTCATTTTAAATGGTTTCTTCATATAATCTTTCTTTAGGTTATTTTTCATTAAACACAACGGTCATTCTATCCTCACTATATCTACTTATGAGCGCAGATAAAAGTCTCTCATCACAATCTGGAGAGATACACCAATTATTGCTACAATGACATAAAATGTCATATAGTGTTCTAAAGTCTGTATCATGTACTAAAACTTTCTTCCATTTTTTAAGCAACATCATTAGCCTACGAGAAACATGCCGTTTATCGTATCCTAGCATTAAGTACGAATGCTCTCCTTTCGGTAGCAGGTGAACAAACAACATATCTAGGGGAGCAGAGCAAGTTTCATCAAAGCATAACTCTTCAAAATCACTATCATCAACTATAGCATCACAAATTGCTAGTTTTAAAGGAGCCAGTTCTATACAGCAAAATACATAAGAGTTAAAATCATTATTTTCAATTGCATCATAAAGCAGGACGATGCTTGAATCATATCGTCTTTGCATGAACTCCCACGCTTTCTTTTCTTCATCATATATTCCACCCTGATAAAAGGGATTTTTCTCCCTCTTAGCTTCATTTTCTACCAATAACTTCAAATTATGATATCGTAAAGCACCTACAGCGCGTAGAGATTGAAGCACTTGAAATCTAATATCTGTTGGTATTATCCCATCTGCATTTTTCTCATACTCATCAAATAACCCATTATCGTGTTTCTTGCAAAAGATTGGCATAGACATAGCTTTCTCTATACCAAACGTTTGAAATTTTTCTAATGGAAGTTCACCAGAATCTATAAAACTCATAGGATGCACCTCATCTATCTGACATTGTATCAATTCATGCTTATCATTACAAATGTACTTTTTCAATACACATTGTGGCACAATATGAGAATGTTTCAAAGCTATCTCATTGCAACCAGGAATACAACATTTATACTTGTGCTTTTGTGAAATAATACGAGCCTTGCTCAACGTTGAAGCAAAGTCCTCATATGAAAAATCCGAAATATCCATAACCATTCCAATTAAAGAGTAATCATTGAATCAAGATTGGCGCTTCAGAATCTTAAAATACCCATTAAATAGCAAGGCGGTCCCAGCCCGCATAACCATGGCGAAGACCTTTGATGGTCCGCCAACCTTAGAGCAAAGCGGTTCTGAGCACCGGAGGGCGGTTACATCCACTCTCTTCGGGCAAGAGAGAGGCTTGGTGAGAGATGTGAAGCCTTCTTTAATGGTAAAGAAGGACGGGATGATTTTAGGAAAAAGACATTATCTGTCCTTGTACATAATCTCATAATACTTCTGATACTCCCCAGAAGTAACATGATCCATCCATTCCTGGTTATCGAGATACCATTTTACAGTCTCCTCGATACCCTCCTCAAACTGGAGAGATGGCTCCCAGCCGAGTTCCTTCTGCAACTTTCTAGAGTCGATGGCATAACGCATATCGTGACCCTTTCTGTCGGTTACATAAGTGATGAGATCCATATCCTCGCCTTCCTTTCTGCAGAGCAGACGGTCAACGGTCTTGATAACCACCTTGATGATATCGATATTCTTCCACTCGTTGAAACCGCCGATGTTATAGGTCTCGGCAATCTTACCCTTGTGGAAAATCATATCGATGGCACGGGCATGATCTACTACATACAACCAGTCGCGCACGTTCTCACCCTTACCATATACTGGCAATGGCTTGCGATGACGGATATTGTTGATAAACAGCGGAATCAACTTCTCAGGGAACTGGTATGGACCGTAGTTGTTAGAGCAGTTGGTCACGATGGTAGGCATACCGTATGTATCGTGGAAAGCACGGACGAAGTGGTCTGAGCTTGCCTTAGATGCTGAGTATGGAGAGTGAGGATTGTACTTGGTTGTCTCCAGGAAGAACTCCTCGCCGTAAGCCTCGTGGTTCTTACCGCTGGATGCCTTGGTGGTGAAAGGAGCAGGAATGCCCTCAGGATGAGTCATCTGCAATGCACCGTAAACCTCATCGGTAGAGATGTGGTAGAAGCGCTTACCCTCGTATCCCTCAGGAAGACTTTCCCAGTAAATCTTTGCCGCCTGGAGCAGAGACAGGGTTCCCATCACGTTGGTCTGAGCGAAAGTGAATGGATCCTTGATACTTCTATCTACATGGCTCTCGGCAGCGAGATGGATGATGCCATCCACCTTGTAGTCCTGCATCAGTTTCAACATCAGGTCGAAATCACAGATATCACCCTTAACGAAAGTATAGTTAGGCTTGTCCTCGATGTCCTTGAGGTTAGCCAGATTGCCTGCGTAAGTCAACTTGTCGAGGTTGATGATGTGATACTCAGGATATTTGTTCACGAAAAGTCTTACTACGTGTGAGCCAATGAAACCAGCACCGCCCGTTATTACAATATTCTTCATTCTAATTAATGTATATATTCGAATACAAATTACACGAATCATTCAGGAGAAACTATAACCTCTATATTCGTGTTATTCGTAAGATTCGTGTTCAAAAAAAAATAATATTCTAAATTCTTCTTTAATGTTTGATTTTTCTCTTCAAGGATTGAAAGGAGATACTTGCCATGGTCTGAACCTTCAACTGTTTATCCTTTAGGAACTCCTGGTTTACTGTTGTAATTTCCAACTCGCCACGGGCAGAAGGCTTGAATCCTCCTTTTATCTAAAGATTTTGCAAATGAGCGCAATGAAAGTTTGCTTTCAAATTGCCGAGTGCAGCTAATCTTATTTAAAGAGGAACGTGGCGTTTCGATAACGCATACCCTCCAATCACCCCATAACATACCAGCGGTATGAGAAAGGCAATCGCCATACTCCCCGTAGTATCCGCCATATCCCATGATTATCGGAGCAACCGCTTCACCAACAATCGTCATGCAGAGCAACAACAAACAGAGAAAAGTCCGAAAGCACCAGCTTAGGACGAATAAAGTTCATTGCTACACGCAAACAGATGGACTATACTAATCAGACTGAATTAAAAATGCCTCTTTTGAAAATGGGTTGATCTATTTACTTCAGTATTTTCAACTCACTTTTTCGACTCTATATATTGATTAGCTATCTCTAAGGCACGCTTCATATCCTTATTTTGAGCCGTTTCACCTTTTTTCTTCTTAGACTTATCCCCATAATCACTCTTATGCCCTATTAAAGAAAATACGATATGATTCATGTCGAAAATTTTAAAGAAGAAGCGTATGCCTAATTCACTGTTGGATTTTAGTTCAAACATATGCTTATCATTAGTACAAGTACACTCTCTAAGTAAATTGTCGTCTTTTACCTGTTTTATCAAGCATTTCTTTTCGTGGGCAGTAACCAATCTCGAAATCATCACTTTCTTCTCATCTACGCGCATTCGAGTATAAACTTCCTTAAATTCATCTGCCAAATGTATCTGATAAAGATCAAGCGCATATTGTAACTTTAACTCCATCGCCTCTTTAGACTCATCTGAGTCAAGGATGCTATACACTATATTTTTCTTATTCTGTCCATAAAAGTTTAGTACTTGATAAGCCTGACTGCCTTTAAATTCGAAATAATCCCTTTTAAAATCTTCTGAAACAGGAAGAGACAATAACCCCCATGAACAAATACTGGCAATACCTTCATTCATTGCATTTTTTTCTTTGTCATCAGTAAGATTCAGCAAGTCATCCACCAAATCATCAGGCCAGTTATCAACATGGTATTGATCTGCCAATATCTGTCCATGCAAGAACATGCCCATGGCATAAGTTTTCAAATCCCTATCACCAATATCCAAAATCATCTTTTTCAAGGTGCTACCACATATAAAAGTTTCTTGCGGTTCTTCAACAGTCAAGATTTTCTTCTCTATGCCCAGTTTCCTTTCGGCATACAAGTCAGAAAAAGATTTTATTGTATCAACAAATAACTTCTGAACATTTACGCCATCAATCTCTTCTGCAGGCATAAGTTCATTAAGCAAAAATACCTTTCCCATAAATTACAGCAATTTTTCAGAATCCAACAAGAACTGGTCGAACATATGCTCAGGCCAATGATCCAATCTGCCATTTTCCTGGATTTGACATCTGTCTACTTGTGTATTTCGGTTATCATCCAACTGACACCAGAATGTTGCAACTTTACTTGCAAAATGATTCTCGCTCTCTCTGGCATAGATTCTAACGCCATCAAACAAATGATCACTATGCGTTTCAACAACTACCTGTGCACCGGCTTCAACACAAAGACAAATCAAACGAGCCATCTCTGCCTGTCCTTGTGGATGAAGATGCGCTTCAGGATTCTCAATCAACACAATAGTTCCAGTTTCCAAAGTTGAAGTTAGCAATGCTACAATGACAGGTAAGGAATAGCTCAATCCATATCCCACATTAGCAGAACGGTGATTGTCATATAAAGAATAAGACACATCAGCCTTCTCTTCAATACGATAATCAAATTTCACCCCTGGAGATATTTTTTGTAGCCAATATCTCAAAACATAATTCAAAGTGGTTCCCTCAGCATCTCCACGCAACAATTCAGGTAGCTGCTCATCCCTGAAATGATCTATACGTCTCAGAACGTTCTCACCCCGTCCTCCAAGTGCTTCATCTTCATATATGGGAATGGTAGAAGTAGCACCCATTCTATCTGCAGCAACATATATACATTTTGGCATTGGGATTATACAATTTTCCACCCCTATACTATTATACAAAAAATAAGTATGTTCCTGATGATTTAAATAAGCCGAAATTTGGAAATTCTCGCAATTTGGATTTACAAGTTCGGCATCCGATCCAAGCCCAAGATTCCAGACATGAGAATCACCATACTCTCGACTAGCTATATTTTCCATTATTCTTATAGCTTGTATAACAGAGCTTTTGCCACTACTATTCAAACCAGTCAATATAGTTAATGGTTTCAATTCAAATGCATAATCCACATAGGACTTAAATCCTTTTAATTCTATTTTTGTAATCATAGCGTATATATTTTGATTAAATTTTCCAGTGTATTGTAACGTAGGGCTACTGAGCTAGGGCGCATACTGTCACGAGATATTGCAATGATGAACTTTTCATCATCCAGCAACTTCGAATAGTCATCCATAAACTGATTCCTATGGACAAAAAGCTTCGTAAAATCCATATCGGACATATTCCCCAACAAAACGCCCCATGTTTCAAATAAGCATTTGTTGATAGGTCTTCTTCTCATATTTCCATAACTCTTTCTGAAAGCATGATCTCCAAACATTTTGCGTGCCCGTCTCATAGCAATCAGAAAGATATCCATAATCTCATCTTTTGAAAGCACTCGCACATCACTCACAGAGACCATACCATCCCTTTCACGCCTTATCAAATCCCTGTTCTTCAGGGAAGGAAAAGAATTATAGATTATCATGGTATCAGAAAGCCAAGTATCAATTGATTGAGTCTTTTTATAAGTATGAGGAGGTCGAATGACAAAAGACAAAAATCTCAACAACAGTTCCTTATCTTCCATCCGTAAATCTTTAACAGAATTACCCGTAGCTTTTTTAAATATCTTTTCTTCAGACATGTCATTCAAAAGTACAGAAACAGCTCCACCATAAAGAGCATTTCTAATTTCCTGAGGACTCAAAGGCATACCACCCGTATTGATTCTTTTGAAGATATTTCTCTTTACTTCCTCTGGAGTGCCAGGATTAATGACCGTAACTGAAAATTCTGCTTCCAGTATCCTGTTATAAAGTTTGGTAGGCAAGTCTTTCATTTGCTTACCTTCCAATTCTTTCAGAAACTCCAAACCGGTAAGTCTCATACCAGCCCCCTCTTCCTTTGCCTTTCTGCCATTCACAAAATTTATTCCAAGCACAAAGTCACGGAAAGCACTAATTCGCTGGAGCCCATCTACTACAGTCCATTTACCATCCTCCTCAGATGAAACATAAAACATAGGTATAGGAATTTCCAGAAGTATAGACTCTATCAACTGCGACTTTCTAACGTCAGTCCACACTTCCTTTCTTTGAAAATCCGGATTAAGAATCAAAGTTCCTTGTTTTATTCTTCGAAGGATTGTCTCCATCGGTGTTACCCTAGTTTCAATGGAGATATCTTCAGGATTAAACGGATCGGTAATTTTCTCATCTTCATCACTTTCGATACCCGTATAAGAATCTTGTAAGAAAACCTTATACAGTTCATCCAATTTGTTTGCAACAACCTCTTCAGATTCAGTAAACAAAGAAGGTAAGTCATATTCCAAATGTCCAGGGGCATCAGCCTTCAGTTTCAGGTATACTTTACCCGAATCTGAAACTAACGAGAAATTGTCATTACCATTAGAGAGCAAAGACAAATCCATTAATTTATTATTAATATCAAACTGCATTATATTATTCTTTTTGATTCATATTTTTATTTTATATAGGGTGTTATTCCGCATGCAAGAATACACAGCAACTGCAAACCTAGTATTCAAAAGGATTATCCAAGTCCTTCAATACCTCATGCTTTGTATCTTTCTCCGAGAGCTTTGCATGCTCTGTAGGAATTTTCTAATCAATACCAAGGGAATCATCCAAGATGGAGATACCACCATCAGACTCTGGGATAAAGAGGGATAAATTTTCAAAACGGGCTACTAAGCTCCATCACCGAAAAGTAGCTTAAAAAATGGGAGAGGGATCCGTTCACCCGTATATCTATTATCTTATTCCATGTATCTTCTTCCATAAAGCAAACCAAGTTCTGAACAATGGTTCGCTCAATGCCTCAGTAGGATAATGCTTCACGAAGCGTAGGTTGCGCAAACTCATTCTGAGATAGCGATGAAGTTTGCCTTCATTCTCCTTGCTTCCAAGTCGAGTGTCATATTGACCAAAATTGCCTCCTTGCATGATTTCAGCCAACAAAAAACGACCTTCATTCACATCAATAGGTGCAATCATTTTCGCCTCAGGTAACCCCAAAGCTTCATGCAGCACATACATCACAGCCCCAGCAAACTTCCATAAACCAAGATATTTCAGCTCACGCTGCAATACCGTCAGATTCTTCACTCTTCGTTCTTCACTCGTCACTAAAACAAAGTAGTAGTCTATTAATTGACGTAAGCCAATACCCTCAGTGAACACATGACGATAGAGATGAGAGAGGATATATATAACATTGAAGTTCATCGTTGGCACTGTTATTTCCCCATACCCATCTGGTAATGTAACTACATTCGAGCATTGCAAATCCATTACCTTCCCGAACCATTTCTGCATCCTGCTATTATGAATAGGGAAAAACATATATGAAGGAGTAAAATGCACCTCTATTGCCGTTTTCATCACTGGGAAGTCTACATGGTGATAACGCATCACCTGATTCGGACACACCTTATTTATATATTGCATCACTCGTTTTCTGCCACCAGCGAGATAGATATCTATATCTCCAGGCGTTCGCATATAAGGGTCAGGATAAAGCAACGCATTCCCCTGCCCCTTCAAGATACAGTTAGCAAAGCCCTTGTTCTCGAAGTTCTTGCAAACTTTTACGGAATCCAGAAACAGTCTGATACTCTGTTTTCTTATCTGTTCCGCCATCACCATCCATTGCATCAGTAGCTTCTGCTCTGGTGCCAACTCCTTTGGCAACTTCTTGATACCATCAAAGAGAACACCCACCAGGCATTGCTTCTTGGCAATAGCATATAGCTCCTTCCAATCCGCCTCCTTCAAAGAACCAGGTATTTCCTTGGCAGAACCAATGCAGAATCTCAGGAAATCAAAGAAAATCTTTTGTTGTTTCAACATAAAGTTATACTTTTGCACGTATGAAAGTGCATATAAAAAGTGTGTGATAGAAGAATGAGGAAAGTTTACTGGTTATCAGTTACTTTCCTCATTTTGGTTAAAAGTGACGAGGACAGACGAAGACGGGAATACGACAAGATGAGACAGAGGAACGTTACCTATCCGTAACCTATACCCCAAATGGGGAATGTTGAGGTTCGGAAGAATAAGGAAGGTTACGAATTGAAATTTAAGACTCTGATTTATAGTGAGTTACTAATGAGCAACGTAAGTTTTTTGGTTACGAACCAAATTTGCCGTGTTCTGCCGTGAAATGCGTAGCAAGAAAAGACTCTTCATGTATTAATTTTGAACGCAAAAAAGAATGACGTTATGAAGAGTACATTTTCAATTATCTTCTACCTCAAAAGACAGGTAGTAAAGAAAGATGGTACTGTTCCAGTTATGGGACGTATCACAGTGGACGGAACACAGTCGCAGTTCAGTTGCAAGACAACTGCCAATCCAGATTTGTGGGACACCAAGGGCGGACGCATGATAGGTAAGAGTATGCAGGCTTTGGAAGTGAACCGCAAATTGGACAAGATGCGTGTGAGTATCAGTAAGCATTATCAGGAGATTATGGACAGGGACAACTTCGTCACTGCCGACAAGGTGAAGAACGCCTTTCTTGGCTTGGAGTATCGTTGCCATACACTGATGAAAGTCTATTCTCAAAGCCGTGATGAAATGGAAAAGCAATATAAGGCTGGCATGAAATCTTTGAGTACATACACGAAGTATAGAATCGGGTGTGCCTATGTGGGCGAGTTCTTGCAGACGCATTACCATGTGAAGGATATTGCTCTGAAAGAGTTATCGCTGCCTTTTATCACAGACTACGAGACTTTTCTCAGAACCGA
>OJRH01000584.1_pt1 | contig 16518 bp, 15 predicted proteins | sample 1599131 | NCBI WGS metagenome assembly OJRH01 (sample SAMN03922527, study PRJEB24848) | human gut metagenome | isolation source: stool sample | host: Homo sapiens | place: Germany | collected 2010-05
TTCGGTCAGGATTACACCATTGCCAAGGCCCTGACCAAGATCACCGGCGGCGTCACCTTCGTCAACAGCGTGGCCTCCACCGTCTGCGTCGTTCTCCTCTATCTGGCCCTGCGCCCGGCGCTGGAGCGTGCGAACCTTCTGCCCAAGGCCGAGAAGAAGGCGGAAAACAAGTAACCAACTCCATCCCTGTCTGATGTACTCATAAAGCGAAAAAGGCATCTGCCCCTGCGGACAGATGCCTTTTTCGCTTATTTCTTTTCAAATACGAGGAACCGGAACGAGATGTCGGTGGTCAGCTCCGGCAGCGCCGCGAGGCGGGCTGCACCGTCCCGGGGCGTTTTCCAGTAGTAGGGCGTCATGGCGAAAAGGGCTTCCAGCTGTCCGGCCGGCACCGTGATGCGGCCGGACACTTCCCGCTCCCCGACGGCCTCAAAGCCCGGATACTCCACTTCCTGCACCGGATTTTTGTAGGGCTTTTCGTAGAGGACGGCCTTCATCTGGAAGAGGTGCTCCGGGCCGGGCACGGCGTAGATGAGCCGCCCGCCCGGGCGCAGCACCCGGAGGAACTCCTCCTGCGCGAAGGGCGAAAAGCAGTTGAGCAGGACATCGGCCCATCCCGTGCGCACCGGCTGATGGAAGCTGGACGCCACGGCGTACCGGGCCGAGGGCAGGGCCTTTGCGGCCAGACGCACTGCAGGCTTTGCGATGTCGAAGCCTGCCAATTCCAGCGGACGGCCCGCCTCCCCGAACTGCCGGGCGATGCAGCGGTCATACCAGCCCTCGCCGCAGCCCGCGTCCAGCAGGCGGAGCGGCCCGTTTGCGGCGGGCTGGCCGTACATAAGGCACAGCTCCCCCAGCGCCTGCCCGAAGATGCCATAGTAGCCCGCGCTCAGGAAGGCGCGGCGGGCGGCTACCATCTCTTTGCTGTCGCCGGGGGCTTTCGTGCGGGTGTTCTGCACCGGCAGCAGATGCCAGTAGCCCTCTTTTGCCCGGTCGAAGCTGTGGCCGGAGGGGCATTTCAGCGCATTCTCCCCGGCAAGCGGTGCGCCGCACAGCGGGCAGCACCACGGAGCGAATCCCTCTGCCATCACACTTCCTCGCTGTGGTCCTCGATGGGGGCCGTCGCGCCGCCGTGGGCGTTCATATACTCCTCAAAGCTGGTGAACTTCTGCTGCGGCGGGCGGCGGCTGATGAGCATAAGGCCCGGGTCTTCGTCTTTTCCCGGCGCGTTGCTGCGGCTGCGGCCGTTGTTCCGGCCGGGCTGCTCGGCTCTGGGGGCGCGGGGCGCACGGCCTGCACTGCCCTGCTCGCTGCGGTCATTGCGGCGGCTGTTCCGGCCCTCGCTGCGGGCATTGTTCTGCTGGGCAGGCTGGGCCGGGCGGGCGTTCCGCTCATTGCGGGGGCTGCGGCCTGCGCCATTGCGGCCATTGTTCTCGCCGCGCGGGGCGGGCTGGCGGCTCTGCATCGCGGTGGGGATGCTCTGGGCCGGGGCAGCGGGCGCGGCGGCGTTCTTTTTGGCGGAGCGGAGGGGGGTCGCTTCCGGAGCGCTCACAAAGTGGGGGTCGAATTTCGGCTGGGCGTTGCTGCCGCGGCCTGTGCCCTGTGCAGGGGCGTTGCCCTCGCGGCGGGGCCGGTTGTTATTGTTACGGCGGTTGTTGTCGCGTCCGCCGGGAGTGCGCTTGTTGTTCTCATCCATGAGCTGTTCCTCTTTTGCTTCGATTTTGGGGGCTTTCTGCTTTTTTGCCGCAGAAAGCTTGGCCGCGCCCTTTTTCTCAGGTGCAGCGGGCTTGGCGGCGGCTGCCGCCTTGGGGGCCTCGGCCTGCTCCGGGGCAGGCTGGTCGGCCTTGGGCTTGCGGCCCCGCACCGGCGGGGCGGCTTTTACGGGGGCGGGCACGCCGTCCCACGGATGGCCGGACACCACCGGGATCTTCCGGCGGTTGAGCTTCTCGATCCCGGCCAGATACTCCATCTCCTCGGGGGCACAGAAGCTCACAGCCGTGCCGTCTGCGCCTGCGCGGGCGGTGCGGCCGATGCGGTGGACGTAGGTCTCCGGCACCTCGGGCAGGTCGTAGTTGAACACATGGGAAAGCTCGCTGATGTCGATGCCCCGGGCGGCAATGTCCGTGGCCACCAGCACCTTGGTCTTGCCTTCCTTGAAGCCCTCCAGCGCGGCCACACGGGCGCTCTGGCTCTTGTTGCCGTGGATGGCGGCGGCGGTGATGCCCTGCTTGGTGAGGTCGCGGGCGATCTTATCTGCGCCGTGCTTGGTGCGGCTGAACACCAGCGCGTTCTGCACCGGCGGCTCCAGATTCTTGATGAGCCAAGGAAGCAGGAGCTTCTTATTGCCCTTCTCGACGAAATACAGGCTCTGGTCGATCCGCTCCACTGTGCTGGACACGGGATCCACCTTGACGAAGGCGGGGTCGTGGAGGATGCCTGCGGCCAGCTGCTCGATCTCTTTGGGCATCGTGGCGCTGAACATCAGGTTCTGGCGCTTTGCGGGCAGCTTTGCGATGACCTTCTTCACGTCGTGCACAAAGCCCATGTCCAGCATCCGGTCGGCCTCATCCAGCACAAAGATCTCGATGTTGGCAAGGTCGATATAGCCCTGCCCGATGAGGTCGTTCAGCCGGCCCGGGCAGGCGATGAGGATGTCTACGCCTTTCTTGATGGCTTCCACCTGCGGGGTCTGGCCCACGCCGCCGAAAATGACGGTGCTGCGCAGTTTGAGATACTTTCCGTAGGCGGCGAAGCTCTCGCCGATCTGGAGCGCAAGCTCCCGGGTCGGGGTGAGGATGAGGGCGCGGATCGCACCCTTTTTGCGGGGAGCTGCCCCGCTCAGGCGGTCGAGCATGGGCAGCGCAAAGGCAGCGGTCTTGCCAGTGCCGGTCTGGGCGCAGCCCATCAGGTCCCGCCCTTCCAGCACCGGCGGGATGGCCGAGGCCTGAATGGGCGAGGGGGTCTCATAGCCCGCCTCGCTTACAGCTTTGAGCAGGGGGGCGGACAGATTCAGTTCATTAAAAGTCATGGTACTCCTTGGTCATTCTTTGATCCTGCGGCACTCGATGTAATACCGCTTCTCCTCCGCATGGCCCATGCTGAAGGTCTTGCGGGGCAGCACGCCGCCCATCACGATGCCCTTGAACAGGTCGCTCTTCTCGAAGGGCGGCAGCAGGAAAGCCACGCCGCCCTGCTTGGTCAGGGCGCGGACAGCCGGCTCGTCGTGGACATAGTCCACCCGGGCCTCGCTGTGGCGGGCCATAAAATATTCGATAAATTCATCCACCGTGCCCACGGTCAGCGGGGCGACGGGGTCCTCAAAGCTGAGGACATTGGACACATGGGGGCCTGCCAGCGTGAACGCCTGCTGCTTCGAGTCGCCGAAGCAGATCCCAGCCATGTTGGCGTCGCTCCACGCGATGAGGGCCAGCAGCACCGCACCGCAGTCCACATTGAAGAGGACGCGGTGGATGGGTTCGATCTCGATGGCGGGCGAATGGACGTTGCACACCTCGGCCAGACACCAGCGGGCGGGGTGGTTCTCCCGCTCTTCCGGCGTCAGGGTGGGCTTCAGCTCCTCCCAGCAGGCCTTGGCCGCAGCCAGCGAATGGTTGCCGTCGCCCACGGCCAGCGTCAGGGGCGCTGCGCCCTTGGCCTGCGGATACTTGGCGTCGAAGGCCTCCTGACTGCCCAGCCCGGCCAGTGCGGCCTCGATCTGGGCCAGCAGGGCGGGGTCTTCCACGGCCCATCCGGCGATGTGGCCGCCGCCCTGCATCAGCTCGCCCTCATACAGCTTTTTCAGCGCACTCTTGTGCGCGCCGATCGGCTCGATGAGGGTGCAGCCGGGGTCGTCGGCCAGCATCATGACATGGGGCGTCTCCAGCGCCGCCCCCCGGCGCACGGTCATACGGGGCGGGATGCGCTCGGTGACGGTGCGCTCGCTGGGCCGGATGGCCGGGCGGCTGCCCTTCTCGTAGCTGTAGGCCTCAAGGTCGATCTTACCCACAAGGCCCTGCCGCACCCGTCCGCTCTGCTCGGTGCGTTCGACGTAGACGAAGCCGTCCACGGCGCGGGTCAGCACATCCCGGCTGTAGGCGTCCATCGCGGCGTGGATGCGCTCCACGCGCTGGGCCGCGTCCTTGTCCCCGAGGTAGACCTCCGGCAGGATGAGGCGCAGGGTGCTGGGGCAGCTGCCCACAGCAGCGTCTGCCCGCTCCCAGTAGGCACGGTCGCTGGTAAACTGGTCACAGGCCACACAGCCCCACTTTTCCAGAGGGATGTCCTCTCTGGGCAGAAGGATGTGGGCCGGGCCAAAGCAGGATGCAGGTTTCATGGTTACATTCCTCACTCTCTATACGATCACCGGCAGCGAAACAGGCCGCGTGATCTTCTTACCGGAACAGCCCCGCAGCGTCGTCCCAGAACACGGTGTGCTCCACGCCGGAGGCTGCCAGAGCGTCGCTCAGCGCATTGCGGGCGGCTTCGTCCATCGTCTGCTTGGCGGGCACCTCGACGACGAGATTCTTAACGCCCAGTGCATCGGCCTTGCCGCCCACGGTGGCGGCACCGTCCGTCACCTGCGCCAGCGAGTAGCCGTACCACAGGGTAACGCTGCCGCTGAAGCGGGCGTCCCACAGGGCGATGTCCGCCGCCAACTGGGCGCTGCGGTCGCGTCCGCCGGTGGAGCCGAAGTCCTGCTTGCCGTTCTGGGCCAGCGGGAACTGGACATTTTCCAGCAGAACATGGTCGAAGCCCATGCTCTGCACCTCGCCGATGAGGTCGCCGATGAACTGCACAGCCTCGTCGGAATAGGGGTTCAGCCACGGGTTTCCGCCGGCCGAGGCCTTATTGTCCAGCCAGAGGTATTCCTGCCCGGTGTAGCCGATGGCCATGCCGCGGTTGGCGCGGGCGGCGGCGGGGTCGCGGAAGGCAGCCAGCTTGGCCACCGGCACAAGGCCGTTCTCCTTCAGCACCGAGGCGATGAGGGACGGGTCGAGGGATGCGCCCTCGATGCTGCCCGCCGCAGCGGGGAGGGCGGAGGGGTACAGGATCTGCCCGCTGCTGTCCTTCAGAGTCACGACGGCATACGCCGCACCCTGCCGGGCCAGCTCCTGCGCTGCAGCCCGCAGCGAAGCTTCATCCCGGGCCGCAGCGTTGTCCAGAACGCCCCAGCTGCCCTCAATGATGGCATTGGCGGGCGCGGCGGCGGGTTCCGACGAAGCAGGCTGCACCTCCGAGGAGGCCGCAGGCTCTGCCGCCGCCTCGGACGAAGCGGCCACGCTGGACGCTGCCGGCCCGGACGAGGCCGAGAGGTCGCGGTTGCGCACCACGGTATACCAGGTGTGGGTGGCCCAGTCCAGCACATGGGGCGCAGCCAGCCAGCCCACCACCAGCACCACGGCCACCAGCACCACGATGCCGACGACCTTCTTGGCCCACATACCGGGGCTGTAAAAACTGCGGTGATACCGCTTGACCTTTTTATACTTTGCCATGTTCGTCCCTTTCTCCTGCACTCCTTACAGGATCACCGAGTGGCCCGTAAAACCATAGATGGCCAGCGCCAGCACGCCGACATAGACCAGCGTGATGGGCAGGCCCCGGAACGCCTCCGGGATGGCCTCGCTGCGCAGACGGTGGTCGGCCTCCGTCACCAGCATGACGGCCAGCAGATAGCCGAGGCCGCTGCCGAGGCCGAAGCCCATGCTCTGCTCCAGCGTAAAGCTCTGGGTGCGCTCCACCAGCACCGTGCCCAGCACACCGCTGTTGACTGCGGCAGCAGGCAGGATGCGGAGCAGCTGGCCGCCGTGGCGTCTGCCCCGCGCTGCCCAGAGCACAAGGAATTCAAACAGGCTCACCACCGCCACACAGGCCAGATAGACCAGCGGGCGGAGCTGGGCGAAGTTGGGCTGGGCGGCCGCGAAGCCGCCTGCATAGAAAGCCAGCGGAGCCACCAGCACCTGCGTCACGCAGAGCAGCAGGGCGAACCACCCGCTGCTGGTGCGCTCGTCGCCCACCAGCTGGACCAGCCGGGAGACGCCCAGACCGCGGGTGAACACCGCATTCTGCGCAAAGATGGCCAGCACGGCGTAGCTGAAAAAGACGCCGACGGCCTGCATCACATCATTGCTCATCCTGAGGCTCCCCCTCTCTCTGGCGGTAGACTGCCATGAGGCCCCGGGCCTCCGATGTCAGATAATCTTTCTGCTTCTTGGCCAGCGCGCGCCAGACAGCGCACAGGACGCCCAGCACGATGAAGCCGCCTGCCGGCATCCCCGCCATCGGCAGGATGGGGCGGCTGAGCAGATGGCCGAACACTGTACCGGCGCTCAGCCACTCCCGCACGCAGCCCAGCAGCAGGAGCAGCAGGCTGTAGCCCACCGTGATGCGCACGCCCTTGGAGAGGGCCTTGCGGGGCGACTCCTGCACCCGGCCAAAGCGGTAGGTCAGCAGCGGCTCCACCACCAGCATGGGCAGGTAGATGCCCAGCACCAGCAGGCTCACCCCGAACAGGCGGTTCAGGATGGGGTAGGCTGCCAGATAGACCACCGCCGCGCTGCCCGAATAGAGGATGCTGCGGGGCAGCAGCTTCTTTTCCAGTTCTGCTTTGGACGGGTGCTCCTCCCGCAGGGGGAACAGGCGGCTCAGCAGACAGGCCAGCAGACGGGAGGGCGTCAGCAGCAGCGCCACCGCCGCCGCCAGCATCAGAGCGTTCTGGCCATTGGTGGCAAGGACCACCAGCGGCGCAAGGCCCATGCCCTGCATGACCACGGGATTGTTCAGGAAGACGCGGTCATGGTGGAAGAATCGCTCCGGGTCGCGGGCGATGAGTTCTGCACTTCTCCGCTTCATACGGCATCCCCCTTTCCGGTCTGCTTTTTCCAGCTGCTGTGGAGCAGCTCGTAGAGATGGACTTCGGTGCGGTCGAGCCAGCCGGAGATGCTGTTGACAGCCAGCAGCGCGAAGCAGACGCCCGTCTCATAGACGCCGAAGTAGCGGAAGCCCATCGTGAAGGCCCCCACCATGATGCCGTAGAGGATGCGGCCCAGCCGGTGGTGGGCGCAGGTATACGGCTCGTTGAGCAGGAAGACGGCGCTGAAGATCATCGCGCCTGTCAGCAGTTCGTCGCGCACGCAGCGCAGACGGAACATGGCGCTGACGGCAAAGGACGCATCCTCGGTCAGGCCCAGCTGACGCGGGAAGAGAAAGACGATGACGCCCGCCGTGACGAGAAAGCTCAGGGCAGCGCTCAGCTTGATGTCCTTCTGCACCCAGAGGAAAAGCCCGCAGGCCGCCAGCACGAGGGCCGAGCCTGCACCCATCGGGGCGGCATACTCGCCCAGCGCCAGCGACAGACCGCTCAGGTTGATGAGGCCGCCGCTGCGCAGGGTATCCGAGATGGTGCTGGCCGTAGCCACGCCGGAGGCGTCCCACAGGGGGATGCTGGTGTAAGGGGTCGGATAGCGGAACACCTGCTCCGGCCACGACACCGCCGCCACCGCATAGCCCACGGCAGCCGGGTTGAAGGGGTAGCTGCCATAGCCGCCGAAGACCTCTTTGCCGATGAGGACACCGGCCACGATGGCGGCGGCGAGGACATACCAGTCCACCGTCGCAGGCATCAGCAGTGCGATGACGAGGGCGAAGCTCTCGTTGGAATAGTCTCCGGGCTGGTAGACGCGGCGGCGCAGCAGCGAGATGAGCCGGTCGCACAGGTTGCCCATCAGCAGCGCAAAGCCGCAGAGCAGCAGCGGGCGCAGGCCGTAAAGGTAGCAGGAGACGCAGAGCAGCGGCACGCAGAGAAAGCAGATGTGCTTGTAGTATCTGCCGGTGCGCTGCAGCTCTTCTTCCTGCTTCCGGATCAATGCTTCATCCATGGGCCGTCCCCTCTCAGAGCGCGGCCAGCGCGCGGACGGCGGCAGCGGGGTCGGCCGCACCATAGATGGCGCTGCCTGCCACCAGCACGTCTGCACCGGCGGCGACGCACTGCGGAGCGGTGGCGGCGTCCACGCCGCCGTCCACTTCCAGCAGGAAGCGCAGGCCCCGGCGCTCCTTCTCTGTCTTGAGCCAGCGGAGCTTGTCGAGGGCCGAGGGCATGAACTTCTGCCCGCCGAAGCCCGGCTCCACGCTCATGACCAGCACGAGGTCCAGCTGGTCGAGATAATAGCCCAGCTCCTCCACCGGGGTGCCGGGCTTGATGGTCATGCCCACCTTGCAGCCCTGCGCCTTGATGGCGTCGATGGTCTCCTGAATGTCGTCATCGCACTCGAGGTGGAAGTTCAGCAGGCTGGCACCGGCCTTGGCAAAGGCCTCAGCGTACTGCTGCGGGTGGGTGATCATCAGATGGACGTCGTAGAACGCATCCGGCATAGCCTTGTGCAGGCTCTTGAGCACCGGGACGCCGAAGCTGATGTTCGGCACGAAGTGGCCGTCCATCACATCATAATGCAGCATTTTTGCGCCGGCATCCAGCACCATACGGCAGTCTGCGCCGAGCTTGCTGAAGTCAGCCGAAAGGATCGAAGGACTGATCGTTGTCATTTTATTTTACTCCCTGTTGTTTCCAAGAGATTTTTTGTGTTTTTGCCCTGCCGCCGCCCCTTGTGGGGGACAGTCGGCATAGTTGTTTATAGTTTACATGAAAACGGCGAAAAAATCAAACCCGCCGCCGTGTTTTTCACGGAAAAGACGTAAACTCCGCCCGCACCCCTTCTTCTGCAATGCAAAAAGCAGCCAGACCGCTCCTCTGAGGAGCAGTCTGACCGCTGTGATTCAGTCTACCGGCTTCATGCTGGCCGGGTCTTCCACTGCGCCGGGAAGGCCGCTCTCGTCGGGCAGACGCTTCATGCCGCCGGGGTTCGGGGGCTGGACGGGCAGGGTGAACACGAACCTGCACCACTCGCCCTGCTGGCTCTCGACGCGGATCTGACCGCCGGAGAGGTTGACCAGCACCTTGCAGATGTTCAGGCCGAGGCCTGCGCCCCGGGCATGGAGGCCCCGGGACTGGTCTTCCTTATAAAAGCGCTGGAAAACGTAGGGCAGCGCCTCGGGGCTGATGCCCTGACCGGAGTTCCAGATGGAGACCTCCACCTCCGGGCCGAGCTTTTCCACCCCGAAGCGGATGGTGCCGCCGGCGGGGGTGAACTTGATGGCGTTGTCCAGCAGGTTATAGGCCACCTGATGGATGAGGTCGGGGTCGGCGTAGACCAGTACCTTCTCGTCCATCGTCAGGCCATCGATGTCGATCATCCCGTCGTTGATGCGCTGTTCGGCCGAGAGAGCCACGCCGGTGAGGGTCTCCCAGATGTTGAACATCCGGGCATTCACCTGATATTCGCCGCTCTCCAGCTTGGACAGGTCCAGCATATTCTGGATGAGGCGGGCCAGACGGCCCGTTTCCTCGCTGACCAGCTGCAAGTAGTGGTTCTGCATCTCGGGCGGGATGGTGCCGTCCAGAATGCCGTCGATGAAGCCCTTGATGGTCGTCATGGGGGTGCGCAGCTCATGGGCGATGTTGCCCATGAACTGGCCCCGGGAATTGTCGTTGGACTGGATGTTGTCTGCCATCTTGTTAAAGGTGCGGGCAAGGTCGGCCACCTCGCCCTCGCCGTCCACACCCTCGACCCGGACGGACAGGTCGCCGCCGCCGAAGCGCTGGGCCGCGTCCGTCACCTTCTGGAGCGGGTCGGTGAGCTTGTGCATCATCACCTTCGTGAGCACGCTGGCCAGAAGCAGCATCAGGCAGGCCGAGAGGAAAAAGTTCGAGAAGAACTCTCTGCGGAACTCCGCCAGCCGCTCGCCGGACGAGCAGAGAAAGAGGTAGCCGGTGCACGCGCCGTCCTCGCTGCGCATCTCACGCACCGAGATGTAGCTTTTCTCCGCCAGCATACCGCCCAGTGTGTCGAAGAGATGGTAGTTCTCCTTGGCCTTGCCCGCCTTTTCCAGCACCTCAGCCTCCACCGTATCGCCGGTCAGCTTTTCCGGCACGGACGCCAGCATCACATTGCCGTCGCAGTCGGTGAAGAACAGATAGGCCTCCGCGCTCTCGCCGATGATCTCGAGCTTGGTGCTCAGGGCTTCCAGCTCTTCGCCCTCGGGCAGAGAGGCCTCCTGCACAAGATAGGACGCCGTCCGCTGGGCGACGTTGACCACCTCATCCAGCGTATCGTACCGCTCCTGCGCAAAATACCGGCTGAAGAGCACCAGCTCAGAGCCGCCCATGACCACCGTGCCGAAGATGAGCAGAGTGCTCATGAGCGAAAAGAACGCGACTGGGATACTTTTGCGCATTACTGACGCACCTCGAACTTATAGCCCACGCCCCAGACGGTCTTCAGCTCCCACTTATCGGAGGCCCCGGCCAGCTTCTCGCGCAGGCGCTTGACATGGACGTCGATGGTGCGGCTGTCGCCGTAGTACTCGAAGCCCCACACCTCGTCCAGAAGCTGGTCGCGGGTGTAGACCCGGTTGGGGTGGGAGGCGAGGCAGTTCAGCAGCTCCAGCTCCTTCGGGGGAGCCTCCACCACCTTGCCCTTGACCCGCAGTTCGTAGCTGTTCATGTCGAGGCGGAGGTTGTCGAATTCGATGACGCCCTCGGTGCTCTCGGTCTGGGTGGTGGCGGCGGTGCAGCGGCGGAGCACCGCCTTGATGCGGGCCACCACTTCCTTGGTGTCGAAGGGCTTGACCATGTAATCGTCTGCGCCCAGCTCAAGGCCCAGCACCTTGTCGAAGGTCTCGCCCTTGGCCGTCAGCATCATGACCGGGGTATTGCCCAGCTTGCGGATGCGGCGGCAGACCTCGAGGCCGTCCATCTTGGGCATCATCACATCCAGCAGCACCATATCAGGCTTGAGCTGGTTGAATTTCTCAAGGCCCTCTTCGCCGTCGTTGGCGGTCGTGACCTGATAGCCCTCCTTGGTCAGGTAGAGCCGCAGCAGCTCGCAGATGTTGGTATCGTCGTCCACGACGAGGATCTTTTCGTTTGCCATGTGAGTGTTCCTCCTCTATCCAGTCAAAAGCCAGCCCCGCACGGGCACCGGCTGCGATCCCGAGTTTAACTCATATTCTATTATACGGGACAGTTATGACAAAATAAAGAAGGTTTTGTATGATTTTTTGAATCTTTGGCGGCCAAGGGCCGGAGAACACAAAAGGGGCCTCCTTTGCAGGAAGCCCCTTTTGCATCACACGGGCCGGTCAGAATGGGGGACGCAGCCCAGTTTCCGGTATTTTCAGGGAAATGCGCTCAAATCTTTTGATGGTCCTTACAGGATCGGGGTCTGGAGGTTGTCGTTGTTCTGGATGCCGTGCTTCTCGGCGTAGCCGGTCAGCATCAGGGTCAGAGCGCCGTCGCCGGTGACGTTGCAGGCGGTGCCGAAGCTGTCCTGCAGGGCGAAGATGGCGAGCATCAGAGCGGTGCCGGCATCGTCGAACATCAGGACGCCAGTGATGAGGCCCAGAGAAGCCATGACCGTGCCGCCGGGGACGCCGGGAGCACCGATGGCGAAGATGCCAAGCAGGGCGCAGAAGAGGATCATGGTTCCGATGCTGGGCAGGTGGCCGTAGAGGATCTTGGAGATGGTCATGCAGAAGAAGACCTCAGTGAGGACAGAGCCGCACAGATGGATGTTGGCGAACAGGGGGATGCCGAAGCTGACCATGTCTTTGCGCAGGACCTTACTCTTGCGGGCGCAGTCCAGAGCGACAGCCAGAGTGGCGGCGCTGGACATGGTGCCGACAGCGGTCAGGTAAGCGGGGCCGTAGTGGCGCAGGACTTCCCACGGGTTCTTGCCGGAGTATGCGCCGGCCAGCAGGTACAGGACAGCCAGCCAGATATAGTGGCCAGCCATGACGATGATGATGATCTGGAGGAAGGCGGGCAGCTGGTGGGTGATCATGCCCTCATAGCTCAGGTTGCAGAAGGTAGCAGCGATATAGAAGGGCAGCATGGGGATGATGATCTTACCGACGATGTCCAGCACGATGTTCTGGAATTCGCCGAGGATGTCGCAGGTCAGCTTGCTGTTGGTCCAGGTAGCAGCCAGACCCACCAGAACGCTGAGCACGAGGGCGCTCATGACGCTCATGATCTGGGGGATGTTCAGCTCAAAGACGACGCCGGGCAGGGTCCGCAGACCAGCCACCTCGGTGTCGATGGACAGGTGCGGGATGAGGGCGTAGCCTGCGGTGGTGCTCATGAGGGCTGCGCAGACGGAGGAGACGTAGGCGATGACGATCGCCACGCCCAGCAGACGGGAGGCGTTCTTGCCCAGCTTGGTGATGGACGGGGCGATGAAGCCGATGATGATGAGCGGCACACAGAAGGTGATGAGCTGGCCCATGATATACTGTAAGGTAACGACGACCTTCATGACGCTCTCGGGGAAGATCTGGCCCAGAATAACGCCGATGATGATGCCGAGAAGCAGCCGGAACGGCAGGTTATTGAATAGCTTTTTCATAACATTTTACCCCTAATCTTCTCCTGCGCTGTGGGCGCAGGGTGTTTTTTGCAGGATGCGGATGCAGGCTTGCTAGAGGGTGAGGACGCTTATTGGGCGTCCGGAGTGTGGTCTTTGTTGAGCATCAGGTCGAGGATGACGCTGTCGCTGGTGCCGTGGGTGCTCAGGATGGCGAAGTTGTCCAGCGTGCGCTCCACGTTCTCCTCCACGATGCCGTCCGTGCTCTGGACACGGACGCCGCGGGTGCCCATGGCCGCTGCCTGACAGGCGGCATTGACGCAGGTGGAGATCTTCAGCGCGCAGTCTGCCTTTGCGCCGTCACACACCATGCCAGTGACATTGCCCACCATGTTCTGGATGGCGCAGCAGATCTCGTGATAGCCGCCGCCCAGCAGGTATGTAATGCCGCAGGCCGCGCCGGTCCCGGCGACGGTCGCGCCGCAGAGGTTGCTCAGGCGTCCGAACTTCGACTTGATGCGGATGGCGATGAGGTTGGACAGGGTGACGGCACGCAGCATGGTCGGCTCATCGATGTCCAGCCAGCGGGCGGCTGCCACGACGGGCATCGTTGCGGTGATGCCCTGATTGCCGCTGCCGGAGTTGGCCACCACCGACACCGGCGCGCCTGCCATGCGGGCGTCTGCACCGGCGGCGGCAGCGATCATGGAGTTGGTGGTCAGGTCGCGGGTCATGAGGCCCTTGCGGCAGTTGAGGTCGAGATTGCGTCCGATGGCAAGGCCGTATTCCTTGGAAAGGCCCTCATCGCTGATGACGGAGTTGACCTGCACGGCGCTGCGGATGATGTCGATGGGGTCGTGCATGGGGTCAAGCTCCTTGGTGCAGTAGTCCCAGATGGAGCGGACGGTCAGGAAGGACGCGATCTGCTCCGGGGTGACGACATCGCTGTCGCCGGATGCGGCGGTATCCGCGTCCTGCTTGTCGAGGGTCGCCGTGCCGTCCTGCTCCACCAGCACGACGTTGGTGTGCAGGTCGCGGACGATGGCGCGGCCGGTGTGGCCGCCGCCCTTGGCGATGACCTCAATGTAGAGCTTCTGGGGCACCTGCGCCACATTCACCTTGACCTTGCCGGCCTTGACCAGCGCGGCGGCCGCCTCCACTGTCTCACGGGGGACATGGTTCATGACCTCCAGAAGGTAGACCGGGTCGCCGCCCAGCGCACCGATGGCGGCGGCATAGTCCATGCCCTCGTAATCGGTGCCGGGGATGCCCGCCGACATGGCGTTCTTGATGATGTTGATGCTGGCGTTGACCGTGATCTCCTCGGCCTTGTCCACACCGGCCTTCCGCAGGGCCTGACCTGCCTCGGCGGCAGTCAGGGCCACAGCGCCCGGCTCGGTGCAGCCGGTAGCCAGCTCCATCTCACTGTTCAGGATGCGGATGAACATATTTTGTTCCATAGTATTGCACCGTCTCTTTCTCTTAGGATGCTCTGTTATTTCACGGCGATGCATTCGATCTCCAGCGGTGCGTCCTTGGGCAGACGGCCCACCTGCACGGCACTCCGTGCGGGGAAGGGCTGTGCGAAGTACTCGCCGTAGACCTGATTCATCTCGGCAAAATCATTCATGTCTGCAAGGAAGACCGTGGTCTTCACTACATCTGCCAGTGTCATGCCCTGCTGGGCAAGGATGGCCTGAATGTTCTTGAGGGACTGTGCGGTCTGGGCCGCGATGCCCTCGGGGATGGCCCCGGTAGCGGGGTCGATGGGGAGCTGGCCGGAGACGTAGACCGTCTGGCCTGCTGCGATGCCCTGCGAATATGGCCCAATGGCTGCGGGCGCCTGCGCAGTAGCGATTGCCTGTTTCATAATTCTCTCTCCTTTTTCCGAATTGCAGGGGTACGGCTTACCCTCGTGCCCCTTGTCCTGCCCCTATCCTAACGCGGCGTGCGGCAAAAGTCAACAATTTTTTCTCTTGATGATAAATTATTATCACTTGTGACAAATCCGCGGGATTTTTTGAGGCAGTTTCACGAATTTTCGTGAGTTTTCGAATCATCATTGTCAACAGCCGACGAACGTGATATGATACAGGCAGAGAGATGAGAATAAATTCTCATTATTTTTCTTATGAAGCAATGGAAAGTGGTGACATACATGGACGCAAGGCTGGAGCCGTATCGGACGCTGGTTTCGTTTCTGGGTGAGGCGTTGGGGCCGGACTATGAGGTGGTGCTGCATGATCTGACCAGCGAGGAGGGCACCATCGCAGCCATCGTGAACAACAACATCAGCGGCCGCACCGAGGGTGCGCCGCTGTCCAACATGGCGCTGCGGTTCATCCACGGCAGGGTGTACGAGAAGCAGCCCTACGTTGCGGGCTATCAAGGTGCATCACAGGCCAAGGGGCAGCTGCGCTCCTCCACTATGTTCATCAAAGACGGCAGTGAGCTTATCGGGATGCTCTGCGTCAACTTTGACGCCGCCAAATACAGCCGGATGGCGCAGGAGCTTCTGGCCCTCTGTGGGGCGCATCAGGAGCCAAGCCCCACGCTGGGCGTCGAAAATTTCGTCAGCAGCCTCCCCGACGCGGTGCAGGCTGCTATCACCGATGTGACCGGCAGTGTCCTGCCTCCCGACCGCCTGACCATGGACGAAAAAATACGCATCGTGGACGACCTGCAGCAGGCAGGCATCTTCTATATGAAGGGCGCTGTCAGCGAGGTGGCCGCGCAGCTCGGCTCTTCGGAGGCGACGATCTACCGTTATCTGAGCAAACTGAAGGATTGACCCTTGCACTCCTACGCTCCTTCGCGTATAATGATAGATGTATCAATATGTCTATCAGACGTGAAGGAGCGTATTTTATATGAAACTTGGTATCGTCGGCCTGCCCAACGTCGGCAAGTCCACTCTGTTCAATGCCATCACCTCCACCAAGAACGCGGAGGCCGCAAACTATCCCTTCTGCACCATCGAGCCGAACAGCGGCATCGTGGCCGTGCCCGACAAGCGGCTGGACAAGCTGGCTGAGATCTGGCAGACCAACAAGAAGACCCCCGCCATCGTGGAGTTCGTGGACATCGCGGGCCTCGTGAAGGGCGCAAGTCAGGGCGCAGGCCTCGGCAACAAATTCCTCGGCCACATCCGCGAGTGCGACGCCATCGTCCATGTGGTGCGTTGCTTTGACGACGACAACATCATCCATGTCGTGGAGGATGTGACCAAGGCCGAGGCCGTGGACCCCATCTCTGACATCGATGCCATCGACTATGAGCTGATCCTCTCCGACCTCGAGGTCGTCCAGAACCGCGCAGGCCGGATGGCCAAGGCTGCAAAGAGCGGCAACAACAAGGGGGCCGCCGCCGAGGCTGCATGGCTGCAGCAGCTTGCTGCTCATCTGGAAAGCGGCAAGCCCGCCCGCAGCTTCGACTTCGACGAGAACGACGCCGAGCAGCAGGCCGTGCTCCACGAGATGGGCCTGCTGAGCAGCAAGCCCGTCCTCTACGCCTGCAACGTGGGCGAGGACGACCTGATGGAGGGCATCGAGAACAACAAGTACGTCCCGCTGGTGGCTGCACGCGCCAAGGAAGAGGGTGCACGTTACATCCCCATCTGCGCCAAGACCGAGGAGGACATCGCCGACTACACCCCCGAGGAGAAGAAAGCCTTCCTCGCCGAGATGGGCATCGAGGCCAGCGGCCTCGACAACCTCATCACCGCCAGCTACGACCTGCTGGGCCTCATCTCCTTCCTGACCGACGGCAAAAAGGAGTGCCGCGCCTGGACCATCCGCAAGGGCACCAAGGCTCCTCAGGCCGCCGGTAAGATCCACAGCGATTTCGAGCGCGGTTTTATCCGTGCCAGCGTCATCGGCTACAGCGACCTCGAGGCCAACAACTTCGACTATGCTGCCGTCAAGGCCAAGGGCCTGCAGCGCACCGAGGGCAAGGAGTATGTCGTCAAGGACGGCGATGTCATCGAGTTCCTGTTCAACGTCTGATTTTTGCTGTTGCAGTAGGGCCGGATTTTCTTTAAGCAGGTTCGCGCGCTGGTGGCGCGGGGGATGTTTTTCTTTCGGTCAAGTGGCTTGCGCTC
>OJRH01000585.1_pt1 | contig 16483 bp, 9 predicted proteins | sample 1599131 | NCBI WGS metagenome assembly OJRH01 (sample SAMN03922527, study PRJEB24848) | human gut metagenome | isolation source: stool sample | host: Homo sapiens | place: Germany | collected 2010-05
TATTCTGCCACCTTCAATGTAGCAGTACCCTTGATGTTCTCTACATCACTACCTACCTTGAAGAGATAGTTACCTGCATCTACCTTCCACTGGCTGTTGGCCTCATCGAAGCTGGCAAGATCGCGCTTTTCGAGGGTCATCTTCAAAGTCTGGCTCTCACCTGGATTCAGCAACTTGGTCTTGCCGAAGGTCTTGAGTTCCTTGGCTGGCTTCTCGTAAGCGCCCTTTGGAGCGGTAACATAAACCTCAGCAACTTCCTTGCCGGCAACCTTACCGGTATTCTTGATAGTTACGCTAACCTCGATATTATTGCCTTTAGCCTTGACTGATGGCTTGCCAAACTCGAAGGTAGTATAGCTCAAACCATAACCGAATGGATAAGCCACATTCTTCTTGAAGGTATCAAAGTAGCGATAACCTACGTAGATATCCTCCTCGTGGTTGCTATAATCGTAACCCTTGATATTACCCTTGCTGCTATCCTGCAGGTTCTTGTAGGTGTACATATCGTAATCCTTGGCGAAGTTGGCAGTAGATGGATGATCGGTAGCTGCGATAGGCCAGGTCATGGTCAACTTACCCGATGGATTTACCTTACCGGTCAGGATATCAGCAACAGAGTTGCCGCCCTCGATACCTGGCTGCCAAGCTACGAGAATAGCATCCACACGGTCTCTCCAACTGGCAGTCTCCATCACAGAACCAGAGTTGATGATGACAATCACCTTCTTACCCTTGGCATGGAAAGCATCAGATACACGGAAAATCATATCCTGCTCTATCTGACTGAGGTTGAACTCACCATTGATCTGACGATCCATACCCTCACCTGCCTGACGGCCGATGGTGATGATGGCAGCATCTGCCTTTGGCTCCTCGCTAGCAACACAGCGCTCAGTAATCTCGATTTCATCGAGCTTTGGCTGACCCTGATCCAGGAACCACATCATCGGATTCTTGTCTGCCTTCAACTTAGCCTTGGCATACTTCACATAATTCTGATAGATTTCCGTAAGCTGAGGAGTAGTTGCCACACCGATATTCTTCAAACCGGTAACCATATCTACAGAATAGCCTACATTAACGGCTCCACTACCGAGGCCACCCGACATGAAGTCGTAAGAGTTGACACCGAAGAGTGCCACGGTCTTCAAACCCTGGATAGGAAGAGCGGCATCATTCTTCAGAAGTACCATACCTTCGGTAGAACTCTGACGGGTGATGGCTGCATGAGCCTTCAAGTCTGGCTCCCCACTATATTTATATCCCTTGAATCGAGGAGTCTTCACGATATATTCGAGCATACGGCGAACATTGCGGTCCACATCCTTGATATCCAGCTTGCCATTCTTTACTGCATCAACAATATCCTGCACCTGTGCTGGATAACCCGGCATCATCAGGTCGTTGCCAGCCTCAACTTCCTGTTCCAGCGGAAGGTCGGCACGCTTACCAATCCAGTCAGTCTCCACGATTCCCTTATATCCCCAGTCGTTGCGGAGAATATCAGTCAAGAGTCCCTTGTTGCCCTGGGCATAAACACCGTTAATCTTATTATAGGCAGACATGATAGTCCAAGGATTGCTCTTGCGAACCATCATCTCGAAACCTTTCAGATACAACTCACGGAGAGCACGCTGGCTCAATCGCTCATCCACCTTGGTACGGTCAGTTTCCTGAGAGTTCACGGCAAAGTGCTTGGCACTTACACCCACGCCCTGACTCTGCACACCCTGTACAAAGGCGGTTCCGATAAGACCCGTTACGATTGGGTCTTCAGAATAATACTCAAAGTTACGGCCACAGAGCGGATTGCGATGCAGGTTCATACCCGGTCCGAGCACAACATCACAGCCATACTCCAGGGTTTCGTTACCGATAGCCTCACCCACCTTGCGCACCAGGTCGGTGTTCCAGGTAGAAGCCAGACAGGTTCCGATAGGGAAACCGGTGGCAAAGTAGCTACGGCTGTCACCTTCGCGATGAGCATCAATATGAACTCCGGCAGGACCATCACACTGTACGGTAGCAGGAATGCCGAGACGAGGGATGGCTACAGTAATACCCGCAGCACCCGGCACGAACTTCTTCTGATGTCCGAGCATAGCGCCACTGCCCACGAATCCATCGTTACCACCGCCCACAAGCATCTGGGCTTTTTCTTCCAAGGTCATCGCCTTGATCACTTCGTCGATGTTATTGGCATTCAGTTTGGGTGCTGATTGCGCCATCATTGTAGTTGCCATCGCTCCAGCCGCAACGGTAAGAGCCAATTTCTTGTAGTTCATCATTTTGTCGTTTATTTCGTTAGTTATTACTTTTCTGTTCTTTTAGTCGTTTCGTCAGTTCCATGCAGTCCCTGAGAATACTGCATTTCTTCAAAAACTTGCTGCAAATATAATAAAATAAGGTGGAAACGCCAAGCATTTCCACCTTTTTTTTCTTGAATTCAACAAGATTATTCCCGGATTTAACAAAAGGTATAGGAAGAACATAACATACTATACATATCCCCAACCTAAGACTAGTCCTGATATTTAATCTGGAAGTAATCAAAAACAAAACATTCCTTCCATTTCAATCTTTCGCAAATTTCATCAAAAAGAAGAAAAAATACTAGAAAATCTTGTAGGAATCAAACAATTATCGTATCTTTGCCGAATTATCCAAAAGTTGGGTACTAGGGTAAGGACATTTAAATAATGAAAGGTATGGAGCAGAGAAAATCTTCCATCGAAATCTATCGTTCTCCAGAGGGCAACATAGAGCTGAATGTAAAATTAGAGAATGATACCGTTTGGCTTACACAAAGCCAAATGGCAGAGTTGTTTGGTCGTGACAGAACTGTGATTTCACGACATGTCAATAACTGTTTTAAAGAAGGTGAACTCGACAAATCCTTGGTATGTGCAAAATTTGCACATACCAAGAAATATGGTCGCCACGACGGCTTTGAACAGGTTGTCGAAACGGAATATTATAACCTGGACGTCATTATCTCCGTAGGCTATCGTGTAAAGTCAATCAATGGTACCAGATTCCGTCAATGGGCTAATTCTATCTTGAAGCAATACATTATCAAGGGTTATGCCATCAACCAGAAGCGCCTAGACAATTACAACGAACTGAAAGAAGTGGTTCGTTTGATGTCACGTGCAATTACATTGCAAGATCAAGTATCCGAGGGCGAATATAACGGACTGTTCAATGTCATCAGCGACTATGTTTATGCCCTGGATACTCTCGACAAATATGATTATCAGACATTACTCATAGACAAGACGACTCAAGCCGAGCCGTTCCATGCCACCTATGAAAATGCAATGGAAGCCATCAATGCTTTGAAAGAAAAGTTTGGAGGCAGTAAATGGTTTGCCAATGAGAAGGATGATTCATTCAAGAGCAGCATAGGTCAGATTTACCAAACCTTCGGCGGTGAAGAACTCTACGCTTCGGTAGAAGAAAAAGCAGCCATGCTGCTCTACCTTGTCGTAAAAAACCATTCATTCAGCGATGGCAACAAGAGAATTGCGGCCATGCTTTTTCTTTGGTTTATGGAGAAGAATGGCATTCTGTATGCAGAAAATGGACATAAGAGAATTGCCGACAACACACTCGTTGCCCTGACTCTGATGATTGCAGAAAGCAGAACTGAGGAAAAAGATGTAATGGTAAAAGTAGTCGTCAACCTGATTAACAAAGACAATCAATAAAATTGCCATTAAAAAGCCGCACAACAGCTGTTCTACACATGCACAACAGCTGATGTGCGACCGCATATCAACTGTTGTGCGTTTCGAGATACTTACTGTTCCAACAACTTCTATTGTATCTCCGAACAACTTCAGTTACTTCTTTCAGATACTTATGACGCATTCTTCAAACGCCAATAACGCTTGAGGAAAGACATTCAAAGCATTGCGGAAGCTTATTCAAATCATTGTAGAAATCTACTTCGCTGTATCCTTTGAGCTTCGCTTATCACGGCGATAACTGCGATAATCATCCAGCGGAATCTCAATATCAAGTTCCACCAGCTCACCCTCACGTGGCAAGGCAAACTTCTGATACTTGATGTTCAAGCCACGTTCTATCCACATACTCTCATAATAGGTTTGGATAGAGAGAATCTTACGGGTTTCCTCATCGATACCCTCCTGATGATAGAGGTCCTCTGTGCGGAAGAGCACAGGCAGATGGTTGCCATCCACCATATAAGTAGTATAGGTGAAGAGGAAGTTGGAGTCCGTCTTCAGATGGATGATGCCGCCATCCACAAGGAAGTGGCGATAACGGTTCATGAAATAAGTAGATGTAAGACGCTTGCGAGGATTCTTCATCTGCGGGTCAGAGAAGGTGAGCCAGATTTCCTGCACCTCATCCGCAGCAAAGAAGCGGTCGATAATCTCGATGTTGGTACGGAGAAAAGCCACGTTCTTCTGTCCTTCCTCTATCGCTTTCTTGGCACCGGTCCACATACGTGCACCCTTAATATCCACACCGATGAAGTTCATCTCAGGATAGAGCTTGGCAAGTTCCACGGTATATTCACCCTTGCCGCATCCCAACTCCAGCACGATAGGATTATCATTGTGGAAATACATCTCACGCCACTTGCCCTTCATATCGAAAGGCACGTCATCTACTACACTATATGGATACTGAAACACGTTCTCGAAACGCTCCATATCCGCAAACTTTGCTAATTTTCCTTTGCTCATTGATTCTTTTTTCTTCGTTTGAGTGCAAAGGTAAGCATTTAACGATAATTATACAAATCATATCATGGAATTTGTATAATATTAACGGAAAAAGTTTATTCCGCCTGAATACCGAAGTACTCGTTGAGTTCGGCGATGGCAGCACCATCGGCATTAGGAAGATCCTTCACCAGCTTGCCTTTCTCCAGCAGGAGGATGCGGGAGGAGATGTCGGCAACGAAGTTGAGGTTATGGCTGGAGATGATGACCGTGGTGCCCTGCTCCTTGCAGATGCGCTGAATCATGTGGGCGATAGTCATCTGAGAAGATGGGTCGAGATAGTTGAACGGCTCATCTAGGAGAAGAACCTTCGGATTAATAATCATCGCTCCGATGATACCAATCTTCTGGCGGTTGCCCTGAGAAAAATCACGGAGATACTTTTTGGTTCCCATGATTTCATCGTGCATAAAGCCCTCAAACTGAGCCAATCGCTCCTGCAGGGTTTCATCGTCAATGTGATAGACATCAGTGATGAAATCGAAGTATTCCTCAGGGGTGAGGAAGTCGATGAGGAATCTGCCGTCGATGTAACTGCCGGTATATTCCTTCCAGGTCTCACTCTCGTTCACCTTCTGTCCATTGCTTTCCACGAAACCGTCATCAGCCTGAATCAGGTCGAGAATCAGACGGAGCAAGGTGGTCTTGCCCGCACCATTATTACCTACGAGTCCTATCAACTCGCCCTTTGCAACACCCAGATTATCAATATCGAGTACGGTATTGCCATTATATATCTTTTTGAGATTCTGAATCTTGATATCCATTATTCTAATGTTTAATGTGTAGTGTTTAATGTTTACTTAGCTTTCCATAAACTTCTCCATGCGCTTATACTTGTTCTTCTCGAAGATGGCAGCTATCTTGGCAATGAACCATTTGTGGATGGCGATGCTGAAGACTGCCAGCGTTACGCAGGTGACAAACCATGCCGTCTCACCGAAGAAATAATAGACAGCACAGACACCAGCCAGCGGGAAGAGAAAGGCGATGGCATAAAGATTAATCTTCAGATTCGCTCCCTGCATGCTGAACATGGAGGTCTGGAATATCTCCAGACGGGAAGAGAAGAGTGCCGTAGGCAGATTGAAGAGATTGATGAATACTGCCAGACAGAAACCGCTGATAAGCACCTGGATTCCGATTCCTGCCTTCAAGAAAAGGAACGGAAGGGTGAGCAGCAAAGCGACTGCACTCACCACCATATAATAATAGAAGCAATTCTGCAGCATCTGCTTCACCTTTACCGGCTTGGTCATCAAACCATGGAAGAAGTTTGCCTCAATACCAAAGGTCCATTGCGACAACACCACCGATGGCAGCAGGATGGCACCCGCCACATAGAGGGTAGTCATAGCCACCTTGTCCCCCATTTCCTGTCCCGCTTCTGCCGGGAGCAAGGCAAAGAGATAGGCATCGAAAAGGAAGATGGCAGTAATCATAATCACCATCGTACGGACACGCTTTGCTCTCAATGTGCCGATATATTGCAGACTGAAGAGGTTGATATGGCTGAAACCACGGAACCTGGAAACCTTCTGCTTCTGCTCGTTATAAATCTTTTCGTGATAGAGATAGATGGTAAGTCCGGCGAATACCGCTCCGGCAAGGAAGAAGATACCTATCCATCCCATCCATACCGGGAAGAAGGAAGCCACAAACATATACCCTATCAGCACGGCAAACATTCCCATCCATCCCAGTACCAAAGGCCATTTCAGAATCCACTCTGTTGCCTTGCGGTAGCAGGTGATGTAGATGCCGTCAATATAAGAAAATGCCAGGAACAGAAAGAAGCTGGCAATAACCTGACCTACAGGCAGGAAATAGATAAATACCGGAAGCATAAGCACCGGAAGCACATAGTTCCAGAAGCTCACGAGATTGGTAGTGAGCAGGAACTTGTTCCAGATTTTCTCCGGCACAGGGCGCGACTTCACGTAATCATCCATCGCCGTAATATCCCGCTTCATCACCATCTTCATGATAATGTCTGGAATCAGCATACCGACAACGATACCGGCTCCCAACAGGGCAGGCATGTCTTCGCCCCCAAGTTCTCCCCCATTCTCGGTGAAGCTGAGAAAAAAGCTCACGCCCATCACCACATACAGGAAGATGATGTAGCACGCCACGAAGGCATCTCGCTTGTGGAAGTTACGGCGCTGCTGCAACCACCAAAGCCTTAAAAGTAATCTCAACATAAATTATTCTTTTTATGGTTTACGGGCACAAAGGTAAATAAAAATATCCGAAATCTCCTACAAAATGATAGAAATAACTTAAAAATAACATTAGATGAAAAGTAAGAGAAAACAGAAAGAGAAGAAAAGAAAGAATAGGAACATACGCAAAAACGGCATCTCCTCACGAAGATGCCGTTTCTTCCAAACTAACATTAACTTATATATCAACTATTCATCAAAACTATTATAAACCTAAAAGTCAACTCTAACGTATGTCATCTAATACTTATAATACTCTTATTCTGGCTGAACCGGCAAGATGTTATCATCCTCATCATAGAAGAGAGGAGCCACCTTTACGCTGCGAAGCCAGGTTGTATCATTTGATGGCACACAGTCGTGATGGAACAGATACCACTGTCCCTTGTACTCACAGATACTGTGATGGGTTGTCCAACCTACTACCGGTTCCAGGATGACGCCCTTGTAAGTGAACGGACCATAAGGATTATCACCTACAGCATAGCAGAGATAATGAGTATCACCGGTAGAGTAGCTGAAGTAATACTTGCCCTTATACTTATGCATCCAGCTAGCCTCGAAGAAGCGATGTGGATCATCAGCTGGCAATACATTACCCTCTTCGTCAACGATGACAACAGGCTTTGGCATTTCTGCAAACTGCTGCACATCATCCGTCATCATGGCTACACGAGATGGCAATGGATTCTCCTTGCCCTCTGGAAGATGCTCATCCTTCAGTGCCTTGTTGTCCTTGTACCACTGAAGCTGACCGCCCCAGATACCACCGAAGTAGCAGTAAATCTTGCCATCATCATCCTTGAACACGCAAGGGTCGATGCTGTATGACTTGCGGATTGGGTCGGCATTCGGAACGAAAGGACCTTCAGGCTTATCAGCCACAGCCACACCGAGATGGAACACGCCATTATAATCCTTGGCAGAGAAGATGAGATAGTACTTGCCATCCTTCTCTACTACATCGTTGTCCCACATCTGCTTCTCAGCCCATGGCACATCCTTCACATCGAGAATTACGCCATGATCGGTTACCTCACCATCCATCACATCGTCCATAGAGAGAACATGATAGTCTTTCATCTGGAAGTGACCGCCATCATCGTCGAAGCTTTCGCCGCTATCCCAGTCATGAGATGGGTAAACATACAGGCGACCGTTAAACACATTGGCAGATGGATCTGCCATATAATCCTTTGGGAACAAATATCTTGCTTTCATTGTTGTTTATTATTTTAAGAGATGTACAATATTATCTAAAAAGATTTTACTTAAAGAGTTTTACGATTTCCTTCACCACTGGCTTCACCTCGTTGTTGCGGTCGATGAGCAGTGGATAGTTGGTTCTGCCAGGGATAGGCCAGCCATTCAACCAAGAGTGACCATCGTTGACACCCCAGAAGGTAACACGACTGATGACATCCTTGTGACGCTCTACAATCTTAAAGAGATCGAGATAACGCTGGTTGAAGAGTTTCTGCGCCTTCTTGTCAAGTCCCTTCACGTATGGATTGTACTTTTTCTGAAGTTCAAACTTCTGGCTGATTTCCGCTCCGCCGAATCCTTCCGGATTAGGAAGCATGTTCATATCCAGCTCAGTCAGCATCACCTTCACGCCTTCACCAGCAAAAGCCTCAATGCTCTTCTCATACTCAGCATAGTCAGGATAATCAAAACCATTGTGGCTCTGCATACCTACCGCATCGATGCGGAGACCCTTCGCCTTCAAATCGCGAACCAGCTTGCAGATAGCCTCTCGCTTAGCTGGCTTCGAAGTAGAATAATCATTGTAGTAGAGTTCTACGTTAGGGTCAGCCTCATGCGCAAAGCGGAAAGCCAGTTCGATGAACTCCGGACCGATAATCTTATAATATAAAGACTTGCGGTAAGAGCCATCATCCTCGAATGCCTCGTTCACTACGTCCCATCCCTTTACTCTACCTTTATAATGAGTAACCACGTTCATGATGTGATTATACATTCTGCCGATAAGCACTTCACGGCTTACCAGATTACCCTTAGCATCGGTAAACATCCACTTAGGTGGCTGAGAATGCCAAACCAGACAATGCCCGATCAAGGTCTTGCCGTTCTTCTCTGCCCAGTCAGCGAGTTTATCGCCATCAGTGAAATCAAAGCGATTCACCTCCGGATGATTCTTCTCACCCTTCATACAGTTCTCGGCAACCACCTGGTTAAACTGTTTCTTCACTACTTCCTCACCTGCAGGGTCTTGTCCATTAGGCAAATCTGTATTAATGGCAGCACCTACCAGGAAGTACTTACCCATAGTTTCCTGGAATGTTGGGATTTGAGCTGCTGAGTTCGCTTTTTGAGCGAAAGCTGTTGAAGCAAGCATCAGCCCCAGTGCCAGAGTTGTGATCTTTTTCATATCTTATATCTATTTTTCTCGTTAATAATTATAGTCTCTAGTTTTCTCCCTTGTGTCGGGCCTCAATCTTCTTGTTGATGTCGTCGATGACCTCATCGGTCAACTCATATTTAGAGATGATGAACATCGCCAAACCCAGCAAGATGGCAGGAATCACACATACCAGCCAACGGATACCCTCCTGTGCCAGAGGAGTCTGCTGCTCCAAATCGTTCATGAAGTAAGCACCGGCAGCATTACCAACCGACATCATGGCGAAGGCTGTAATGAAGAAGAGTGCCACGATACGGAGAGGACGGTTATGGAAGAATTCTGTCCACAGGTCACTCACCTTAACATTCTTGGTTTCCTTCTCGTCCATTACCACACGCTCCTTGGTTTGGGTAAAGCAGAATACCAGAAGGGCGAAACCTACCAGGGCAAAAATCAGCATGGCAACAAACCAAGCATTACTGTCGGTAGGAAGAGAGTTGCCCTCCTGAGCAGCTGCTGCCTGATAACCGGTCCATGCAAGAACTGCACCAGGAATAACGCCACCCAAAGCCATACCTGCCTTATAGAAGATACCGGTCAGGGCATTGACGATGCCGGCAATACGCTTGCCGCTGGTATATTCTGCAAAAGAGATAACCTCTGGAATCAGAGCCCACATATATCCTGTAGCTACGATTACGCCTGTTGATTTGATGAACTGAGCGATATAAACCAGCGTGATATGATCCTTTACAGATCCCATCTTGCTGATGATATAAAGCATCGCCATACCCACGATAGCCACAGTAAGGAAGATGTAGAACATATTCTTCTTGCCCACCTTTTTCTTGATGGCAGGAACGAGTGGCATAAAGATGAAAGATGGCAAAGAGCCCAAACCCATGAAGAGTGCCATCTCGATAGGGAGATCCTTGGCTGCTGCGAGCATGGCTACCAGGATTGGAACACCTGCCGATACACAGAGTCCACCCACATTTGCCATGAACATACGTACAGAGGTAAGGATGGTTATCTCGTCTGTATCGCGAGTCAGCGAAGAGTTCAAGGCTCCGTAAGGCACATTGATCAATGTATAAAGCATAGACAAGCCTACGTATGTTACATAGGCATAGATGAGTTTGATGGTTTCTGTCTGTTCTTCCATACCATTCCAAAAACAGAGGATGGCAAGTACGGTGAGTGGCAAACCCGCCAGGACAAGATATGAACGATACTTACCCCAACGTGGATTATGCTTATCTACATAAGTTCCCACCAACGGGTCCCAAAGTACATCGACCAAGCGAACCACCAAGAACATGGTGGCAGCAACACCAGGATTAAGTCCATAGATGTCGGTGTAGAAGAACAACAGATACATGCAGATGGTCTGGTAGATGAGGTTTTGCGCCAAGTCGCCAGATCCGAATCCGATGCGTTGTAGCCAATTCAGTTTGTAGAATCCTTTAGATTCCTGTGTTACAGATGTCTGTTCCATATTTTATTCTGTCATTAAGTTTACACCTTATTATATATATAATATAAAAGATGCATATAATATATTTACTTCAATTTCTCTGCGGCAAACTTGCCCATTGCCTCATATCCCTTTGGATTGAGATGCAGCCAGTCGTCAGAATACTCAGCCTTCAGACGCTGAGGATCTTTCGGATCGCGGGTCAGCTCATCGAAATCGATGACCTCGTCGAAGGCACCACTTTTTCTGATCCATTCGTTCACGGTCTGTCGCATCGCCTCATGCCAGTGAGAATACCAGCCGTTTCCCTTGGTTGGGGTGATGGTTCCGCCATACACCTTGATTCCCTTTGCCTTGGCTTTCGCTATCAGCACCTTGTAGCAGGCAATCAGGGTATCTGTTACATGCTCATAATTTCCGCTGCAGCAACCGATATCGTTGGTTCCCTCGAAGATGATGAGTTTATCTACACCTGTCTGTCCCAGGATATCACGGTCGAAACGTTTCATAGCTGGTTCGCTCAATCCACCTTGCACCACGCAGTTACCACCGATTCCAAGATTCAATACGCCGTATGGCTTCTCTGCATTCAGGGCATCCGAGAGGAAATCGGTCCAGCGGTTCTGATGGTTGGTAGTACTTCCACGGCCATCGGTAATAGAGTTTCCGAGAATAGCTACCACAGGGGTAGCCTTATCGGTCTTCACATCAATAGCAGAAAGATTGTACCAGTGATCCACCTCCTCGCCATCATCAAAACTCTTATCCATCGGTTTAGGAGTACGATGCAAACCGTTTACTATATAAGATGTGGTACGTGAACCACGATGGGATGTTGCATTCACTGGAGTCTGCTTGCCATAGTCAATGGTAATCGTAAGGCGCTGTCCACTCTTCAAGGCATATTTCAAATCATCTGAGAAGATAGCCTTGCCTGGAGCGATGGTTACATTCTTCTTACCATTGAATTTAAGATACTTCACCGTCTTACCATTCACAAACCAGTTGCTATTCTTATCAGTATCTGCAATATACACCGATTTGATTTCCACCGGCTCCTTGCTCTGCTCGTTGCTGAGCTTCACTCTGAGTTCCTCTCCGCCAAAAGATACATGAACCACCTGTCGACAAGAACGGTTGCTCAAGCTTTCCTTAGGCATATCTCCTTTACCAGTCCATTCCACTGCAGTAGCCCAAGATCCTTTCCATACCTTCTGGGCAAAAGCTACAGAACTTGACGTAGCCAATACGAGCGCCAGCGATAAGATTTTGATTGCTTGTCTATTCATTGTTATTATGATGCCTTTAATGTTTCTATTGTTGTTGACGATGCAAATTTACTAATAAGTAATGGAATAACAGGTATTTAATAGTTACCATTACTTTTCTATTTGTTTCATACCTGCAAAAAGGGCGCAAAAAGATAAAGAAACAAAAAGAAATGAAACATTTTGTGCATTAGAATTTGTTTCTTTCATTGTTTTTTGTTACTTTTGCAGCCGTAACAACCTATTTTAAACAAGAAAACGAACAGAAAATATGAAGCATATCAGACATTGCCTCACGGCACTCTTCGCTATCACCATCTCGCTCATGGTATGGGCTGACAGTGGTGAACTTTTCACATCGGGCAAACTGTCAAGTTCGCTTATCAACTGCATTGTGCAGGATAAATACGGATATATCTGGGTGGGAACCGAATACGGACTCAGCAAGTTTGACGGCTACCGTTTTACCAACTATCTGCACAACGAAGAAGACACAACCTCCATTACTGACAACATTATCTCCGACCTGCTGGTAGATAAGAAAGGTAACCTGTGGATAGGTTGTGCCAAGGGACTGATGCGCTATAATTATGAGACGAACGATTTCGCCCGTCTCCAGTTTCCTGATGGCAGAAAGCCACGTATCTATTCAATGGTAGAAAGTCACAATGGCGATATCCTGCTGGGTACTGCAGGATATGGTCTCTATTCTGTAAAAGACAGAAATACCCATAAAGGAACAGACAACCTTTTCACTATCAGACAGGAAAGGCAATACGCCGAGCGCGATTCTGTTGTATTCTTTACCCATATCTACGAAGATAAGCATCATTATCTCTGGCAGAGTAGCCACCTTTCTATCTTCACCCGTTTCATCAAGAAACAAGGCAAGGTGCTGCGCAAAGACTTCAAATCGCCATGCGGAGCACCTGTGGCTTTCATCCAACATCGTCCGCAGGCCATGCTCATCGTCTGCATGTATGGCATCGTCTATTATGATTACCGGACAGGCCGCATCGCTGATGCCGGCTACGACTTTGGCGGTTATCAGAATAATGTAACCATCAACAATGCTACCTTCGACCACGAAGGCAACCTCTATATCAGCACCTCTGAACATGGTGTTCTCATGATCAGAAAGGGAAGCAACAGGGTAGAACAGTTGGAGAACTGCAACAGCAGTTTCAATCTGGCTACCGCCTTCGTCAACGATATCATCGAAGATAAGGACAACAATCTCTGGATAGGCTGTTATAAGAAAGGTCTGTACCTGATTAACCAGCGCCAGCAGGCTTTCAATAGCTGGAGTTTCTCTGCACAGAACTACATCATCAGCAGCAGCGTTTCATCTATTGCACAAGGCGAAAATGGTGAAACATGGTGTACAGTACAGAACAGTGGTGTGTTCTGTTTTGATGCTTCAGGCAAGATTATCGCCCATCCCCAGTCACCTGCCGGTACCTGCATCATCTATAAAGACCGACGTGGCGATTACTGGATCAGCAATGGCAGCGCACTCTACAGCTACAGCCCTCATACAGGTACATACCAGCAGAAACTCACCTTTACCAGCGCCGGCATCTACTGTATGACCGACGATACACAGGGCAACCTTTACATTTCTGTATACAGCAAAGGCCTATATATATATAATGTGGAAAGCGGCAAGGTTACCGTTCTGAATATGCAGCAAAGAGGCGATAAAGGATTTCTCTGCAACGACTGGGTGCGAAGCATGGCGCTCGATCATACAGGCCATTTATGGATAGGAACCTCTAATGGAGTTTCCTGTCTCAATACCCGAACGCTCAGTTTCAAGGATTTCGGATGGCACATTATTCTGAAAGACAGACAGGCAAATGGTATCTGCGAAGGAAAGAACGGCGATATTATCATCGGTACTGAAGAAGGACTCTATCTGTTTGACAGAAAGAGCAACAAAACGAAGAACTTCCCTCATGCGGAAGCGTTGAAAGGCAAGCAGGTATGCAGCATCATTAAAGACCAGAAGGGTGACTTGTGGGTAAGTACAACCATGGGCATCTGGCAGTACGAACAGAAGAACAGACAGTTTATCGGGCACATCAACGGCAACGGACTTACTACCCGTGAGTACGTGCTGGGCTCTTCCATGCATACCGCCAGCGACCTTATCGCCTTCGGAACCAGTGACGGTATTACAACCTTCTATCCTGACGTTGTCAGAGCCAAGAAGATGGAACTGGGAGATGTACATCTCACTAACTTCATCATCGACGGAAAACCAATCAACTGTATGGTCAAAGACTTCAGCATTCCTTACTCCCAGAATTCATTCACTCTGGAGTTCTCGCTGCTCAACTACAGGAACACCGATAATATCAGTTTCCAATACCGCATCAACGACGGCAAATGGAACAGCACCAATGAGGGAGCCAATGCCGTAGCATTCAACAAGTTGGAACCGGGCGACTATACGCTGGAAGTGAGAGCTACCAGCAATGGCAGATATTCCAAGAATCCTACCATCATCAACATCAAGGTATGCGACCCTTGGTATGCATCACCCGAGGCATATCTCCTCTATCTCCTGATCATAGCAAGCGTCATCCTGTATGTTATCTATACATACGAGCGCCGCCGCAAGGCAGACCTGGAAGAGACCAAGATGCAGTTCCTCATCAATGCCACCCACGATATCCGCTCACCGCTGACATTAATCATGGGACCGCTCAACAAACTGAAAACAAGATTAACAGATGCCGAAAGCAAACAGGATATCGATACCATCGACCGCAATGCCCAGCGCCTCCTACTTCTGGTAAACCAGATACTTGACGAGCGAAAGATAGACAAGAACCAGATGCATCTTCACTGCCAGGAGACTCCGCTCAAGGATTTCCTGCATGGCATCATATCGCTCTACCGCTTCAATGCACAGGAGCGCAGCATCACCCTTGAGCTCAAAGAAGACGAAAGCCTCAGCAGCGATAAAGGCAAGCTGAAGGTTTGGATAGACCGTATCAACTTTGACAAGGTTATCTCCAACCTGCTCTCCAATGCCATGAAGTATACCTTTGATGGCGGCAAGATTACTGTTATCATAGGTAAAGACGAAAAGAATGCCACCATCAGGGTAGAAGATACAGGCATCGGACTGAAGGAAGAGAAGACCGACCGCCTCTTCGAACGTTTCTATCAGGGAAACAACAGCAGCGGTCTCCATATCGAAGGAACCGGTATCGGACTCAACCTCTGTAAGGCATTTGTAGAAATGCACGGAGGCAAGATCAAGGCCTACAACCGTACCGACGGCATCAAGGGTTCCTGCTTCGAAGTAAGCATTCCGCTGGGCAACAGCCATCTGCAGCCAGGCGAGATACTGGAAGAAGAAGACAAGAAGGAGCAGAAGATTACCAAAAAGAAAGTACAGGCCAACCGCAACTTCAATATCCTGATAGTTGACGATGACAGCGAGATTGCCCAATACATCAAGACAGAACTGAGCGACTGGTACCGCTTTGAGCGTGCCTGCAACGGCAAGGAGGGTTTGAAGATGCTGCTCACCGGCAAGTACGACCTCGTGATAAGCGATGTGATGATGCCGGAGATGGATGGAATCACCATGCTCAAGAACATCAAGAATAACAGCAACATCAGCGATATTCCTGTCATCCTGCTCACCTCGAAGAGCGAGGTGGAACACCGGTTGGAGGGATTTCGCAGAGGAGCCGATGCTTTCCTGGCAAAGCCTTTCGACATGGAAGAGTTGCATATCCTTATCGACAACCTGGTGGATAATGTGCGACGCATCCGCGGCAAATACAGCGGAGCACAGGGCCAGAAGGCGAAGATTGAGCAGATTCAGGTAAAGGGCAATAACGATGCCCTGATGGAACGCGTGATGAAATATATCAACTCCCACCTTGCCGATCCCGACCTCAATGTAGAGAAACTTACCGAGGAGGTAGGTATCAGCCGTGCACAGCTCCACCGTAAGCTGAAGGAGATTGCTGGTGTTTCTGCCGGAGAATTTATCCGTAACCTCCGACTGGAACAGGCGGCACGACTCATCGAAGAGGGGCAGATAAATATCACGCAGGTAGCCTACTCTGTAGGTTTCAACAACCAGACCCACTTCTCTACCGTGTTCAAAAAACACTATGGCATGTCGCCTAGCGAGTATGCTGAAACAAAGAGAAATGAAAAATAAACGACCGCAATATATATAAAAGGTATTTTTTCGTATCTTTGCAGCAGAAACAATAACAATACAAACTAACAATCTGCAAAGATATGAAGAAACACCTCATTTTATTATTTACGGTACTTACATCACTCCATGTTTCTGCACAGAGTGATGGTTCACAGTTATGGCTCGGAAAGCAGTATGCTAACTCATGCCAAGT
>OJRH01000597.1_pt1 | contig 16306 bp, 3 predicted proteins | sample 1599131 | NCBI WGS metagenome assembly OJRH01 (sample SAMN03922527, study PRJEB24848) | human gut metagenome | isolation source: stool sample | host: Homo sapiens | place: Germany | collected 2010-05
TGCAATTTCTTCCTTTTTCTCATTCAGTTTTACAAGGACAGATTCTTTTGGACGATTCTTTTTATCTTTTGGTGCTGCATTATTTTTAAGTCCATCAATCATATTGTAATTTGCTTCCTCTGTGATTTCCGCACTTCGCAGGTATTCCCCATTCTCCATGTACTTTTGCCAGTTATCCAGTTTCGGTTTATAGCCTTCTGCCTGCTCCTGCACTGGTGGATACAGAGAATCAAGAATCTTCTGTTTTACTACATCATCAAATCCATTGTAAGTACCGTCTACAAGTACATTCCCTTTCTGATCTAAGACTACATACGCAACATCTTTCCCATACTGCTCATGTTCCATAAGGAAATAATTCTTGCCTTCTACCAGCAGATAATCTATTACTTCCCATGTTCCGTCTTTTCCAGCTATTTCATATCCCACTGTATCTTTTGTAAGTCCACCGCCTTCTGAAGATGTGACTTTCATAAAATCAGAAATTTCTATAAAGGTATCTTTGTTTACATAGTAAGTGGTCATAACACCCTTATCATTAAGGATCAGCACATCACTGGTACTGACTGCATGACCTTTATAATTGTGTGGCTGTTTCTTCCCCAACTCCTTTTTTATCTGCTCCGGTGTTTCTCCCGGCTTCATTGTTCCCAGATACACCTGCTCATAATTTTCCATCTGCACAGGAATCTGATCCTTTGCAAGTTCCTCATAGGTTCGGAAAAGAAGATTTCTCAGTTCCGGCTCCTTTTTTAACTGGTAAACTGCAAACTGACTTGTACTCATTCTCCATCCACCTCCAGATCTACTTTATAAATTTCTACCGTTTTCTGCAATTCTTTATACCCCTCATCGCTAAGATAATAGAGCTTCTGAATCGTTGTGAAAATCAGCAGTTTCATATCTTCGTCCAGGTAGGAAAAAATCTCATCCATCGCTTCCATTGTCTGAATCCGGTTTCCTGCATCAAAAATTGCCACTGCTATATATTCATCTTCCTCAAACCTTACCATCATAATGTTACATCTCCCTTCTTATGTGCCTTGGATTTTTCTTTCGACGTATTCTGCCCCTGCTCTTTTATTTTCGCCTGACGCTCTCTGAGTGCCTGAAGAACGGATTCTTTTCTGCTCTTTGGTTGCGGAACGTTTTCTTTTTGTATAGTCTTCTCCTCTATTTTCGTAAGCTCCTGCTTTTGGGCAAAATATTTTTCCACATCATCCATTGCTTTTTGTACTAATGGACTTTCCTTATAATGCTGAATCATATCCACATCTTCCCGGTCAACTTTTCCCAGTCGCATAAGATCATACGATCCGTCATAATCACTTCCATCATGCAGTTCAAACCCAATACCTTTTATTCCATTCATGCGATCTGCAGGAATTGTTTCATAAATGCGTAGGGCTTCTTCCAGGGTAAGATTCTCATGATACTCACCCATAACAGGAAATTCCATACACTCCGCAACATAAAAAGTAATCGTAGCTTCTGGCTGTTTCTGCTCTGGTTGCCTGGTAAAAACAGAGAATGCTTCTGCATTTTCCAGACGTGAAAGTAATGACCGGGCAGTGACTACATCACTGTCTATATCCGATTCTTCCGACACCTCAGTCAGCCAGTCTTTTAAACCTGCTGTATCCTTGTTCAAAATATCCTCTGCGAGTTTTTCAACCTGTTCTTCCCTATTTTCAACGGTATCCTTGTATTCATAAGTATCATATTCATAACTAAAATTATCCAAGTCCACTGCGAGTTTCTTGATTTCCTGCTGATCAAGATAGGCTTCCGATTCCTTTATATACTCTGCCAGAGTAATTCTTTCTTCTGTGATTGGGTTAATATCTACTTTAATACCTGCTATTGCCATACCATAGGAATTCAATTCGTTAAAAAAACTATCCTCCCGAATATTTCCCCGATAAGAAAGCACCACATCAAGATCAGAATCTGCACGATACAGGTCATCTCTGCTTCTGGAACCATGTACTCTCGCCCCAATCAATGTAACTTCATTTTCCAGTCCCATTTCTTCCAGAACAGCTCTTGCATGAAATAAAACTTCATATTCAATTTCTGCCCTGCCCATTCCATTCAATGCTGTTTCACATCTGCCAAGTTCCGAAGTGAATCGAACATCTCCACTAGCCAGCACTTCTTTAGAATGATTGATTACCTTATCCCGAAACTCCCTGTCATCAGCTTTTACACATTCAACATCTTCCAAACCTTCATTTTTCAGGCTGGCATACATTGCTTTCTGAATAGAATCTTCTGGATTTCCACAGGCATCTCCTGAAATTTCATGAAGTTTCTGATCATAAACCAGGTATTTATAGCCTTCCTCAGTCGGTTGCACTGTTAAATACATACCAGACATTTTAAATTGTACGGTTATTCCCTCATAATTTTTTAATGCCGCTTCCCTGTCATAACCATCAAAAAAAGCCTTTGGACAATTACGTTCAAACTGTATCTTCTCCATTCTCTCTTCTTCTGCATATTCAATTTCTGCATACAGTTCTTCATAATCCATCACATTTGCATCTTCCAGGGGCAATCCTTCTTCCTCTAAAATGTTCTCCATTGCTTCTGAAATAGAAATATCCGGATTATCGTAGACACCACCATCCAGTTCCAGATAGTCCTTATCATAAAATGTATAATCGTAACCATCTTCTGCTGTCTGGATTGTAAAATACTGAACTCCAATCTGGTATGCTATCTCTGTATCATGCACTTCCAGACTGTTGCCTATCTCTTTAAAAGTATTGTATATCTGCGGATTCAGCCATCCCTCCACTTTCTGACAATCATAGATCAGCGTATCTACTCCATTCTTACACTGGATAAAATCAAGACTGCCTCGCAGCGGTGCTGTATTCTCAATTCCAAGAGCTTTCATTTTATGGTTAGGCAGAGAGTAATATGCTCCAAGGGCAGCCCCAAGATCCTTATATCGCTCAATCTTCATTCCACCTTTTGCTGCCAGATCTTCGATCACATAATATTTGTCAATATAATGATTTTCTGGCATTTTCAGATCAATACCATTATTTTCTCTGACTTTATGAATCTCGAAAAAACTGAATTTCTGTTCTTCCCCATGCAGATTCTGTCCGGTCAGTGTCGGCTCCCATGTATCCGTACTGATTGGCTGCTGTTCCATGATTTTCATAACTGTTCCGTCTGCTAAGATAACTGTTGCCTGGTCTGGAAGCTCCATCAGGTCATATACCGTTGCACCATTTTCTTCCAGATATTCTGAAATAGCTTCCCTGGCTCCTTCATCAAATCCATCCCAGATGTCCTCTGCCACCAGTGTTCCATTTTCCGATACGATAATATCTGCCACGTCCTGACCGTATTCCTCATTCCGCATCTGGAAGAATCGCTCCCCATGATACGTTTTCATATCCATTGCATACCAGGTGCCTGTATGTCCGTCTGCTTCATATCCTCTTGTAGTTTCAGTGATATGCTGATTTTTCACACCAAGCACCTCTTCCAGTTTCCGGGTACGGATTTCTTTTCTTGCCATATCAATGAAACCATTCAGGACTGCAGGATGACTGCCCACAATATAGTCCCTGTTTAGATCCATTCCCCGGCTGATGTTTTCCGGAATATCAATGCCATCTGCCCAACGTTTATTACCATCAGAAAATCTTCCATCATAGGAAAGCTGTTTCAATGTATTTGCCAGAACAAAAGCAACCCGTTCTTCCCCATATTTTTCAACCACGCTTACTGCCGCATCTGGATTTAAACGCATACCGTCGAATCCCTCTGCGATTGCCTGTTCGATTGCATTTTTACAATCAATATTCAGTTTTCTGGAATCCAGATAAGCATCTACATTTCTCTCCTGCATAGCCTTTTCCAAAGTTCCCATATAAACTTCCGGATACGCTTTTACAGGATTGGCATTTAACATCTCGACTCTCTGTGCCACAAAGTCCGGCAGTTCTGTAAATCCAAAAGAATCTACATAGTATGCGGTTAATCTGCCGCCCCGGTTCATAATGATCACATCACTGACTGACATGGAATGTCCGGTAAAATCGTTTGGTCGTTCTATATTAAAACGCTCAAAAAGATTGTCCAGCGTCGTAGCATCTCTCAATCTTTCACTGTAAACCATCTGATAGTCTTTGCCATCTACAGTAAATCCCATTTCTTTTGCCGCTTCCAGACTAAAAAACTGATACCCTCTTTCTTCCTGGCCACTGTTGATCTGATAAATACCATAACGGTTTCCATCACTCTCTAAAAGAAGTGTTTCTTTGATTTTTGCCTTTTCTTCCGGTGTCATAACCGTCTCCTGACTTCTCCGATAATTTTCCCATTCAAATTTCGTCACTCCGAATAACCCGTCATGCTGTAAAATATCCCGTTCCAAATTCATAACTCTTTGCGACTGCTCCTGAACGTCAACTGCGCCGGTCAGCCCGTAAACCGTTACTCCCTCATGGTGCAGTTCCACTGCCCGTTCCCTAGTAAGCGGAAGCATACTTTCCGAATAAAATCCAGCTTCATGCAGTTCGGATAAGCCGATCAGCGAATCCGGCAGACTCTCAATCTGCTCCTCCGCTTCTCCAAGCAGTTTTAATACTTCTTCTCTGTTTCCATCCAGAATAGACTCTGCAAGGCTCTCTGACAGTTTTTCCGTTGCTTCCCTATTATCCAGTTTATAAGCAAAATTCACGATAAGGTTTCTCTGGTCATTGCTGAAAATCGTCCGTTCCTGTTCCAGACGGTTGATGGTCTGCTCCGCATACTGCATGGCACTCAATTCTTCTGCCTGCTCCGGTATTTCTATCTGAAATTCTTTGAGTTTTTCCTCAATCTGTCCGATCATATCAGCAGAAGTCTTACGAATGGTGTCCATGGAAGCACGAAGCTCTTTCATATTTTTACCAGAAGACCAGCTTGCAATATAGGAAAAGGAATACTCCGATGTGTCCAGTCCAAAATGATTACATACCACATAAGCAACACTTTCTGCCTCCACTTCTTTTGTAAGCTGGTCTTTTACGACACCCTCTGCTTCCATCTGGTCACGATCATGCAATACTGCATGTGCGGTTTCATGCACCGCAGTTTTCATGGTCTGTGCCTCACTCATACCAGGCTGAACAGCAATATATTTATCTACAATCTGATAAAAGCCTTTCGCTTCCCCATCAATTTCAATAAAACTGATGGGAACTGGGGCAACCGTTTTCAGTGCTTCCATAAAATCATGGTAAATCAGAACATCCCCCTCCAGTTCTGATACCTCAAACTCTGGAATTGGTTCTCCTGTGGTCTGGCTGACATCAAATACTGTCGTAACCCGAAATTTTGTAATGACACGCTCTACCACTTCTGTTTCCGGCTGTCCATCTTCCCTGATCACAATCTCGCCTGTTTCCGGATCTGTTTTCTCAATCTCCTGTTTCTCTTTATACGGAGCCGGGGCAATGATCTGGATGCCTTTTTCTCCTCTTTTTACCTGCCGGTTAAATTTCTTTTGCCATGCCTGATACCCGGCTACCAGTGTCGCTTCCGGTTTCTGCATGGTGATTAGCAGAGTATTATTGAAACTGTAATTATGGAACTTTGCCATTGTGTTCAGATATTCCGTATATTTTTCTGATGTGAATATTTCTGCAACACCCTGTTCCAACTGCTCTGTAATCTGCTTTAACTGTTCTTCTCTGTTTGCCATAATCAAATCCTCCATAGAAAAATCCCGCCAAAGCTCTGGTTACTCTGACGGGATACCCTTTATAACTCCTGTTCGTGTTTCTTTTTTGGTTTCTGATGTGTTTCGCCTGTCTGCTCCTGCTGTTTCTGTTCTTTCAGTCTTTCCAGAATAGATGTTTTATGAACACTGTCTGCAATTCTGTCCTGTCGCTCCTCTGGCACGTTTACTTCCGGATTTTCCCCGATGCCCTCGTCTGCCAGAAGATTTTCTCCCCCTTTCTCATCCATATTGAGCATGGCATTTAATTCCGCCAGACGTTCCATTTTTTCACTCAGTTCCGCTTCTTTTGGGAATGGTTTCCGCACCTCTTCCTGTGCTGTCTTTAACTGTTGTTGTACCGTTTCCAGATTCTGCTCGGTATCTGCCAGCTTTTTCTCGATTGCAGAAAGTGCATTATGAATCCTCTGGATATTGCCCAGAGTATCCTTTCCGAACTCAATCTTATAAGAGCATTTTCCCTTGATCGTCATGGTATAGGTATTCGACAGGAAATTATATTCTGAAAAAAGAGCAAAACCATGATATTCCCCGATCTGTCCGGCTGATTTTACAGACCTCAGACTAGATGCTGCTGAAATCAGTGCAACTCCCGCTTCTTTTTTATCGGTATACAGCTTTCCACCGACTGTCATTGCAAAGTGGTCATTATCCTGTAAATCTATTCCTTTTACTACATCTGCATCTACACACATACCGGCAATCTTCTCTTTTAATGCTGTGATCTGTACCGGATACCGTTTTGCAATATCCGATTCCAGACGATAGATCTGACTGGTGTGGTTTGCTTTCAGAAGTTTCAGTTTACTTACCTGCACATCCAGATCCATTTTTTCCTTGATGTACTCGTTTCCTGTTGCCAGTGCTTTAATCTCTGCATAGGACAATGCCGTATCATCTACATCCTCACAGGCACGAACCGGGGATTTACTGGTCATAATCTGTGAAATAAACTTCTGCTTGTTTTCCAGAATCTGCCACATGTACGAATCGAATGTATTTTCCGTTACATACCGGAAGATTTTTACCTTGTCATTCTGGTTTCCCTGTCTGAGAATACGTCCCTCCTGCTGTTCCAGGTCAGACGGTTTCCAAGGGCAGTCCAGATGATGCAGCGCAAGTAATCTGTCCTGGACGTTGGTACCAGCACCGAGTTTTGGAGTGGAACCCATCAGGATTCTTACCTGCCCGGCCCGCACCTTTGCAAACAGCTCCGCTTTTTTTACTTCCGTATTATACTCATGGATAAATGCGATCTGCTCTTTCGGGATTCCCCGTTCCACCAGCTTATTTCTCACATCATCATAAACATTGAATGTTCCGTCAGTTTTCGGTGTGCTGAGGTCACAGAAGATCAACTGGGTAGCCTGTGTATCTTTTCCGTCCTCCCATACCTGGAAAGCATTCTCCACACAAGCATTTACCTTACTTTCCCCTGCATCCGGCAACATATCATTTAAAAGCCTCTGGTCTAATGCACATTTTCTTCCATCGTTGGTAATCTTGAGCATGTTATCTACCCTTGGATCTACCGCACCGCCACGAACCTGTTCTGCACGTTCTGAAAAGGCTTCCACCATTTCTTTCTGTTCCTCACTCGGCTTTAATACTTCATTGATATATTCTGCTTCCGGTACAGGGAGATTCAGCATATCTGCAGTCTGAATATCCGCTGCTTCCTTAAATATGGATATCAGCTCTGGAAGATTAAAGAAACGGGCAAATCGTGTTTTTGCACGATAGCCCGTCCCTTCCGGTGACAATTCGATTGCTGTAACTGTTTCTCCAAAAGTCGCTGCCCACGAATCAAAATGTCCCATTCCCATATTCATTAAAGTATCATACTGGAGGTATCTCATAATGGTGTATAATTCCGTCATACTGTTTGATACCGGTGTTCCCGTTGCAAACGTGATTCCCTTTCCCCCGGTAATCTCATCCATGTACCTGCATTTCATAAACATATCTGAGCTTTTCTGTGCATCGGTCTGTGAAATGCCTGCCACATTCCGCATTTTTGTGTATAAAAAAAGGTTTTTGTAATAATGTGACTCGTCCACAAACAGCCTGTCCACGCCTAATTGCTCAAAAGTCACAACATCATCCTTTCGTGTCTGATCATTCAGTTTTTCCAGTTTTGCTTTCAGGGTTTTCTTTGTCTTTTCCATCTGCTTAACCGTATACTGTTGTCCTGTTTCCTCTTTTGCTGCTTCAATAGAATAGGTAATGTCTGCAATCTGATCTTCCAGCAATGCAATCTGCCTTTCCCTGGAAAGCGGAATTTTCTCAAACTGGCTGTGTCCAATAATGACCGCATCATAATCCCCGGTTGCGATTCTGGAACAGAACCGTTTTCTGTTTGCAGGTTCAAAATCTTTCTTTGTTGCCACCAGAATATTCGCTCCCGGATACAGCCGTAAAAAATCACTTCCCCACTGTTCCAGCAAATGGTTTGGAACCACATAAAGGCTCTTTTGTGCCAGTCCCAGACGCTTGCTCTCCATACCGGCTGCAATCATCTGAAACGTCTTGCCCGCACCTACGCAATGTGCAAGCAGGGTATTATTTCCATAAAGGATATGTGCCACCGCATTTTTCTGATGCTCCATCAGCTTAATTTCCGGATTCATTCCGACAAACTGGATATGACTGCCATCATATTCCCTTGGCCGGATGCTGTTAAACCGTTCATTATAAATTTTGCAGAGCGTTTCCCGTCGGCGCATATCCTTAAAGATCCACTCTTTAAATTCCTCCCGGATCAGTTCCTGCTTCTGCTGTGCCAGGGTGGTTTCTTTCCGGTTCAGTACCCGGTGTTCCCCATCCGCATCATGTATTGTGTCATAGATTTTTGTGTCACGCAGATTCAGAGCATCCTCCAACAGTCTGTAAGCATTTGCCCTCTGTGTTCCGTAAGTTGCGGTGGAAAGCGGGTTATTGCTGCTGTCCACGTTCTTTCCTTTTACGTTCCATTGTCCGGTCACTTCCGCATACTGTACTTTGATACGCTCATAATTGATATGCTGTCGTGGTGTATGGAATGTTTCTGCCATGAACTCTGTAATATAGTCCGGCGAAATCCATGTTGCACCAAGCCTTGCTTCAATCTCGGAAGCGTCCAGATCTTTTGGCTGTACCCGTTCCAGTGCCTGTACATTGACCATATATTCCGGATGGTTTTCTGCAAACTGCCTTGCAATGTTCAGCTTCTCCCTGACGTTTCCTGAAAGATACTCGTCGGATGGCTCCCATTTATCTGTAAGGGGATTTTTGAAGATAACGCCTGTAAGCTCCTCTGTGACCTCTTCCTCTGTTTTCCCGGTAAGCTCCATCATATAAGGAATATCCACTTTTGCCTTTTCCCCGATAGATACCGCCAGTGCTTCACTTGCAGTATCTACCGATGTTACCGGCTCTGCCCTGTGGATCGTCCTTTTCGTAAATATGTCTGCTTTCCGCTTCAACTCGCCCTTTTCGTCCAGAAATTCAAGGGAAGTCAAAAGGCAATAGCTGCTGTCCATGCTGAACGCTCTTTTATTGGCATTGCTGCTGAGTAGTCCATACTTTGCGGTAAAACTGTCATAAACCTGGTTCAATTCAGCCTGTAAGCTGGCAACCTCTTCATCACTGCATTCTTCCAACTGCCGTTCCAGAAGTCTGTTTGTTGCATCCCGGATAGCAACCATGCCTCTGACACGCTCGCCTGTCACAATGGGAATTTCCGTCTTATTCATAACAGAATTTTCCCTGTAATAAATGTCCTCTCCTACAAGTGCAAAGCTGAAATTCTTAATGCTCGGATCTGCCGGTATGGATACCACCTGTTCTTCCAGTTCCGTATCCGAAATCTCCTGCTCTGTGATGGTTCCCTGGATATGTTTCACCGCTTCTTTTAACTGTTCTGCCAGATCTGCTCCCTCTTTTGCCTTTACCGTTACTTCCTGTTTTCCGTACTGGGTACTTTCTGTTGTAAAATCTCCAAGTACCATTTCCGGATGGTCTGCAAAATAGGAATTGACTGTATAGCCTTCTGGCGTGGTTTTTAACTGTACCCAGTCTGGCTCTGTGATCGCAGCCCTGTCCCTTTTCTGGAAAAACAGGATATCCGCAACCACACTGGTATTGGCATTTCTCTGGAAAGCATTGTTCGGTAAGCGGATTGCCCCTAGCAGATCTGCCCGGTTTGCAAAATACTGTCGGACTTCCGGATTCTGTTTATCCATCGTACCGCTTGACGTGACAACTGCCACCACTCCGCCCGGACGCACCATATCTAAGGATTTTGCAATAAAATAATCATGGATCATAAAATGGTATCTGTCATATTTGCGGTCACTGACCTGATATGCCCCAAATGGTACATTTCCAATCACACAGTCAAAAAAGCTGTCCGGATAACTGGTTTCCTCAAATCCCTGTACCGCAATCCTGTTCTTCTGGTAAAGCTGCTTTGCAATCTGCCCAGAAACCGGATCAAGCTCCACACCATACATATTTGCAGCACTCATGCTTTCCGGTAAAAGTCCCATAAAGTTACCAACTCCACAGGACGGTTCCAGGATATTTCCCTGTTTCAGTCCCATATTTCCAAGTGCTTCATACATTGCTTTGACGACTGTCGGAGAAGTATAAAAGGCATTCAGCGTTGATGCCCTTGCTGCACTGTATTCTTCTGGTGTGAGGATTCCTTTTAACTGCGTGTATTCCTCTGCCCAGGCACTGTTTCTCTCTTCAAAAGCCTGTGGAATACCGCCCCATCCAACATATCTCGACAACACTTCCTGTTCTTCCGGTGTTGCTAATCTCTGATCCTGTTCCAGTTCTTTCAGCAGCCGGATAGCTTCCATATTTGCTTTAAACTTTGCTTTCGGACCGCCAGCACCAAGGTCATCATCTGTAATATGGAAATTATGCGGTTCCTGTTCCTGCACCTGTTCATTCTGCAGATATGGTAAAAATTCTCCCTCATAGCCAAATAATTCGTTCTCCCCTGGAATATAATTTCGTCCAGTTTCCATACACCGGAAAATATCAGCTTTTGATGAACCACTTGCCTCGTAGAATCCTGCATAGGAATATAAAATATCATCTTCTCGCTCGTAGGTAGTCAAGTGCAATTCTGTATTTCCTCTTGTCTGGTTTACCAGTTCTTTTCCTTCCAGACCTTGAGGAAGAACCCCCACTGCTTCAAAATGATACCCCTGATATTCAAATACATTCTCGTCCCATTCTTCCTGCACAATTACGGATTCCGACTCAAATTCTGATTCTGGTTCTCCTTTTTGTACCTCCTCCACTTCTGCAGCCGATTCTTCCACTTCTGGTTCTTCTGTATTTTCTTCTGGTTCGGAAGCACTCACAATATCAAATAAAGACATCTGGTATCCATTTAAGCCATCTGCCTGATCTGGTACTTTCTGCTCTGGAAAAATCGTGTAGCTTCCCTCCACATACTGATGTACTTCCGTCAAAAGCTGTAATTTCTGTTCATAGGTATATCCCACTGCTTCAAAATCCAATGGCAGCATTGCCAGGGCATCATCCATCGCCTGTAACAATTTCTGCGTCTGCTCTGAATCATTCAGCATAACAGGAAGTTCTTTTCTTGCTTCTTCATTAAAGAAATCCTGTTTAAACGGACGCTCAATTTCTTCCGGAAGTCTTGCATAAAAGCTTATCACTTTCCCTGCAATCCTTTCCCTCTCATAGTCTGGCATACGGGAATAATCTGTAGAATGTAAGAACTGCTGGTTATCAATCAGATATCCGATTCTTTTTGCCACTTTTGCCCAGGGAAGCAGCACCGAAGTATCTGGATTTCCATAGTCCCCTCTCTCCAGCTTCAAACCTTTTCCATCATAATCTGCATGTGAATCATCTGCCCCACATAAAGCATGGCTGCAGCCACCTGTTCCATATCTTTCCTTGATAAAATCTGTTCTTGCTTTATCATCTTCATTCAGAAGATAAAAAGAATAGGTAGAAAGCCTTCCATCCGAATACGGACCTCCCCCGGCAAGAAAAGCATCTATTTCATCCTGAGTAATAAACACCTTATGTTCCTGCCATACAAATTCACCCCTGGCACTGTACGGAACCACTTCTGCAGCAAATTTCTGGAACTGACCGGATATCCTGATTGGATTATAGGTGCGGAACCGCATAATGCTTTTATCTTCCGCATAAGCCATTGCCAGTCCTTCCAGACGCTCATTCAAATCTGTCAGCCACTGTGGATCTGCCAGTTTTTCTTCCAGATAGTCTGTTATCTCTGGATAAATACTGCGAAGATGCGGTAAATCTTCTTCAGCAAAGACAAGTTCTGCTACACCCTCTGCCATATCTGCCTTCATATAGGCAAGTACCTGGGCATGTTCCTTTACTGTATTTTCCCTTGCAATATCAAGTACGGACTGCGGTGCATATTCCCCTTGTTTCAAGAGCTGATGGATACGTCCACTCACATCCTCCCAGGATAAAAACGCCTTATCCAGAATCTGATCGGTAACGGTATGTCCTACTGCAATCTGCAATCCTGTTTCATCAAACCAGACTGAGTATTCCATTCCATTGATCTCAAAACCTTTTCCACCAGTCCCATACTCTCGTTTCACAAACTCCGTATATTCTTCCGGTGTCTGTTCACTCATAAAATTATAAATAATACGAAGCTGGCTCTTGCTTCGGTTTCCTCCGGTTCTTAAAATCTCATCGACTACTTCACTTGGAATCGCAATCTCCCCGGCATAGAGGGCTGCTAATCTGTTTTCAATTTCCCTTTTCTGTTCATTTACAGACGGAAATTCGGGCAAAGATAAAGCAGAGGCAATTTCTTCCTCTGCTTTACTTAACTGATCTTCACTTGTGTCTTCAATTAGCTGTATACCAATTCCGTCAAGATGCTCTCTTCCGCTGTTGCCGTCAGACTGTTCATATGTGCTGTCCACGCCATCGGATTCTCCTCTTTCGACGGTGCCGGATTCTTCTCCAACAGTTTCTCCATCTGTACTTCCAATCTCTTCTGTGCTGTTTTCTCGATCTCCTCCAGATGGCTGTTCAGTTTCCCGGTCAGTAACAGGCTCTGATACAGGCTGTTCTTGTGTTCCTTCAGAAATGTCCTCCGCAGCATTCCGTATTTCCCGATCTGTACCTCTGTCTCCTGGATTGTCAGGTTCGGAAACAGATAATCCCCTTTGCGATGATATGTCAGTTCCATACTCATTTCCTCCTTGATTTTCCTGTGAATATTCGTTTTCTATGATTCTGTTGTTGTTTTCTTTACTTTCACGAATTAACGTGTTAAATTCATTATAATTCTTTTCTTCCGTATTTTCAATACCCTTTTTCATTTCTTCTAATGAAATACGGTGTACAAATCTTCCAATATCCACTAACACAGACTCACTGGCCATGCTTGTTGCATTTCCAATAAATGTCAACACCGAAAGACTGTTATAATCTGTGATATGTACGAAGTCCATTTCTTCCTGCCGTTCCAGCGGATCAAATCCGCACCTGGACGCCAGGGTATAATAAATACTGTCTGTCAACAGGCTGCGAAATTCACTGCGGATGGTATCTTCTTCCAGTTCCTCCAGGTACGTTCCTTCCGTCACATACGTCAAGCCATCCAGGTATTCATCCAGATTTTCTTCTACCATATACTTCGCTGTTGCCATCAGTGCATCAGAAAGACTTCCTGTATCTTTGGCTTCCAGTCCGTAAGCCTCTTCTAAATGGTTTAATAATGCCTCCTGTTGTTTCTCCTGCAACTGCCACAGGTAAGGTGTCCTTCCACCTTTTACCTTATGAGTATCCTGAATATCAAATACATATCGGAGTCTTGTTTTCTGCATGGTTTCATCCAAAAGAGCAATTCCCTTTGCTCCTCGGTTTACCCACCGCAGCATTTTTTCATTCCACAATTCCAACGAAGCACAGGCAGTTGCTTTTGGACGCTGTGCGTGGATCAAAAGCTGATCCATAAATGGATACCTGTACAACCTGGCTGCGGTATCCAGATAATTCATCCAGTCCCTTGGTGAACTGCTGATACGGGTTGCATGATATTCCGCAAGTCCACGTATCTCATCTAAATGAGCCATAACCTATTCCTCCTTCTGACTGTGCTTTATTTTTTCTTTTTAGGAAATTCCAGGCTGAATCTGGCTTTTCCATCTTCCACGCCCAGTACCAGATCTGCATCAAACTTGCTGTCCTTTTTCTGGGAATACAAACCTTTCACATGGGTACGCCCCTTTTTCAAAAGTTCCACAGCCATCTTTTTATCCATCGACTTTTTCATGCTTTCCAGAAAACGGTTCGCCTTCCACAATGCAAACGGGCAGTTTCTGTCAGCACAGTAATAATTTGTCTTTCCTTCATATACGTCAGAACCACACACCGGACATTTTCCAATCACTTCCCTTGCAGTCTGAAAACGGTTCCGTTCTTCTTCCGGAATCGCCCTGCATACGGAAAGAATCTCAGTGATCATGGATACAATCCCATCCATAAATTCATCTTCCTGGATTTTTCCCTTTTCCATCATCAAAAGCTGATTTTCCCATTCTGCTGTCAGACTTGCGGATTTCAGATTCTCAGGCATTACATGGATCAGCTCGCAGCCTGCCACTGTAGGAAGAATCTGTTTTCCCTTACGTTCTGCATACCCGGAAGATACCAGCTTCTCAATGATATTTGCCCTGGTTGCCGGTGTACCAAGTCCCTTTTTCTCTGTTTCCGAATCAAATTCTCTATTCCCTGCTGTTTCCATTGCCGCAAGCAGGGTATCTTCGGTAAACATCTTCGGCGGGGCAGTATAATGGGTACTCTTCTCTGCTTTCACAGAAGCAAGCGTCCTTCCCTCTTTATATCCCTCTGGAAGTTTTGCCTTATTATCCGGTTCGTCAGATTTCTTATCCTTTACACAATATTTCCGAAAGGCTTCTTCCACTTCTTTAAATCCCATCTGCACAGGCAGCTTTCCTTTTGCAGTAAATTCCTGTTCTTTGCACTGTACGAAAATTTCTGTCTGCTCATAAAGATAATCTTCCCCTGTTGCCTGAACAAGCTGCTGTCCGATCAGCATCAGCAGATTTTTCTTTCCACTGGAAAGTCCTCCCATTCCCTTTTCTATTGTTTCTTTCGTCGGCAGGATTGCATGATGATCAGATACCTTTGCATTATTAACCACACGATCTATGTTTTCTCCAGTCTGTCCAGATTCCAGAAACGGAAGAAAATCTGTCATGCCTTTAGCAAGCATTTTTACAGTTTCTTTCATATCCTCGGTTACATACTGACTGTCTGTTCTCGGATATGTAACCATCTTTTCTTCATACAGTTCCTGCAGCATATCCAATGTTTTCTGTGCAGTATATCCGAAAAATCGGTTTGCTTCCCTCTGCAGACTGGTCAGGTCATAAAGTTTGGGCGGGGAAATCTTTTTCTGTTCTCTTTTCACTCTGGTTACAACAGCTTCTGTTCCATCACAGAGTTTTCTTAATTCTTCCGCTTCTGTTTCAGACTGAATATTTTCTGAAATTACCGCAAGTTTCCCATCTGACAGAGAAACCTTATAATAGGCTTCTTTCTTGAAATGCTCGATCTTCTCTTTTCTTTCCGTCAGCATGGCAAGCGTCGGTGTCTGTACCCTGCCAACTACCAAACGCTTAAAATATCTGGTTGTGTAGGCTCTCGTTGCGTTCATTCCAATCAACCAATCCGCCTGTGCCCTGCATACCGCAGCATTACAAAGCCCTGCATATTCTCTCCCGTCAGTTAGGGACTGAAATCCTTTCTGAATGGCTTCATCTTCCATTGAACTGATCCACAGACGCTTCACTGGTTTCTGACAGCCTGCCAGATCATAAACTCTTTTAAAAATCAGTTCTCCTTCTCTTCCGGCATCACAGCCATTGACCAGATATGCTACATCTGCCCGGTTTATTAAGTTGCATAGCACATCAAACTGCTTCTTTTTATCTTCTGATACCTGTACTTTCCATACTTTCGGGATGATCGGCAAATCCTCAAACTGCCATTTTGCATATTTTTCATCATAAATTTCCGGTGGTGCATATTCTGCCAGGTGTCCCAGACACCAACTGACAATGCAACTGTTCCCCTCCAGATACCCGTCCTTTCTCTGATAAGCAGATAAATTTTTTGCAAGACTCTGTGCGACACTTGGTTTCTCTGCAATCACTAAAAATTTCGCCATGTTTTCCTCCTGTTCCTGTCAAAAAGGCAGTCCATAAAGAACTGCCCTTTCTCCATACCTTATAAATTTTTGTTATTTCTGCTGATCTTCTGCATTTTCTTCATCTTCATTGATGTAACTGTCATCAGCAAATTCCAGACCTTCCTCTACAATACCGTCCTCTTTTTTCTTTCGGAATTTACTTAAAGCAAAAGCAGCTAAACCACCAAATACCAGTACAATGCCGCCGCCCAAGACTGCAGAACCCAACATTTTATTACCACCGGATTCTAGATTCACTTCTGTTTCTGGCTGTACGGTAGTTTCTGGTTCTGGTGTTGCAGCTGTCTCTT
>OJRH01000600.1_pt1 | contig 16265 bp, 14 predicted proteins | sample 1599131 | NCBI WGS metagenome assembly OJRH01 (sample SAMN03922527, study PRJEB24848) | human gut metagenome | isolation source: stool sample | host: Homo sapiens | place: Germany | collected 2010-05
AGCGTCAGATGTGTATAAGAGACAGCTTCACAAGAGTATCTCTTTTTTTATGCATGATTGGGACGATAACCTGATCGAATAATTGCCTAGCAGGTTATAGTCTTTTTACGTGTAATTATATTACCTTTGCATTATGGGAAAGAATAAATTAGCAAAGTTTGACGACATGGCGAGCTATCCCCATGTGTTCCAATATCCGTTTGCAACCCTTCAAGAGAAAGGATTTGAGCTAAAGGGGCACTGGCACGAACAGTTCTTTAAGAACGACAATCCGATCGTGCTTGAATTAGGCTGCGGAAAAGGAGAATATACGGTAGGTTTGGGAAAGTTATTTCCCAACAAAAATTTTATAGGAGTCGATATCAAGGGAGCCCGTATGTGGACAGGGGCGAAAGAATCGCTTGAGGCAGGTATGACGAACGTTGCCTTCCTCAGGACCAGTATCGAACTGATCGCCCATTTCTTTGCTGCCGGAGAGGTGGCCGAGATCTGGCTCACCTTCCCTGACCCGCAGATGAAGAAAGCGAACAAACGCCTTACCTCCACTCGCTTCATGAAGATGTACCGCGAGATACTGGCGGGAGATGGCATCATACATCTGAAAACAGACAGCAACTTCATGTACACCTACACCTGCGAGATGGTAAAAGCAAATCGCTATCCCGTACTGTTCAGCAACGACGATTTGTATCATTCGGGGCTGACAGACAACATTCTTTCTATCAAGACCTATTATGAACAGCAGTGGTTGGACCGCGGGTTAACCATCAAATACATCAAGTTTGTCTGTGAAGAACGGGATGAACTGGTAGAACCGGAAGTGGAAATCGAATACGATCCGTATCGCAGTTTCAACCGGAGCAAACGGAGTGCGTTGGCTTCCGGCAAATAATTCATAAATCATAAATTATAAATCATACAACATGACACTCTATCCAAAGCTAATCATGGACGCACTGGCAAAGGTGCGTTACCCCGGCACAGGAAAAGACCTTGTGACAATGGGTATGGTAGAAGATAATATCCGGATCGACGGTAACAAAGTAAGCTTCTCGCTCCTTTTCGAAAAACCGAACGATCCGTTTATCAAATCGGTGGTAAAAGCTGCCGAGACGGCTATCCTTACTTACGTAGGAGAAGAAGTGGACATCAAGGGTAATATCACGGTTGACGCCAAGCAGGCGGCCCGTCCTGAACCAGACAAGCTGCTGCCGGAGGTAAAAAATATCATCGCCGTATCTTCCGGCAAGGGTGGCGTAGGCAAAAGTACAGTAGCGGCCAACTTGGCGGTAGCGCTGGCTTTGCAGGGTCACAAGGTCGGTTTACTGGATGCCGATATCTTCGGTCCTTCGCAGCCTAAGATGTTCAATGTAGAAGAAGCCCGTCCCTATATGGTGGAGGTGGGAGGCCGCGAACTGATCGAACCGGCTGCCAACTACGGCGTGAAGCTACTGTCCATCGGTTTTTTTATCAATAAGGAAGACGCCGTCCTTTGGCGCGGCGCAATGGCAAGCAATGCCTTGAAACAGTTGATCGGCGACGCCAACTGGGGCGATCTGGACTATTTCCTGATCGACCTGCCACCGGGAACAAGCGATATCCACCTGACGATGGTACAGACATTGGCCATCACCGGCGCCATCGTTGTCAGCACACCGCAAGAAGTGGCGTTGGCAGATGCCCGCAAAGGGATCAGTATGTTTACAGGTGAGAAGATCAACGTACCAGTATTGGGACTGGTCGAGAACATGTCTTGGTTCACGCCTGCCGAGCTGCCAGAAAACAAATACTACCTGTTCGGCAAAGAAGGAGGCAAACGTCTGGCGGAAGAACTGAATATCCCGTTGCTAGGACAAATCCCCATCGTACAAAGCATTTGCGAAGGTGGAGACAGCGGAAAGCCAGTCGCCCTCAATCCGGACAGCATCACTGGCCAGGCATTCCAGAAGTTAGCCGAAAATGTCGTGAAACAGATCGATTACCGTAACGAACATTTGGATCCGACAAAGAGGGTTGTTGTTACCAAGAAGTAATAAGAGAGTGAGTAGGATGTGTCAAAAAGAAAGAGAAATCAATTCCTTGCCGGGGGATTAATCCCCCGGCAAAAGAGAGAGATAAATTTTGACACATCACCAAGAAATTGGACACAATCCTATCTTCTTATTATAAAGTATACCGTCTTAGGAAAGCGACCGTCCGATGTATTTCGGGATACATGATGATGTCTTCGCCAATGAAGGGAACCTCTTTGCGATAGGCTTTCAGGAATTTCTCCAAGATAGGGGAAGTACGCGCCGGACGGCGGAACTCGATACCTTGTGCCGCATTCATCAGCTCAATCGCCAGGATATGATCCAAGTTGTCCATTATCTTAAAGAGCTTCGTCGCTGCATTGGCCCCCATACTCACATGGTCTTCCTGCCCGTTGCTGGACACGATCGAGTCGCTGCTGGCGGCATAACAGTACATCTTGTTCTGGCTTACCATGCTGGCTGCCGCATATTGCGGGATCATAAAGCCGGAATTCAGTCCGGGGTTGGCAACCAGAAATTCAGGCAAGCCCCGAAGTCCCATGATCAACTGCGCGACACGGCGTTCGGAAATATTTCCCAACTCAGCCAACGCAATCGCAAGGAAATCGTAGGAGATCGCCAACGGCTGGCCGTGGAAATTACCTCCGGAGATGATCTTGTCCTCGTCGGGAAAGATCGTCGGGTTGTCCGTCACGGAATTGATCTCGGTAAGCAATACGCCGGAGACATACCGGATCGCATCTTTCGTCGCCCCGTGTACCTGCGGGATGCAGCGGAACGAATACGGGTCCTGCACATGCTCCTTCTTCCGGCTGATCAGTTCGCTGCCCTCCAGAATGCGGCGGAAAGCATCGCCCGTCTCGATCTGTCCGGGATGCGGACGCATCTGCTGGATGCAATCCATAAAAGGATCGATCCGCCCGTCGAAGGCTTCGAGCGACAAGGCCGCAATCAGATCCGCCCGCTTCGACACGGCAAAAGCACGCATCAGGGCAAACACGCCGTTGGCACTCATAAACTGCGTACCGTTCAGCAACGCCAATCCCTCTTTACTCATCAGGCGCACCGGCTTCCAGGCAAACTCGTCCAGGACACTGATAGCCTCCCTCTTCTTCCCTTTATAATACACATCTCCCACTCCGATAAGCGGAAGGAAAAGATTCGCCAACGGAGCCAGGTCGCCCGACGCCCCAAGCGAACCCCGGTCATAGACGATCGGGAGCACGTCATTATTAAAGAAATCAAGGATACGCTGCACCGTTATCACCTGCACGCCGCTATGCCCCAGCGACAAAGCATGCGCCTTCAACAGCATCATCAGGCGGACAATCACCGGGCTCACCTCATCCCCCACGCTACAGGCATGGCTTTTCACCAGATTCTCCTGCAAGGTGCTGAGTTCATCCGGCGAGATATTCTTATTACACAAGGAACCAAAGCCTGTCGTGATGCCGTAAAGCGGCTCGCTCTGTGTCTCGATCTTCCGGTCCAGATAATCGCGGCAACGCTGGATACGTTCCTTCACTTCCGGGGTCAGTTCCAACTTCATATTTCCGGTCAATATCTCTTCGATACGTTCGAACGTCAGCGGTTCCGCCCCCACATAATGTACATTTCCCATAACTTTCAATTTTCAACTTTCAATTGCTCCTGCGTCCAATCCAGCAACTTCTTCTCTATCCGGATCGCTTCGGATTCGAGGAAATCCGCTTTCTCCGACATCCGTTTGACAAACGCTTCATCCTTGATAGATGTAAGATTGATACGGACATTCAGCAAAGCCCCTAACACACAGGTACGGGCCGTCATCATCGCCACACAGGCATCGGTCACGGCATTCCGGTTCCCTTTATGCGCCACATATATAATAGTCTCCATCACCGAGGCAATCTCTTCGGCCACTTCCATCGGGACCATAGCCGCCTGTTTCGTCGCATCCTGGATCACCCGGCTGCGCTCGGCTTTTTCCTCCTCCGTTTCCTTCGGGAGTTTAAAGGCGGCAAACACACGGTCGTACGCTTCGCTATCGCGGTCTATATCCCTATTATTTAAGATTAAACATTTTATCTTCATCCCGTCAAACGATATAAAGCACGCCGTCTTTGATAACCGTGTCCACGATATTCATTCCTATATGATAAGGAAGGAACTTATAAGAAGGGAATTTCAACAAGACCAAGTCCGCCTTCTTTCCGACATCGATGCTACCGACCTTCTTTTCCCGCCCTAACGCTGCCGCTCCGTTGATCGTAAGGGCGGTCAGGGCTTCTTCGGGAGTAAGTTTCATCTGGATGCAGGCCAGGGCGAACAACAACGGGATCGAACTGGAGAAGCAACTACCGGGGTTCAGGTCGGAAGCCAGTGCCACGGCGCAACCGGCATCTATCATCCGGCGTCCCGGAGCATAAGGTTCATTTAGCGAGAAAGCGGTAAGCGGAAGCAAAGTCGCGATCGTCCCCGAACGTGCCAGGCGTTTGATGCCGGTATCGGAGATATGCAACAGATGGTCGGCACTCACGGCTTTCAGGCGGGCTGCCAATTCGGCTCCTCCGAAAGAAACGATCTCATCGGCATGAAGTTTCAGTTTGAAACGCTGGCTGCGGGCTGCTTTCAACAAACGTTCGCTTTGTTCGACCGAGAAAACGCCTTGTTCGCAAAAGACATCGCAGAAGGTTACCGAATGTTCTGCACGCACATGGGGCAACACTCCTTCTATTATGTAATCGACATATGCGTCCGTACGCCCGGCAAACTCCGGCGGGACAGCATGTGCACCGAGGAAAGTAGAGACCACATCCAACGGGTGTTCGTCGTTCAACTCCTTCATGACACGAAGCTGGATCAGCTCGGTCGCCAAGTCAAGACCGTAACCACTCTTTCCTTCGACAGTAGTCACGCCCATATCCATCATAGCGTCGAGACGGTCGTATGCATCGCCGTACAGGTCATCATAGCTGGCGTTCCGGGTCGCATTCATCGTATTGACGATCCCGCCTCCCCTTTCCATGATCGACATATAGCTGTCTCCTTTCATCCGCCAAGAGAACTCCTCCTCGCGGTAACCACCGAAGACGAAGTGCGTATGGCTATCCACAAACCCTGGCAGAAGCGCACGTCCGGAAGCGTCTACTTCCAGATAATCTCCGACATCCACTTGCCGGAGGACCTCTTCAGTCGGTCCCACATGCGTGATAATACCATCCGATACAGCAACCGCCCCGTCCTCGATTATCCCGACATCGGACATAGCCTTCCCCTTCTTCGCTTCAAAACCAGAACAAGTCACCACCTGCGACGCATTCCGTATCAATATCTTTTCGTCTTCCATCGTCTATCCCATTATCCTGGTTTCCAATACCTGATCTATTGAAAAGTCTTCCAGTCCCAAATAGTAAGAAGCCGTATCAATCAACGCCTCCATCGGAACCAACCCAATAATCTCGCTTCCGACGACTGGGACACCATAGCGACGTGCCTCAATGCGTACCAGCTCGAAAGCGCGATAAAGGGCGGTGCGGGTATAATCGGTCATATTGATCGAAACCTGCACGATGCCGCGTTCTTTCAGTTCCACTCCCATCGCCTTGCAGTAGCGGAGCCCGCCACCTATGAAGCGGATCTTTTAGGCGATACTGCTCGCGATCTCCAGGTTTGCCGTGCCCAAATTGACGTTATAAGCCACCAGCGGCATACGGGCGCCGATCGCCACTGTCCCTGCCGATGGATGCCGTTCGGCAGGCCCGAAGTCAGGTTTCCATTCCGGCTGCTTGATCTTTGCTTCCATACCCTCAAACTCACCTTTGCGGATCGCCGCCAAGTTCTCTCGGTGTGGAGCCGAAGCCGACTTCTCATACAGGAAAACCGGTACTCGATAGAGAGCGGCCACCTTCTCGCCCACTTCTTTGGAGAGCGCAATCGCCTCATCCATCGTACACCCTCTGATCGGGATAAAAGGAACGACATCGACCGCTCCCATCCGCGGATGCTGCCCGGAGTGTTTCGTGAGGTCTATCAGTTCCACCGCCTGTCCGATGGCTTCGAGCAAAGCGTCCTTCAAAGCTTCCGGTTCACCGACTACCGTTACGACCAGTCGGTTATGATCTTCGTCATTACTGTAATCCAACAGCTTTACACCGGCTTTGGCACGAAATTTATCTACTATCTTTTCTATTTTCTCTAAATCCCTTCCCTCACTGAAATTGGGGACACATTCCATTATCTTATTCCATGTACTCATACTTTGCGTTTTAAAGAGGTACGTATACTATTTTGAATTAAATCTTCTTTCGGAATAAAAGGCAGCGTGATATGATACCAGTCGCCATAGTTTTCGTTAAAGGCGGCACTGGTAGACATGGCATTCGGATTCCTGGCCCAGGAACGGCGTGCCACTCCTCCCATCACATCCCAGAGCATGGCGGAACGAAGGATTTCGTCCACCCGTTCGCTTCCATCCAGCACCATACCGAAACCACCGTTTACCGCTTTCCCGATACCGACTCCGCCGCCATTATGAAGGGCAACAAGGCTCATACCCCGTGCCGCATTTCCGGCAAAACACTGGACAGCCATATCGGCCATGACGTTACTTCCGTCATAAATATTGGACGTTTCGCGGAAAGGCGAATCCGTCCCACTCACATCATGATGGTCACGTCCAAGCATGATCGGCCCGACTTCTCCGTCCCGCACCATGCGGTTGAAGCGGAGCGCGATATTCAATCTTCCTTCCGCATCCTGGTAGAGAATGCGCGCCTCGGTACCGACAACAAGCCGGTTTGTCTCGGCATCGCGAATCCAGTTGTAGTTATCCCTGTCCTGCCCGCGCCGGTTCGGATCGATGCAATCCATAGCTGCTTGGTCGGTCTTTACCAGATCTTCATGTTTCCCACTCAGGCATACCCAGCGGAAAGGCCCGTAACCATAATCGAACAGTTCCGGCCCCATAATGTCCTCGACATAGGAAGGCCAGATGAAACCGTCTTTCTCATCTATTCCGTTCCGGGAAATTTCCTTTACACCGGCATCGTAGATGGCTTTCATAAACGAGTTTCCATAGTCGAAAAAGTAAGTGCCGCAAGCCACAAGCTTCTTGATTACCTCGAAATGACGGTGCAGAGATTGATCGACCAACGAGCAGAACCGGTCCATATCGTGAGAAAGAAGTTCCGTACGCTCGGCAAAGGAGATGCCGACAGGACAGTAACCACCTTCATAGACGGCATGACAGGAAGTTTGGTCACTCAGCAGATCGATCCGGATCGCCTGCGCCTCGGCAAACTCCAACAAGTCTACTATATTGCCATGATAAGCGATCGAAATCGGTTCCCTTACCTGCATAGCCTCCTGCGCCATACGGAATGCTTCTGCTTTATCTTCAGTCACATGCTGAACCCAACCTTGCGAATGGCGGGTCTGGATGCGGGAACTGTCCACTTCTGCAATGATACTGGCAGCACCGGCTATAACGGCCGCTTTCGGTTGTGCCCCACTCATTCCTCCGAGACCGGAGGAGACAAAGAGATGCCCGCGCAAATCCTGATCCTGCGGAATGCCTAATTTCTTCCGCCCGGCATTCAATAAGGTATTGAACGTCCCGTGCACAATCCCCTGCGGACCGATATACATCCAGCCGCCGGCGGTCATCTGTCCGTAATTAGCGACACCCATCTGGGCGGCTATATGCCAGTCTTTCTGATTGTCGAACAGGCCGACCATCATGGAATTGGTAATAATCACACGGGGTGCATCCGGCTTGGAACGGAACAGTCCCAACGGATGTCCGGACTCGATCACGAGTGTCTGCTCGCTCGTCAGTATTTCGAGATATTGCTTGATCAGGCGATACTGCATCCAGTTCTGGCAAACCTGCCCGGTTTCGCCATACGTGACCAGTTCGTATGGATAGAGAGCGATATCGAAACTGAGATTGTTGTCGATCATCACCTGGAAAGCCTTTCCCTCCAGACATTGCCCTTTATATTGGTCGACAGGCTTGGCTTTCAAGTCTCCTTCCGGCCGATAACGGTATCCGTAAATGCGGCCGCGAGTCATCAACTCTTCCATAAACTCCGGAGCCAGCACTTCATGCAACTCTTCGGGAATGTAACGGAGCGCATTCTTCAAGGCCGTTTCTGTTTGTGCAGGCGTAAGTGAATAGCCGCGATCAGGAGCGCGGCGGATACCGGGAACAAAAGATGGGTAAACCGGCAATTGGTTACTTAGGCGTACTTCCATAACATGATATTTTAAGGTGTTTTCTTACAATCTGTAAGTAAATAGCAGAAGTAAGAGGCGTACAAGATAAGCATTCTCTTTCATCTTGCCAACCGGCACAATTATGTTTAGAAGCACAAAAAGGGCCATTCCCTTAACCAGGAACAGCCCTTTTCTATCGGATTAAAATCTATTCTTATTTACCAGCTTCAGCAGCTGCTTTCTTATTGATCTTCTTCTTCTGCAATTCGTAAGCGATAGGAGTTGCCACGAACAGAGTAGAATATGTACCGATAATGATACCTAACAAGATAGCGAACGTAAAGCTACGGATCGTCGCACCACCCAGGATGAAGATACACAATACAACTACCAATGTAGTTAATGATGTATTGAAGGTACGGGATAAAGTCGAGTTCAATGCATCGTTGATCACCTGATAACGATCACGCTTCGGATACAGACCGATTGTTTCACGGATACGGTCGAACACAACCACGGTATCGTTGATAGAGTAACCGATGATTGTCAGGATAGCCGCGATAAAGGTCTGGTCGACTTCCATAGAGAAAGGCAATACCTTCCAAAGCAACGTATAGAAAGAAATAATACACAAAGTCGTGACAGCTACAGAAGCGAATGCACCGACAGAGAATGAGATGTCGCGGAAACGAAGCAAGATATAAGCCGCCATACAGAACATGGCAAATACAACTGCGAGAAACGCAGCGTTCTTGATATCGTCTGCCATACTCGGTCCTACCTTCTGTGAGCTCTGGATATACTGATCCGTGAACTGAGCCAAAGTCGTTCCTTCCGGAAGCAATGACTTGACACCTTCAAACAATTTATTTTCGATTTCCTGGTCGATAGCCGGATCATTGTCTTCAATCTTATAGTTGGTAGATACACGAACCTGGTCGGGAGTACCGATCTGGATAACGCTAACAGAACCATCCAACTGCGCATCCAACAGATTACGGACTTCGTCAGTCTTCACATCCTGGGCGAAACGGATCACATAGTTACGTCCACCGGTGAAATCGATACCGTTGTTCAAACCGATAGTAGACATGGAGATCGCACCCAAAACAATAATACCGGCCGGAATCAGATACCCAACCTTACGGGCTGCCAAGAAGTTGATCTTCGGATTCGTCAATAAATCTTTCGTAATAGAAGTCGTAAAGGTCACGTTCTTCAGTTTATCTTTTGCCAACAGTGCTTCGTAAACGATACGAGTCAGGAAGACTGCCGTCAGGAAGGACGCGAACAAACCGATAATCATCGTCGTGGCAAAACCACGGATAGGACCCGTACCGAAATAGAACAATACGACACCAGTGATGATGGAAGTCAAGTTCGAGTCGAAGATTGCAGAAAATGCGTTGCTGTAACCATCGGCAATTGCTTTGTTCAACGATTTACCGGCACGAAGTTCCTCTTTCGTACGTTCGTAGATCAACACGTTGGCATCGACAGCCATACCCAGCGTCAACACCATACCGGCAATACCCGGCAACGTAAGGACTGCCTGGAAGGATGCAAGGATACCCATTGTGAAAAAGATGTTCAATACCAAAGCACCGTCGGCGATCAAGCCCGGAAGAACTCCGTAGAAGGCACACATGTAGAACATCAACAGGATCAAAGCCAAAACAAATGAGATAACACCGGAATTGATAGCTTCCTGACCCAAAGACGGGCCGACAACGTCTTCCTGTACGATATGTACGGAAGCAGCCATTTTACCGGATTTCAACACGTTAGCCAAGTCCTTTGCCTCTTCCGGAGTGAAGTGGCCTGTGATCTGAGAACGTCCGCCTGTGATTTCCACCTGCACGTTAGGAGCTGAATAAACCATATCGTCGAGAACGATAGCAACCGCTTTACCGATATTTTCTTTTGTCAGGCGAGCCCATGCTTTAGCCCCTTCTGCGTTCATAGTCATGCTAACCTGCTGTTCTGAACGGCCTGCCTGCTGAACGAAGTCTGCATTAGCATCCGTTACAACGTCACCTCCCAAAGCAGGCGTTCCGTCGCGGTTCGTCATCTTGATTGCATACAAGTAGAAATATTGTTCTTTTTCATCGATAGCCTTTACGCCCCATTTCAAAGAAAGGTTACGCGGCAGAATATCTTTTACCTGCTTCATGTTCAGGTATTCGTTGATCTTGGCAATATCTTTCTTATCGGCAATACCGACAACCGGTCCGGGAGCCAACTGTCCGTTATACTGGTTGATCTGCAGAACGGCGAACAACGGATGTTGCTTTGCGAATTCTTCCATGCTCTTGGCTGCCTGTGCTTCAGGCTTGTCTTCACCGATCTTAGCCAGCAGAGAATCTGCGTCGTTGGTTGTTTCGGCAGCAGCATTGTCGGCAACTACTTCTTCCGTTGCTTCGATAGCCGTAGTATCCGAACCTACAGCAGCAGTATCGTCCGATTTCAGGATTGTAGCCAACATATTATCGGCGGCAACCAACTGCTGGTAGATTTCCGGCAAGTTGTATGTTTCCCAGAATTCGAGGTTGGCACTACCCTGTAATAATTTACGCACACGTTCCGGTTCTTTCACACCCGGAAGTTCAACCAGGATACGGCCGGCAGTTTCCAAACGCTGGATGTTCGGAGACACCACGCCGAAACGGTCGATACGGGTACGCAATACGTTAAATGAATTATCGATTGCACTCTTCAGTTCTTCCTTCAACACGGCGATTACCTGTGCGTCCGAGCTCTGCGGAGTGATTTTGTCTTTCAATTCGAAAGTACTGAAAATAGCGGATAAACGGGCGCCATTATCTAACTTCTTATACTCTTCTGCAAATAGATCAATAAAGTCCTTCTGACTTGTAGCCTGATTTTCATAAGCCAGGTCCAATGCTTTATTGAAGTTCTCGTCCTGATTGTTGTTCGAAAGCGAGCGAATCACATCGGCCACATTCAATTCCAGAACGACGTTCATACCGCCCTTCAAGTCAAGCCCTAAACTGATTTCCATTTCACGGCACTCCTTGAGCGTATAGCCCAACCATACCTTCTGAGTAGATAACGAGTCCAAATAAGAACTCTCTTTTACCGGATCTCCACCTGCATACTCAGCGGCTTTACTGTTGTAATGTCTTGTCACGAACGAGAATGACAGATAAAACATACAGACAAGCGTAAGTAACACCGCAAAGACCTTTACAAATCCTTTGTTTTGCATTTGAATCTTATGTTTATGTTATTATTCGTTTTTTCACAGGGTGCAAATATAGGCTTTTTTTCTTTGTCCAACAGTAATTAGATTAATTTATTTGTCACACTCTTAGTTTATTTCAGCCACAATTATATATCTTTGCCCGTAAAAAACATAAGTAAAGAATAACCATGAAGCAACTTTTATTATTAACGCTATTTATCCCGGCCCTACTCTGGGCTCAGGAAGATTCCAAGTATTTAGCCGGAGCCGTTCCGGTCGAGAATGGTAAAGTAGTATTCGCAAAGGAGATAAACGCACCTTCTTTTTCGAAAGATGAAGTATATGACAAAATGCTGGACTGGGCGGACGGTTTCTTCAGTGAAGACGGCAACCGCGTTGTCTATTCCGACAAGGCAAAAGGCGACATCGCCGCAGTAGGGCAAACCAACCTGGTCTTCCAGAGCACCGCCCTTTCTCTGGACCGTACGGAAATGAACTATCGCGTCACGATGGAATGCGAGAACCAGAAATGTATAGTGAAAGTGGCCGGTATCCGTTACGAATATAATGTATCGTACCAGCGTGAACCGGAAAAATACACCGCCGAAGAATGGATTACAGATAAGTATTGCCTGAACAAAGACCAAACCAAATTGAACCGAGGCAACGGCAAATTCCGAAGAAAGACAGTCGATTTCATTGACGAAATGTTTGCCTCCGCCTCCGCCGCTTTAGGCACGCAGGCAACCGCCAACGTAGTTCCGGCAACACCGGTCACTCCCGCTCGGACTGTGACACCAGCCCAGACCACCCAACCGGCAACTCCGGTTCCGGCAAAAGAAGGATATGTGGCTTTTGCCGCCGATAAGGTTCCGTCTACATTATTACAGATGTTACCGGAAAGCGATATGCAGGTCGTATCCGCCGGTAAGCCGGATACAAAAGAGACATCCGCCCAGTGGAAAGGCACGGGTAATATGTTCGGCAAATCGATTGCCTCGATCGCCATCAGCAAAGACAGTCCTGTCTATAAAGAAATAGGTAACAATGACACATATAGCTTGTCTTTCTTCAAGAAAGGTGAAAGCGGAGATGCCTGGCTGATCATCGACTGCCGCAAGCAGGGCGAAACGGCAGAAGGCCAGCAGATAACCGTCATCGGTGAAATCGTAAATGTATGGATGAAATAGGATGATGAAAAAGCTGTTTTTCCTTCTATTGATCATGCTCCCTGCGCTGGCAACGGCACAGGGGCATAAAGGCGAAGTCGACGAGTGTGCCCCGATGAGAAACGGGAAAGTATGCTATCGCGACACAGTCCATGTGAAAGACATGAGCCAGGACCAGATATTCGAAGTAATCAACCAATGGGCGAAGAAAAGCTATGCGAAAGATATATTCCTGTCGAATGTCAACTCCAAGAAGTCCAAAGGGACTATCAACGTTTCTTCCAAAGTCGAGATGCTGTTGAACGATACAGACAAAACGATCATCAAATACAAGATGAAAATCAATTGCCACGACAACTGCTACTCGGCAGAAGTAAGCAATATCGTTTATCAATACGATCCACAGAACAATAAGAAGTTCAAGACGTATTCGGCAGAAAGCGTAATCGCCAATAATGGCAAAAGCAATACAGTTGCCTTGATCAAGGATCCGAAGCTGTTTTGTAATGCCACGTTCTTCTTCGTCGAGAACCTGTTTGCCGACATCCTGGATGCAGTGAACGATGCGGAACTGTAGCATAAAGAGCTAACTCCATAAGCACGGCACAAAAATTCCCCTATACGAGAAACTACGGCTTCCTGTATAGGGGAATTTTTCATTTTCAATCATTCTCTTTCAACTGCAAGTAACACCATAACGGATAATGGTCGGAATAACGCACCTTGTCGACCGTGCAGTTGATCGGTTTCATATTGGCTGAATGCAGGATGTTGTCGATCCTGAACCAAAAGAAGTTTTCATTATAGGTGACTCCGACACCACGGCCTGAAGCAGCATAAGCATCTTTCAACGGCCCCTGGATCGTACGATGGGCATAGGAAATCGGCGTATCGTTGAAGTCACCGCAGACCAATACATAATCGGTATCGATCTTTTTGATTTCTTCGGCAACCGCTCTCGCCTGACGGGCACGTATCCGGAATGCAGGTCCCAACTTCTGTTCGATGGAACTTCTCAAACCATCGAGCGTTTCGGAATTCAGATTCTTGATAAATGCGGAATAATGGCTCCGGTCCTCCATCGTCAGCTTGAAAGACTCCAAGTGGTTATTGATCAAAGTCAACTTCTTTCCTCTTATATCCAGTTCATGAATGGACGAGCCGTTGAAAGAGCTGTCATACTTGATCTTACGGGATTTGGAGATCGGATATTTGGAAAATACGGCTATATTGAATTTGAGCGTACCGGAGGTTCCGATCGGAATAATGGAGCGATACCTATACATCTTCAAGGCATTGGCGATCTTCTGATTCGTCAAAAAGTTCTTGGAAGTACCTACTGCATATTCCTGCAGACATACGATATCCGCACCGGAATTCGCAATATACCGTATGATCGGATTCGGAGCATCTTCCGTATGGCCTTTATAACCGAATCCCATGACATTATAAGTCAAGACTTTCAGTACATTCTCTTTCGGAATATCGTCCACTCTGTCATGGAAAGGGAAATAACGGGTTACAGGCCCCCGGCAGATCAGGAACGAACATAGTCCGACCAACACAAACCGCCATTCCCAAAGAAACAGCCAATAAACAACAAAACAGAGGTTCAAAACGCAAAACACAGGAAATCCCAACCCTAGATAAGAGAAGAACACACTCCTGTCCGGTGAAATTCTGTCCGAGAAGGCCGAAGCAATGAATAGCAGAATAACTATCACATTGGCAGTACCGACTACAGATTTAAACAGAATCCTGATCGCTTTAAACCGCTCGCTCATTTTTTGCTGGCATCAAATAGTTTTTTCTTTTCTTCTGCCGAAAGGCTTTCGTAACCGGAACGTTTTAATTTATCCAATATTGCATCCAGATCGACTGTTTCCCGATGTTTACGGGCATTATATTCATAATCGGTCTCCGGACGTTTATAAGTCACACGCATCTTGGGTTTCCGCTTTCCCAGATTCACCACCCAGTCAAGTAAGCGGTTCATAGGAGCCGTCAGATCTTTGCCTTCCTTGATCCGGGCGGCAAACCAGATGCCGAACAACGCCCCGCCGATATGGGCGATATGACCGCCGGCATTCGTCGATGTAATAGCCAGCAAGTCTATCACAAATGTAAACAAGGCCAGATAAATCAACTTGATCCTCCCGATCAGGAACAAGCCGATCTCCAAGTCTTTCCGGTAGAAAGAGACGGCAAACACAATGGCCATAACCGAAGCCGACGCTCCCATCAAATAACTATAGGCGGCAACTGTACGGAAATAAGGGAATATGTTGTATGCCACAAGAAACAAGACAGCCCCGGCAATACCTCCTAACAGATACAGGCCGCCTAATTGCCGCTCACTGAAAAAAGTAAGGAACAAACCGCCGAACCAGTATAACCACAGCATATTAAACAGAATATGCAGAAAGTCGAAATGCGTGAACATATAAGTAATAATCGTCCACGGCCGGTACAAAAGCAATTCGGGAGACGAAGGCACTTGCAAATACTGCAAAAACGGAAAACCGCCCAGATTGAACAGCATCAGGATCACACTTGCCAACCGTATAATGACGAATAGCCCGACATTGATATAAATCAGTTTTGCCAGGATGTTGCCGGAATTGAAAGTCCGTTTGAGATTAGTAAAAATATCGCCCATTGTCTATATCTTTCTTTTTCCAATACCGAACCAGGAAATAACCGAAAAGCATACCGCCCAGGTGGGCAAAATGCGCCACGGAATCACCACCGTTGTTAGCGACACCCATAAACAATTCGGCCAATCCGTAAAAGATCACGAAATATTTTGCCTTGATAGGAATAGGGATGAACATCAGGTACAGCGGAACATTCGGGAACAACATGGCAAATGCCAGCAAAATACCGAATACGGAACCAGAAGCACCGATCGTAATCAGATAGTTCAATGAAGGATCTCCTGCAACCAACTGTACCAGAGTAACCCCGTTCGCACTTGCGAAGGAATGGACGGAATACAGCCAAACCAGTTCCTGCGTAATACCCGCCCCGATACCCGTCACCATGTAAAAAATCAGGAAGCGCTTCGGCCCCCAGACATTCTCCAGCACGCGTCCGAACATATACACACCGAACATATTGAAAAACACGTGCGCAAACGAATGGGTATCATGCATGAACATATAAGTCACAAACTGGAAAGGATAGAAATCCTTCACACCCGGAAAGTGCAGTCCGAATAACTGGACTAAATCAATCCCGACTTTAGGTAAAACAAGACTCGCTACCCAAAACAACAGGTTGATAATGATAAGGTTTTTCGTAACCATCGGGATACTGCTCAGGAATCCCGAACTATTTTGATTCATCATATATTTACAATTTAAGGACAAAGGTATATATATTTCGGCAGTTTTCTGACAAAATAGCACTAAAACATAGTAAATCAATAAAAAAAACTCTTTTTTTCTTTGCGATATATCAAAATAGAATTACATTTGACACCGACTTTTTAGGCTATCACAAATATTGTTTAATATATTAATTATCAAACCATCATGAACAAAACAGAATTTATCAATGCTGTAGCGGAAAAATCCGGTTTAAGCAAAGTTGATGCAAAGAAAGCTGTTGAAGCTTTTGTTGAAACAGTATCCAGTGAATTAAAAGAAGGTGGCAAAG
>OJRH01000601.1_pt1 | contig 16254 bp, 10 predicted proteins | sample 1599131 | NCBI WGS metagenome assembly OJRH01 (sample SAMN03922527, study PRJEB24848) | human gut metagenome | isolation source: stool sample | host: Homo sapiens | place: Germany | collected 2010-05
GGCAGCCGGTTTCTTGGCAGCCGGTTTCTTCTTGAGGTCTTCCTCTGTCATGATGGTCACTCTCCGGTTGCTGTTGTCTGACAATACATCGATGACTATCTTGTTGATCTGTTCTTTCAGTCCGTTGATGAAGTCGGCAGGATCGTAGGTCTTGTGTTCGATGTCGCGGAGTTTCTTCTCCCAAATACCGGTCAGTTCGCAACTCTTCAGCAGTTCCTCATGGATGGTGTCAATGAGTTCGATGCCTGTCGGGGTTGCCATCAGATTCTTGCGCTGGCGACGGATGTAGTGGCGCTTGAAGAGGGTCTCGATGATGCCGGCACGGGAGGAAGGACGGCCGATTCCGTTCTCTTTCAATGCTGCACGAAGTTCTTCGTCTTCTACGAATTTACCGGCTGTCTCCATCGCACGCAGCAGGGTTGCCTCGGTATAATACTTAGGTGGCGTGGTCCATTTCTCCGTCAGGGTAGGCTGATGTTCTCCCGATTCGCCTTTTGTGAAGGATGGGAGGGTTCTTTCTTCTACAACTTCCTTCTTGGCACCGTTTCCTGAGTCTGCATTTCCGTTGGCGTTATCTGAAGCATCATCGTCATCTGCATTCTTTACATCCTTGGCATAGACTACTCGCCAGCCCGGTTCGAGAATTTCCTTACCGCTTACCTTGAACTCTATCTTTTCCGGTTTCGGTCCGTCTTCGTTGATGACTTCGCCCAAAACGGTGGTGGTGGAGAATTTACAGTCCGGATAGAACACGCTGATAAAGCGCTTGGCGATGAGATCATAGACATTCGCCTCCATATCGGTGAGTCCGGTTGGCGGAACTCCGGTTGGGATGATGGCGTGGTGATCGGTTACCTTGCTGTTATCGAATACCTTCTTGCTCTTCGGCAACTTCTTGCCGGTGGCTGCGAGTTGCTGGATGAGTGGGAGGTATTTCTGCTGACTGGCTATCTTTGCCTGGCTCACACCGTTCAGAATCTGCGGACATTTCGGATAGATATCGTCGGTCAGGAACTGGGTATCTACACGAGGATAAGTGGTGTACTTCTTCTCGTAGAGACTCTGGATGAGCTTCAGCGTAATATCGGCAGAGTAGGCAAACTTCTTGTTGCAATCCACCTGTAGCGAGGTGAGGTCGTAGAGATGAGGTGGCGCCTCGTTTCCCTTCTTCTTGCTTACATCGGTAACGGTGAAGGGTTTGCCGGCGATGGTGCTGAAAGCCTTCTCGCCTTCCTCCTTGCTGGTAAACTTGCCGCTGGTGGCGGTAAACTGGGTGTCGCGGTAGATGGTGGCGAGTACCCAGTAAGGTTCGGAAACGAAGTTGTCGATTTCCTTCTGGCGGTTTACGATGAGGGCAAGGGTAGGGGTTTGTACCCGGCCGATGCTGAGCACCTGTCGGTTCTGTCCGTATTTCAATGTATAAAGTCGGGTGGCGTTCATGCCGAGAATCCAGTCGCCGATGGCACGGGAAAGTCCGGCAAGATAGAGTGACTGATATTCTCCCTGGTCTTTCAGTTCCTGGAAACCCTGCTTGATGGCTTCATCGGTCATGGACGAAATCCACAGTCTCTTGACCGGGCATTTCGCCTGTGCCTTCTGCATCACCCATCTCTGGATAAGCTCTCCTTCCTGTCCGGCGTCACCGCAGTTGATGATGCTGTCGGCAGCCTGCATCAGTTTCTCGATGGTAGCAAACTGCTTCTTGATGCCTTCATCGTTGATGAGCTTGATGCCGAATCGCTGTGGAATCATCGGCAACGCCGAAAGGCTCCAATGTTTCCACATCGGAGTATAATCATCCGGTTCCTTCAGCTCACAAAGGTGGCCGAAGGTCCATGTTACTTGGTAACCATTACCTTCCATATAACCGTCGCGTGCCGTGGTAGCCCCGATGATTCGGGCGATATCCTTAGCCACACTCGGTTTCTCTGCTATACAAACTATCATGTTTTATTCTTATTTCTGTTTGCAAAGGTACAATAAAATAATGAGATAGCCATCATTTCGCCTCCTTTTTCTCATTGCCGGGAATAAAAAAAGCCCTGTAAGGCTTGGGCACAATCTAGAACTTGTGCCTTGCCTTACAGGGCGTATTTTATAAATATCTGCGTAATCTTCGCAATCTGCGTGAGATAAAAATTATTCCCGCGTGCGATTACTCGTACTCCTGCCAGCTCTTAATCTGCAACTGGTCCTGGCTCATTGTGCAGAATGCCTCGATGAAGGCTGAAGCCAGACGGGCATTGGTGAACAGAGGAATGTTGTGGTCGATGGCGCCACGACGGATTCTGTAACCATTGGTCAACTCACGCTTGGTGTGATTCTTAGGAATATTGACGATGAGGTCGAACTTGTGGTCGGCAATCATCTGCATCACGTTAGGAAGATCCTTTTGGTCCTCATCAGGCCATCCTACGGCTGTAGCCTTCACGTTGTTCTCGTTGAGGAACTTCGCTGTACCGGCTGTAGCATAGATGGTGTAACCGTTCTTCACCAGCGCCTGTGCAGCATCGAGCAGAGAAGCCTTCTCCTTGGCACCACCGCTTGAAAGCATGATGCCCTTGTCCTTAGAAGGAATCTTGTAGCCGGTAGCAATCAATGAGTTGAGCAATGCCTCTTCGAAAGTATCACCCATACAGCCTACCTCACCGGTAGAACTCATATCCACACCCAAAACTGGGTCGGCGTTCTGCAAGCGGGCGAATGAGAACTGGGATGCCTTCACACCCATACGGTCGATATCGAAAGCAGACTTATCCGGTTTCTGATATGGAGCATCGAGCATGATGCGGGTAGCCGTCTCGATGAAGTTGCGCTTCAATACCTTGCTCACGAATGGGAATGAACGGGATGCACGGAGGTTACACTCGATTACCTTCACATCGCGACCCTTAGCCAGGTACTGGATATTGAAAGGACCCGAGATGTTGAGCTCCTTGGCGATGGCACGTGAAATCTTCTTGATCTGACGGGCTGTAGCGAAGGAAATCTGCTGGGCAGGGAAGGTCATGGTGGCATCACCGGAGTGAACACCTGCATACTCTACGTGCTCTGAAATACCATACTCTACAATCTCACCGTTCTGAGCCACACCGTCGAACTCAATCTCGTTGGTCTCTGTCATGAACTGGGAGATAACTACTGGGTATTCCTTAGAAACCTCAGAAGCTGCCTCCAGGAAGCGACGCAACTCATCATCATCGTGGCAAACGTTCATGGCTGCACCGGAAAGAACGTAAGATGGACGAACGAGAACAGGATAGCCTACCTCGTCGATGAACTTCTGAACATCCTCCATTGATGTGAGGGCGCTCCACTTAGGCTGGTCGATACCCAACTTATCGAGCATGGCAGAGAACTTACCGCGGTTCTCGGCACGGTCGATGTTGACAGGAGATGTACCCAGAATTGGCACAGACTGGCGATGGAGCTTCATAGCCAGGTTGTTTGGAATCTGACCACCTACAGAAACAATCACGCCACGTGGTGACTCCAGGTCGATGACATCGAGTACACGCTCGAATGAAAGCTCATCGAAGTAGAGACGGTCGCACATATCGTAGTCGGTAGATACGGTCTCCGGGTTGTAGTTGATCATGATTGACTTGTAACCCAACTTGCGGGCTGTATTGATGGCGTTTACTGAACACCAGTCGAACTCTACAGAAGAACCGATGCGGTAAGCACCCGAACCGAGAACGATGACAGACTTCTCGTTCTTGTAGTAGTTGATGTCGTAACCCTCTACAGCGTATGTCATGTAGAGATAGTTGGTGAGGTCAGGATGCTCGCTAGCCACAGTAGGGATGCGCTTTACGGCAGGCAGAATGTTCAACTTCTTACGCTGGGCACGAACTGCCAGCACCTCCTTCTCCATATTTGTGTTCTGAGTCTTCAATACGAAGCGGCCAATCTGGAAGTCAGAGAAGCCCAATACCTTAGCCTCGCGCAATACCTCGGCAGGAATCTCCTCCAGAGTATTATATTCAGAAAGCTTGTGCTTGAAATCTACGATATTCTTCATGCGCTCGATGAACCAAGGGTCAATCTTGGTCAACTCCTCGATGCGCTCGATGGTGTAACCTTCCTCCAAAGCCTGGGCGATGGCGAAGATACGGAGGTCGGTAGGGTTGGAAAGTTCCTCATCCAGGTTATCAAACTTGGTGTGGTCGTTGCCAACGAAACCGTGCATTCCCTGACCAATCATACGGAGACCCTTCTGGAGCATCTCTTCAAAAGAACGGCCGATAGACATAATTTCGCCTACAGACTTCATGGAAGAACCAATCTTGCGGCTTACACCGGCAAACTTGGTAAGGTCCCAACGAGGAATCTTACAGATCATATAGTCGAGTGATGGAGCCACATAAGCTGAGTTAGGAGTACCCATCTCACCAATCTGGTCGAGCGTATAACCGAGGGCAATCTTAGCTGCAACGAAGGCGAGCGGATAACCGGTAGCCTTAGAAGCGAGGGCAGAAGAACGGCTCAAGCGAGCATTGATCTCGATGATACGATAGTCGTTGGTCTCAGCGTTGAAAGCATACTGGATGTTGCACTCACCCACGATGTTGAGGTGACGCACGCACTTCACGGCGATGTCCTGCAACATCTTCACCTGCTCGTCGGTAAGAGAACAGGTTGGAGCCACCACGATAGATTCACCTGTGTGAATACCCAGTGGGTCGAAGTTTTCCATAGAGGCAACGGTGAAGCAACGGTCGTTAGCATCACGGATGCACTCGAACTCAATCTCCTTCCATCCCTTCAGGCTCTCCTCAACGAGTACCTGAGGTGCGAAAGTGAAGGCAGATTCAGCAATCTCCTTGAACTCCTCTTCGGTCTTGCAGACACCGGAACCGAGACCACCCAGCGCGTAGGCAGAACGGATCATGATAGGGTAGCCGATGTTGCGTGCCGCAGCCACAGCCTCCTCCATGTTCTCGCAAGCGTGGCTTACAGGAACCTTGAGGTCAACCTTGTTAAGCTCCTTTACGAAGAGGTCGCGGTCTTCCGTGTTCATGATAGCCTCTACCGAAGTACCCAACACATCCACACCGTACTCCTTGAGCACACCGCTGAGGTAAAGCTCTGTACCCACGTTCAAACCCGTCTGTCCACCCCAAGCCAGCATGATGCCGTCTGGGCGCTCCTTCTTGATAATTTCAGTTACAAAAAAAGGTGTCACCGGCAAGAAATAAACCTTGTCAGCAATACCTTCACTTGTCTGAATTGTAGCAACGTTTGGATTAATGAGGACGGAACTAATACCCTCCTCGCGCAAAGCCTTGAGAGCTTGCGAACCGGAATAGTCAAACTCACCTGCCTGGCCGATCTTCAAAGCACCGGAACCCAGAACGAGGACTTTCTTAAGCTGTTTCTTCATCATTAAATATAACTATAAGTTTGTTCTTTATATGTCTTGTTATTTATGTTTTTAGCAACTAAACTGTATTTGCGTTAGTTCACAAATGGTAGACACTCTATTTCTAGATGCAAAGTTACGCTATTTATTTGATTATTCCAAATTTTCTACAATTCTTTACAGTTAAATAACATCAATTATTATTATTTCTTCTCTAGAATGTCGTATTTTTGCAATTATTTTGTTACTTTTGCAGCGGCTTTTAGTCATGTAGAAAAAGAATAAAAAATAGCAAACAAGATAAATATAACAACAATGAAAGTCGGATTATTCGTCCCTTGTTATGTGGATGCCCTTTACCCTGAAGCGGGTGTGGCTACATACAAGTTGCTTAAGCATTACGGACTAGACGTGGGTTATCCCGAAAAACAGACTTGCTGCGGCCAGCCAATGGCTAATGCCGGTTTTCAGGACAAGTCGGAGAAGGTCATAGAGACATTTGATGAGCTGTTCAAGGATTACGATTATATCGTAGCTCCTTCAGCCTCATGTGCTGCTTACGTAAAGGTGTATTATCCTAAAATCCTTGAGGGTAAGCACGAGTGTATTTCCTCAAAGAAAATCATGGATGTTGTGGAGTTCCTTCACGATGTGCTGAAGGTGGATCATGTGCCGGGCAAGTTCCCGCATGTGGTGAGTGTGCATAACAGTTGCCACGGTGTGCGCGAATTGGGATTGTCATCTCCTTCTGAGCGCCACATCAAGCCGTTCAATAAGATTATCGACCTTTTAAATATGGTGGAAGGCATTACCATCCACGAACCGGAGCGCAAGGATGAGTGTTGCGGATTCGGCGGTATGTTCTCTATTGAGGAACCTGCCGTTTCTACCCGTATGGGCGAGGACAAGATCAAGCGCCACATGGCTACAGGTGCCGAGTATGTAACGGGTCCGGATTCTTCCTGCCTGATGCACATGGCGGGAATCGCCAAGAAAGAGAAGATGCCGATCAAGTTTATTCATGTTGTTCAAATATTAGCTGCAGGACTATGAGTACAGAACATTCCAAGAGAGCTGCGAAGTTTACGCAGAATGTAGAGAAGACCACCTGGCACGATGCTACCTTCTGGTCTGTTCGTCAGAAAAGAGATAGAATGGCGCAGGGACTTCCTGAGTGGGAAGATCTCCGCGAGCATGCGTCTGAAATCAAGATGCACACGATTACCCATCTTGCCGATTATCTCGATATGTTTTCCAAGAATCTGGAGAGCCGCGGGGTAAAGGTTCACTGGGCAAAGGATGCGCAGGAATTCAATGAGATTGTGCTCGGTATTCTGAAAGACCATAACGTGAAGAAGATGGTGAAGTCGAAGTCGATGCTCACCGAGGAGTGCGAGATGAATCCTTATCTGGAGCAGCACGGCATTGACGTGGTGGAGACCGACCTGGGTGAGCGCATCATCCAGCTCTTGCATCAGAAGCCTAGTCATATCGTGATGCCTGCCATCCACCTGAAGCGTGAGGAGGTAGGTAAGATGTTCGAGGAGAAGGGTATCTCCAAAGAAATCGGCAACTACGATCCTACTTACCTGACCCGCTGTGCCCGTCATCATCTCCGCGACCAGTTTATGGAAGCTGGAGCAGGTATGACCGGATGTAACTTCGGTGTGGCTGCCACCGGCGATTGCGTGGTTTGCACCAACGAGGGTAATGCCGATATGACCACTTCCATGCCTAAGCTCCATATCGTAGCGATGGGTATTGAGAAACTGGTTCCTGATTATAAGTCATTGGCTGTGTTCCAGCGCCTGCTTTGCCGCTGCGGAACCGGTCAGCCTACCACCGCCTTCACTTCTCATTTCCGCCAGGCTCGTCCGGGTGCTGAGATGCATGTAGTATTGGTGGATAACGGCAGAAGCGATATTCTCGCCGATAAGGACCACTGGCAGACGTTGAAATGCATGCGCTGCGGTGCCTGCATGAATACCTGTCCGGTTTATCGTCGTTCAGGTGGTTACAGTTACACCTATTTTATACCGGGTCCTATTGGTGTGAACCTGGGTATGCTGAAGAATCCTCAGAAGTACAGCGACAATGTTTCAGCCTGCACCTTGTGCCTGTCTTGCGACAATGTCTGTCCTTCCAAGGTAGGACCGGGTTCGCAGATTTACGTATGGCGTCAGAGTCTGGAGAGATTGGGCAAGGCAGATCCTGTGAAGAAGGCGATGTCGAATGGTATGAAGTATCTCTTCGACCGTCCTGCGCTCTACACCACAGCCCTGAAGTTTGCGCCACTCGCCAATCTGATTCCTGAATGCTGCACGCACTTCAGCAATTGGAATGCCTGGGGCATCGGTCACGCCATGCCTGAGTTTGCAAAGAAGAGTTTTCATCAATTGTGGAAGGAGGGAAAAGTAAAATGAAGAAAGAAGATTTCCTGAACAAGTTGCGTAAGAATACGCACGTTCAATTCGATATGCCTGCCGTAGATGTGAAGGGTATCCAGTATGAGGATACGCTGAAACAGTTTATTGAGATGACGGAATCGGTAGGTGGCCATGTGATAGAGGCGAAGGAGGGTGAGAGTCTGGATGAGCTGGTGAAGAAGGCTTATCCGGAAGCTAAGGTCTTTGCCTCTCATCTGCCAGAAATCACGATTGCCCAGAAGAATCCTGATACCGTGGCTGAGGCCAACGACCTGAATGGTACTGATGTGGGTATTGTCCGGGGTGAAGTGGGTGTTGCCGAGAATGGCTGCGTCTGGATTCCTCAGACCATGAAGGAGAAAGCGGTGCTTTTCATCTCCGAATATCTCGTGATATTCCTTCAGAAAGATAAGGTAGTTAACAATATGCACGAGGCTTATGCCCGTATTGAGATGGATCCGAAGTACAATTTCGGTACTTTCATCAGTGGTCCTTCCAAGACTGCCGATATCGAGCAGGCTCTGGTTATGGGTGCGCAAGCTGCTCGTGGTGTGACAGTTATACTCTTGTAAAAGGCAGAAATCCCGAAACTCACTATTGTGTGAACTTCGGGATTTCTCTTTATACTGTCCATTCATAGGTGTCGTAAACCACGCCTCTTCCTCCGAAACCTTCTTTCTGGTAGATGAGGCTGGTGTTGAGCACCTTTCCTCCTTCTTCATTAGATGTTCCGAAATCGAAATAATCAAAATCCTTATACCTTATATTAATGAGATTCAGAAACAAAGCATCGAGAGCATGCGCCTTTTTTCCCTCTTCTGATGCGGAAATATACTGTGTGTGAACCACTTTTCTGCTGATGTACAGAACGGTTCCGCCTAGCATCTTGCCAGATTCTTCTCGGGCAACATACAGTTTGATATTGTCAGGGAAAGATGTTTTCAGTCTGCTCATCTCTTGCAAGGTATGAACAGGATGAGCCTGATAGGTGTTCATCAGGTTTTCGGTTAAAATGCTCCAGAACGTTTTGTAATCCTCACTTTCTTCAATGAAGATTCCTTTTTCCAGGGCTTTCCTTGCGCCCGATTTTCTGATATTATACCATTTCAGCGGATGCTTCAGGTCGATGACAGCCGCAATGTTTCTGGCGCAGATTTGCGCCCGGCATTCCTTGAAGAGGGCATAGAGGTCTTCTTCGGCTGGCAGTTGCTGGTAAATCCAGGGTATCGGTTTGTAGATGCACTTCCGGAAACCTGCCTGCTTCAGGTATGTGTTGATGGCAACGAAAACCTGACAGATATTTTCTGCTGAGGCGTGTCCGGTAGTGAGCAGTCCGGCATAGGTGAGTCCCTGATGAGAATAGAAAATATCTCCGTCCTCATTGGCAGGGAGCAAGGCATAGAGCTTGTTGTTGTGGAAAATCATGAGCGAATGGTCATGGAAACGGTCGCTGTGATAATCCATGTAGGAGCGGTTGAGAAGGAAGGTGGCGTTGCGTGCATGTTCTACATAAGCATTCCAGACTTCCTTGTCTGCATCGTTGTATTTTCTGATCTCAAACATGATTTTTAGCGTTATTGATTCTCGGTCTTTGAGAGATTAGGACTTTGGGATGAACTGACGAATTTGAGATATTCGTCATATTCGCGTATATAGTCTTCTTCCTCAAACTTGTGGGAAGCCAGAACCAGACACAATGAGCCGGAAGAGAAATCATCCAGTGTTCGCCAGATATTGACATCCACGAACAGTCCCTCCCAAGGGTGGTTGAGATGATAGGTCTTCTTCTGTTCTCCATTATCCAGTGTTACCGAAAAGGAACCGCTGGCTGCTATGATGAATTCCTGGCATTTCTTGTGAGCATGGCCACCGCGACTTTCTCCGCCCGGAACATCATAGGTCCAGTAGGTACGGGCAATGGCAAAGGGAATATGCGTCTCTCCCTCTGCCACTGTCAGGTTGCCTCTTGGGTCGAATATCTTGGGTAATGTGATAATTCTTCCTAATTCTTTCATGTCTATTTCTTCATGTATGGGTCGGTTCCCAATACAGTCTTTGCCAGGCGCTTTGCCTTGTCGCGGAGCTGATTGAGGTCATCGCCCTTTTCGCCGTAGCAGAGAACGACGCCCATGCGGCGACCTACGTGAGCCTCTGGCTTGCCGAAGATACGGATGCGGGTGTGGTCTTCCTTCAGGGCATCGAGCATATTGTAGTTTAATGGCTTGGTGCTTTCCTCTGGCGAGAGGATGACGGCAGAACAGCCGATGTGCTCCAGATGGATTCCGGCGATAGGCAAGCCCATCACGGCACGGAAGTGGAGCTCAAACTCGCTCAGGTTGGTGGTGTGACCGAGGGTTACCATACCTGTATCGTGTGGACGAGGACTCAACTCTGAGAAGATAACCTCGCCCTGCTTGCTCAGGAAGAACTCTACGCCCCAGAGACCGGCACCAGTCAATGCCTTGGTTACTTCACCTGCAATGTGCTCAGCCTTCTTCAAAGCCTCTTCAGAAATCTGGAATGGCTGCCAACTCTCGCGGTAGTCGCCGCCCTTCTGTACGTGGCCGATAGGTGGACAGAAGAGGGTAGGACCGTCTTTCTGGGTGACGGTGAGCAGGGTGAACTCAGAATCGAAGTCGATAAATTCCTCGATGATTACTTCCTTCACGTCGCCACGACCTTCTTCCATTGCCTCCTTGTAAGCCTCCTTCAGTTCATCATCGTTGTGAACATAGCTCTGACCATGGCCGCTTGAACTCATCAGAGGTTTCACTACGCATGGGAAACCGATTTCATCGGCAGCGTTCTTAAACTCCTCGAAGGTCTTGGCATAGAAATACTTGGCGGTGCGTAGACCCAGTTCCTTGGCGGCAAGGTCGCGGATGGCACGGCGGTTCATGGTGTAGTTTACGGCACGGGCAGAAGGCACAACCTGGATGCCCTCCTTCTCGAAGTCGAAGAGTCGCTCGGTGCGGATAGCTTCAATCTCAGGCACGATGATGTCTGGGTGATGTTTCTCTACCACTGCGGTCAATGCGTCGCCATCGAGCATCGAGAACACTTCTCGCTCGTCGGCTACCTGCATGGCTGGTGCATTGTCATACTTGTCGCAAGCGATGACGTACTGTCCTGCTCGCTTTGCGGCGATGGTAAATTCTTTGCCCAGTTCGCCTGAGCCCAAAAGCATAATCTTCTTCATTTATATGATGTTTAATATTTTATATCCCTAAAATTAATCCCTAATCACTACTAATTAATCACTAAGTCCGAACTTCTTTCTGATAAATTCTGCGATAAACTTCTCTGTTTCTTCGATTCCCAGATGGCTGCTGTTGATGCATAGGTCGTAGCTCTCGCTGTGTCCCCACTTCTTGCCTGTATAGTAATCGTAGTAAGAGGCGCGCTGCTCCTCGTGGCTTTCGATGAACTTGCGGGCGCTGGCTCTGTCGATGTTCTTTCGCTTGCATACTGCCTTGATGCGGTCGTCGATGTTGGCGGTGATGAAGATGTTGATCACATTCTTGTAATCACGCAGTACATAGTCGGCGGTTCTGCCCACAAACACGCAGTTGCCCTCATCGGCAGCCTTTCTGATGGCGTCGCTCTGGAACTTGTACAGACCTTCCTGCGAGAAGTCGTTGTGATAGAAATTGTTATCGCTCAGGAAGGGCAGATGGGTATGGAAGAGAGACTTGAAGAATCCCTTCTGCTCATCGTTCTGCTCGAAGAATTTCTCAGAGAATCCACTCTCCTTGGCGGCAAGATTCAGCAGCTCACGGTCGTAACATTTGCAACCGAAATCCTCCGCCAGCTTCTCGGCGATGATATGCCCGCCGCTACCTATCTGGCGACCTACGTTTATGATAATCTTATTCATAATCTTTAGTTTGTAGTTTATAATTTATAGCATGAACCGCCTATGGCAATCTTGCTAAACGGCTAAGCCCTATTAACTTTTAACTTTTAGCTGTTCTTGGTGTTGTCTTTTCAGCTTGTTCATGTACCACATCATTACGACTCCGGCGATGACTGCGGCAGCGAAGTCGGAGATAGGCATACTGTACCATACTCCATCAATGTCCCATATCATCGGCAGGAAAGCCAGGAGCGGCAGAAGGATGAGCAACTGTCTCGACAAGGAGAGGAAGATACTGATCTTCACCTTTCCGATGCACTGGAAGAAGTTGGTGATAACCATCTGGAACCCGATGACCGGGAAGCAGAACATCACTACTCTGATCGCCTTGATGCCTAAGTCTATCAGATGCTTATCGGTAGTAAACATTCTCGCGCAGTAGTAAGGCAGGAACATCGCTATCAGCCAGCCCGTTACCATGATGGCGGTGGCGGCAATGATGCTCAGGTTCAGTACGCGAATCAGTCGGTCCAGTTTCTGGGCTCCATAGTTGTATCCGGCGATAGGCTGCATTCCCTGGTTTACGCCGAATACGAACATCACGAACACCATTGCAATACCATTGGCTATTCCGTAGGCACCCACGGAGAGGTCGCCTCCGAAACGCACCAGCTGGTTATTGATGAAGATGACGATGATGCAGGCGCACACGTTCATCAGGAAAGGCGAAATGCCGATGGCAAGGATATTATCCACGAGCTTCCTCTTCAGTTTGTAGATTCCTTTCTTGAAGTGGAGCAGCTCATTCTTATTACTGAAGAGCTTGATTTGCCACATCAGCGCCATCAGCTGCGAAAGGATGGTGGCGATGGCGGCACCCTGTATTCCCCATTTGAAAACGAGGATGAAGAGGGCATCCAGTATCACGTTCATCACCACCGTGAAGATGGTGGCGTACATCGCCTGCTTGGGTTTGCTCGCGGCTCGGAGCAGGGCGTTCATGCCGAAATACATGTGGCTCACCACGTTGCCCAGCAGGATGATGACCATATACTCATGGGCATAGATGAGCGTCTGGTCGCTGGCTCCGAAGAATCTCAGGATAGGGTCGAGGAAGAGCAGACAGATGATGCTCAGTCCGATACCGATGATGAGATTCAGAGAAATTGTGTTACCCAGAATGTTTTGCGCTGTGGCATAGTCTTTTTGTCCCAGCTTCACGCTGATGGCAGTAGACGCTCCTACGCCCACACCGGCTCCGAAGGCAGCGGTGAGGTTCATGAAGGGGAAGGTGATGGCAAGACCTGAGATGGCCATGGCTCCCACACCCTGACCGATGAATACTCGGTCAACGATGTTGTAGAGTGAGGCGGCGGTCATCGCAATCATCGCTGGCAGGGCATACTGAAGGAGCAGCTTACCCACCGGCTTCGTACCTAATTCTAATGTCGCTTGTTTATTTTCCATTTATATCTGTTTTTTCCTCATAGCCGCTCGCCCTGCTTCTTTCAGAATGCAATTGCAGTGGCTACTTGTCTGCAAAAGTACAAAAAATATCTGATACCTTATTATATATATGAGAAAAACTTGCATTTCATGATAAAAACTTCCCTTTTCCTTTGGTGTTTTCGTACAATTTCTGTACTTTTGCACTTCAGAATAAACAATTCAACTCATAAACAAATGCAATACAGAAATATTGCAGCAACAACAATAACAAACCGGACTACCGATATAATGATGAAAAAATATTTGATGCTTTATGCATTTTTAATGACCGCTCTTTCTTTGTTTGCTCGCGAAGACAGGGTTAGCAATTTTGAGCAACTGATGCGGTTTACCCGCATCGCCGAAACCGATATGGTGTCGTATCCGGGAGGCAAGTGTATGATGTATCGTCTTTATCTCAGAGACAAAGACCTCAGTCACACTCCCTTCTCGGTAAGTCGCCCTGCAGATTTTCTCTCTCCCCGTTCCATAGAGCGCAGAAAGAGGCAGAATCTGCCCATCGATGTTACCGATTTGCCTGTGGCTCCTGCTTATGAGCAGGCTGTAAGCGAGGCTGGCATCGAGATTGTGGGCAAGAGCAAGTGGAACAATACCCTGCTGGTCCGCATTCATAAGGAGAAGGAACTACGGAAACTGGATGAACTCGATTTCATCACCCGGAAAATGAAGGTCTTCTCTGCTCCCGATTCTGTCAGTCAGCGCGTCAGAAGTAGCGTTCGCAGGGGATTGAACGATTGGACTGGTGGAGTAGGCGAATATGGTGCTGCCGATGCGCAGATCCAGTCGCTCAACGGCAAGCGGCTGCATGGAACCGGACATTTGGGCAAAGGAATGATGATTGCTGTCTTCGACGGCGGATTCATGAATGTGGATAAGATTCCGGCGCTGCATAATATCAGATTGGCGGGCATTAAGGACTTTGTGGTTCCTCAATCCAAGAATATTTTTGCCGAGATGGAGCATGGAACGATGGTGCTTTCTACGATGGCTGCCAACGAACCCGAAAGATTCGTGGGAGTGGCGCCTGAGGCTCAATATCTGCTGGTGCGCTGTGAAGATGAGCGCACAGAGAGTCTGGCAGAAGAGGATTACTGGGCTTTTGCGGCTGAATATGCTGACAGTTGCGGCGTGGATGTCATCAACTCTTCGTTAGGCTATCATGGCTTCGATGATGCGTCTACCAACCATCATTATTATGAGCAGGACGGTAATTCTACCCTCATCTCCCGCACCGCTTCGATGTGTGCTGACAAGGGAATCATCTGTGTCAATTCTGCAGGAAACGACGGAATGGGAAGTTGGAAGAAAATCAATTTCCCTGCCGATGCACGCAATATCCTTACCGTGGGCAGCGTAAACGAAATGGGCGAGAATGCGGCTTTCAGTGCCGTGGGACCTACTGCTGACGGCAGAATCAAGCCTGATGTGATGGCTTACGGAAGTCCTACCTGTGTGATTACGGGCCGTGGAAATATCATCAATGATAACGGAACGTCTTTCTCTTCTCCGCTCATCGCCGGAATGGTAGCGTGTCTCTGGCAGGCTTTACCTCAGAAGACGGCTAAGCAGATTATGAAACTCGTGAGATTGGCTGGTAATAATCAGCATCATCCCGATAATGTATTCGGATATGGTGTGCCTGATTTCTGGAAGGCTTATCAGACGGGAAAAGCGATTAAGTAAACTTGGAACTTTGAACTTGGAACTTTGAACTTTATGATTAGCTTTGTTGCTATATGATAGAGGAAGTTCCATGGAGGCTAAGTACCAAGTAATAGTATTCATAAAGTTCAAAGTTCAAAGCTCAATGTTCAAAGTAAAAAGATTATCTCTCTATGAATTAAACTCCATGGTCCGCGACGTCATTTCGATGTCCTTACCCGACAGCTATTGGGTGGAAGCGGAACTCTCCGAGGCTCGCGAGGGCTACGGCGGGCACTGCTATCTGGAACTCATCGAGAAGGATGAGCAGTCTAATACGCCCATTGCCAAGGCGCATGCCTCCTGCTGGCGAAACCGATGGATGCTCATCAAACCGAATTTCGAGCGCATCACCGGACAGCGCATTCATGCCGGTATGAAAGTGCTGCTCAAGGTACACGCGCAGTTTCATGAGAACTATGGCTTCTCCTGGATAGTAGATGATATTGACCCTAACTATACGATGGGCGATATGGCGCGCAAGCGGCTGGAAATCATCAATATGCTGAAAGCAGAGGGCGTATTCGAACTGCAGAAGGAGTTGGTGCTCCCGATGTTCTGCCAGCGCATCGCCGTCATTTCCAGTGCTACGGCAGCAGGTTATGGTGATTTCTGCAACCAGCTTGCCGATAACGATTATGGTCTGCAGTTTCAAACCCGCCTCTTTCCGGCTACAATGCAGGGCGAGGGGGTAGAGCAGAGTGTGATAGCTGCCCTCGACAGTATTAATGCCGAATGGGAACAGTTTGACTGCGTAGTCATCATCCGAGGCGGTGGCGCTACGAGCGATCTCTCGGGTTTCGACACCCTGGCGCTTGCCGAGAATGTGGCAAACTTCCCGCTGCCTATCATTACGGGAATAGGACATGAAAGGGACGAGAGTGTGCTGGATATGATTTCTTTCCAGCGTGTAAAGACACCTACAGCCGCTGCCGCCTTCCTCGTTAATCATCTTACTGAGGTTTATGCCCGTGTGGTGAATGCGCAAGAGGCTATCGTGCAGAATGTAAAGCACCGTCTGCAGGTGGAGAAGATGAGGCTCGACAGATTGAGCAACACGATTCCTGTCCAGTTTTCGCTGGTGAAGACGAAGCAGGGAGCCTATCTCGACCGCTTGATGAGCCGTTTAAGCACAAATGTCCAGTCGAAACTATCGGAAGCCCAGCGCCATTTCGAGATTCTTTCTCAGAATATTCAGCCGATATTGGAAAGGAAGATGCTCAACGAGAGTCATCGTCTGCAGCTTCTTTCCCAGCGCATCCAGGCACAAGACCCCGAATTATTGCTGAAACGTGGCTACAGCATCACGCTGAAAGATGGTAAAAGTATCCGTTCTGCCTCGCAACTGAAGTCTGGCGACATCATCGAAACGAGGTTTGCCGAGGGCAGCGTGAAGG
>OJRH01000616.1_pt1 | contig 16030 bp, 8 predicted proteins | sample 1599131 | NCBI WGS metagenome assembly OJRH01 (sample SAMN03922527, study PRJEB24848) | human gut metagenome | isolation source: stool sample | host: Homo sapiens | place: Germany | collected 2010-05
ACACAAGGAGTATCGTCGGCAGCGTCAGATGTGTATAAGAGACAGCCCAATCTCCATCCCCATCCGACCAATCACCTCTAATTTTCCAAGTTCCTCCAAACATTCTATTAGCCATATCCCAAAAAACTTGCGCCAAATCATCAGCTTTTGTTTTTCCAGGACTGGTATGTATTTCCCATCCTGTACCCTTGCCAGTTCCAGAAGCGTTACAATGAATAGAAACAAGAAGCGTTTTTGTCTTACCGTATCGGGCTGCTATCTCGTTTGCTCTTCTGGCTCTTTCTGCTAAAGGTACGTCTATATTTTCCTTTACCAACAATTCAGCATCTATACCTTTTGCTCGTAATTGGTTATATACGCCTTTGGCAATTTCTCTGGCATATTCCCACTCAAATAACTGTGATCCGTCCGACCACTTCGGAGATCTTTTACCTGGTGTATTTTCTCCGTGTCCGTTGTCTAATAATACTTTCATACGTTTTTATTTTCATTTTTTTCGCTTAAACATTTGGTTACTCCAGCCGAAGCAAACAAAGCAGTGATAGCACCGACAAAAGCCGATAATCCCATAAGATCGGTTTTGATAGACTTGTTTACGATTACTTCATAAACCAAAATAAAACCGACAATAAGCAGAAGGAAGCACCCCATTAAGGTAACGGCAACAAGAAAAAAACTCTTGCTACTGTGCCCCGATCCATTTTTGATAAGTTCTTTCAGATATTCTGTTACTCTCATAACTTGCGCTCTTTTACTTCTGGAAGGATATACTGAATGTGCATGGCTGCAAAATGAAGTTTTTTTCTGATTGTTTCCTCCTCAAAATCATCAGGGATGGATTCTGTAAAATCACAGACCAAAGAACCAACCCAATCATGGGTAGTATCATGTAATTTTTGAACGATTAAAGACTGTGTTCCATTGGAGCTAAACATAGCCTTTGCACGTGTTCCATCCAAACTATCAATATCACGTATCAGCATAAGTTCATTTCGAGCCATTGAAGCCGTAAACTTTGGAAGTTCAGACATCTTAATATCTTGCCAAAAGTCACTAATACGGGCAACCCCTTTAGCGGTAACTTCATACAAGATTGTGAGATAATGATTATCTCCTAAAGGATATGGTTGTATAATATACACACGATCACATGAAAGATCATTCAATACTTTATGAATTTCACCATACACACGAGCAGAGTTTTCACTTCTGCGAGTGCTTTTTCTTTCTAATTGTCTTTCAAGTTCTTTAGCCTTAATATCAGCAAGCCGATTATGCTTTAACTGATTATACGCAAACCAGCCCGTACCTAAAGCTGTTATACACGCAAATAATGCTGCCCAATCCATATTTTATTAAGTTATTGATTAATAACTGCAAATATAATTTATTTGGTGTACATATACACCATTTAATACAGAGAATTATATTTTTGAAGCTATTAAGGCTTCCAATTTGTTTATTTCATCCCGTACACTCTGCCTTTGTTGGTGAAGATTCTCTATATCATACGGCATATCAAGCCCGATTAAAGAAGCCTCATAACATTTCGTTATACGATAATCACCTATAACGCTGTCATTGCTGGTAAGAGAGGCTTTCAGTTCATCTATCTTATTCCGAACAAGTTTAGCGTTAAATCTTTGCTCGTATTTATAGCTTATTTTATCTCCAGCGTCATAAGGTACAATACGAACACTATAGTATTCAGGACATTGTAATTTTGTATCATCCACAAGCTCTACATGTTTCCATCCTAAAGCGGACAACTCAGTTTGTTGCTCCTGGATTGATACTATTCTCGTTTCAATCTCTCCAGTTTCTTCATTTTTAAACTTCTCACTGTATTCCTCTAAAAATTTAGAAACAAGAGATCCGTTTTCGTTTATATAGCCATATTCAATCATAATATTAAAATTTATATCTACTAACTAACCATGCTGATTTTTTTACACCATCGACATACCCCACTGTAAAATGGAATATAGCACCCTGACCTTCGTCAATATCATAATAATCATTTTGGGTGTGATCATCATACAACACATTTCCGCTACGTGGGTAAACTCTCATATATCCTGTCCACCATTGCTTAAAAAATATAGTCCTACCAATCACACCATCAGAAGGGAGGTAAACGATTTGCTGGTTTCTTGAATATCCAATAACCAAGCTGTCTGTTTCAGACAAATAAACAGAAGAAGAGCTTTCTTCTATAGCCTTTCTATGTAAAAATAGACCTGCTGCCATCAAATTCTGGAAGAAGCCACCATAAGCGGGGGCTGTGCCACTGTTTGAAGCTCTACCATATACGCCAGCTAAAAAGTTTTCATTGTTCCAATCACTTTTATTCACAGTACCAAATCCAAGCCCTACGATAGAAGCCTTATGCGTATAACCCAAAATAGCCGAAACAGCTTGTGTTTCTGCATTATTACAAAAGATACCCGTAGGCGACATATAGGCTACACGGCTATTGCTTTTACTTCGGGCTTCAATCAAGCCGTTATTCGCATCTATCGTAATTTTAGATCCCTGATATTGGCTTTCTGAATAATCACCACCAGAACGGCTGGATTCTATCAATATACGAGCCATTGAAGCATCAAGAATGATCTTATTACCATCCAAGAGTGTAGAAACAATCTTTCCACCACTCATAAACCAATCTCCGATATTAGCACCCTCAGCCAATAGCAAATTAGTTGCTATACTCTCAAACTCAGCACCGAAATCATTCCAATAAGCAGTATCGGTAGGTACATGATTTTGAAAGCCATTTCCGGCATCCACTCTGGCAACATAATAGTGTCCGTTATATTTTACTGCATCTACACGCTTTGAAGTACCATAGTAAACTTTAGAGCTGCCATAGACACCACGATAAACCATAGTCGGACCAGTATCTCCATTTCTACCATCCACTCCATCATACGGAGTTTGCCGGGCTGGTGTACTCCAGTTCTGTATCAATGAATTTGTTTCACCATTGATTTTTGCTACTGTAAACCATAAGTATTGCAAGTTTCCTACAGTTGGAACGGTTGTGCTCCATCCCGAAGGATTACGGCTCGTTTTACTCAGTGAAGGCGGTGTACTTCTGGAGCCATTAACAGCGTACCGATATTCAAAATAATCACCATTTATACCATCATCCCCAGTTTCTCCTTTTTCTCCAGTAACACAAATAGCCTCTGTAGTAATGCTGTTGCCGTTTGTGTAATTAATAACGGATCGTGTCCATATATACCAACCATTTTTCCAAGTTGGACGTGAATTAGACCAGCTACCATTTAAAAGGGAGGTTGCAGAGGATGATAAATAATATTGCTCAATTATTGAACTTATACCATTGCCTGTTTCTCCCTTGCCACCTGTGATACAAGCTGCATCTGTATATACTATGTCGCCATCCGTGTAAACAACTTTAGTTTTACTCCAAATGTAATATCCATCTTTCCAGGCTGGAGCTGTTGTCTGCCAACCGGATGTTGGTGCTATAGTATTACTGGATGATATGGCATACAGAACGTCTGTATTTGAAATACCCACACCTCTTTGGGCTACAATAATCCAATAGTTACTATTATTTGGAGAAATACCTTTAACGGGATTCTTTGATACAAAACGATACATAGAATAGCCAGTTCCATCATCATAGATAACCTCATCACCCCAATAATAGGTATAAGAGTTGTCATATACGCCACGAAAACAACCTATAGGGCTTTCATCGCCACTTTCACTTTGCACGATTGTGCCTTTCAGACGTAATTTTTTATCTCCTTTGGTATTCCAATCAAAATAACTGTCTGAATTTCCTACACGAAAAGCGTTATTCACAAAGTCCATGAAATTTAGCCCATCGCTTGAAACGATTCTGTCTGTAGTTATTCTTCCTGGAAGTATCTCTGTAAATCCGAATAGTTCGACAAAGGAACGATCCTCTTCAAATTCACTGTTTAGAATACCTACAAGGAAATGATAATAACCCTCTACACCTTCCAGCTTGATAGCGTTTTTACTTAAGACGTATGATCCAGTAGTGCCATTTTTATTAGCCTTCACATAGAGATAATACCCTACGGTTTCCGTCAAAGTTGGAGAAGTGTATTTTTCAATATCCCAAAACTTATACTCACTGGCTTTATGCCCAGAAGAAAGTGTATCAATCCCGATAGTCATGTGCTGTAATATTCCACCTGGAGCCGAAAGCACTTTCTTTTTGCTGTCATAGGTAACGAGATATTCTACTTGTGTCGGATTGGTTTTGTTGTTCACGAAACGAAACTGCAAACTTTCATCGCCAACAAGCAAACTCATTGTTTGTACCGAAATCGGACTGATAGAGCCTGAGAAATGCAAAAGAGCGTCATTCAACATTGAAATAGTTTCTTTTGCATCCCTGAAACGTCTTTTTGTAAATTGAATAGAGTTTTTATATTGGTTATCGGTTTTAACCTCGTTACTCTCTATCTTGTTTAATTCGCTTGAAACCGTTACGCCAGTAGTAGTATTGGATAATTCAATAATCGGGCTGTAAGGTCTGTGTATATACTCCTTAATACTGGTAATCCTTATCTTTATACCTTCTGGTATGAATTGCGGATCTTTAAAGAGTATATAACCGCCCAATTTTATTTTGCCACCAATAGAGAGCCAACGCTTTTTGGAATAAATGCTATCCAATTCTCCTTTGAATGTGAATTTTGGATCTTCATTCTCATAAAGATATTTGGCTGCTTCCCTGAACATATCCCAGCTTGCACCTTCTTTCGTTGAGTTATTGCAAATGTACGCATCCGGCAACTGTATTCCGAACACAGCGTATTTATCCCCCAGGTTAGGCTTATATATGTCATTGGGCATAATCTGACCGTCTATTTCTTGTGGTGTTATCAAGAATTTACGTTCTTTATGAATATATTTAACTTCAAACTCTTTATTACTGCCAGCAAGCATACCAGACTGAAATATAACAGTCATGTTATTGCCTTCTATCACGTAATCCTCAAAATTCAGATCATCAGGAATAGAACTATCTATAAAATCATAGAAATTCTTTTCTTTATCAGAAACAACAACATTAGAAACACTGCCTACTCTTTTAGGTGAAATATGAGAACAATCCAAACTATCCTCTTGAACATCCGTAAGGGTTGTATCAGCCCGTTTTATATACAAGCCTTCCGCATCCGAAACGTAAGCACGCCCTTCATACTCCAATCTTTGATTTTTGGGCAAAAGCAATTCCTTAGATCCATATTTGCTAAAGTCTATATTCTGCTCCCCACCTTGAACGTACAATATGGTAACTGGTCTATTTCCGTCCTTGTTGGAGCGTCCTAAACCTGGAACAAAACCTTTATCTTTCCCATATTCAAGAGGCAAAGGCTCACCCTTGTTATATTCAACTTTACGCAAGTGTATCGTTTTGATAGCTGGATCTATTTCATACTCCGTCTTAAACGTATCGGCAATAGTAGGCAAAGCCTCACTACAAAAGATATGGTTGTAGTTAATAGTCTTTTCTTCTGCTTCGATACATTCGCCAACCTTCCAACCGCTATCTCTCATGTTGAGATTATCTACAATTAACTGTAGATGCTCGTGAGGTTTTGCAGTGTAATCGAACTTTAAACGCTTAGAAACAATATCCCGGCATTTGTATTTACCCAATATTGCGCCTATGTCATACATTACAAGAGTGTATTCAAAATTCCGACTGCTTTTCTTCTTGAAGTCGTCAGGATCCATAAGGTAGTAAGTGATATTCTTGTAGATACAATAAGCTCCTACGGGAATGTTTATGAACTCTTCACTGGCAAAGTACAGATAAAGAGTGCCTACATTCTGTAAAGCCGTATATCGGTAGCTGCTTGTATCTACCAGAATATCAATCTCCTTGTTGTTGAAATGTATTTTCATGTTTACTAAGTGAATTGATAGATCTTACCATTTCCGCATTTCATCCCTTTAATCGTAGTGCTGAAAGGGAAAGCGTCTTTGGGGATCTGATCCAAAGTTTTCTTTAAAGAAGCTGCGTTTGTGAAAAACTTACCATCCGCACCATTGCTATGTTTAAATTTCACAAGGTATCTTCCTTCACCGTGCGAAGTCTTTACATCTGGAATGAAATCTTCTACAATGATCTCACAGTTCAGCACGTCCGAAATAGAAACCTGGCTACAGTTGAACATTTTACGTTCATCTTGTACGGTTACACCTAACTCACTAAACTTTTTCATCATAATATAATATTAAGTTCCTTACAATCGCTATCTATCATTTCTTTGATAGCTTTTCTCTTTTGCAAATATTCCTTGTAATCATCGGTAGCTGATTTTTCAGTAAGAATACCGAGCTGGGCAGCGTTATAATCATTGATAATCTTGGCTTCTTTATCCGAATCCCACAAATGGGTAATAACTGCCTTTTTCAGTTTATCATTTGTAACCATTCCCCAAACAACAACTTCGTTACAAGTCCATTTTGTAGTTTGCCCATTATCTCCAGCTTCTCCAAAATGGTTTTCTACTTGAACTTCCTGAATATCCCAACGGTATGTGTAAGAACCATTCCCGTTAGCCTCTAACTTAGAAGGCTTAAAATCGTAGTGTATCATATACTTGCTTTTTAATTATTGTTTTTAATAGATGCTTAGAATTACTGTATTTAGCCCAGCCAAACCAACTGCAAATAACTTGCTTGTATTCCATATCGGAAATGTGCTTTTTCTTATTCAGCTTGGCTGCCTTCCTACATAGGTTCTTTTTGATTCCCTTCCGAATAAGGGTATGGGTATGGTAAAAGACATACCCGACAAAATCAATACCTCTATGGCTATCAATTTTGAATACTTGAAACTTCCATTTCTTTTTTCCAGTTTTAGGATCCACTTTACGAAGTGATAGCTTTAAATTGTCATGCAGATATTCTTCAATCTCTATACGGAGTTTGTGAAGCTGTTTAGGATCATCGCCTAAAATCACAATATCATCTGCATACCTAAAGTAATATCTTACCTTCTTAACCTCCTTTATCCAGTGATCGAAGTAAGCCAGATAAATATTAGCAAAATACTGACTTAGATAGTTCCCTATGGGTACGCCATCGGCACTGTCTATAATCACGTCAAGCAACCAAAGCAGATCTTTATCTTTGATTTTCTTCCGTAATATTGTTTTCAAAATATCATGGTCTATACTTGGATAGAACTTCACTATATCCATTTTCAAGCAGTAAGTAGTGTGTTCTGGATCTTCTTTCAAAGCCTTCTTTACTTTATCTGCTGCTTTATGAATACCACGATCCTTAATGCAAGAATAGGTATCTTCTGTAAATAAGGACACCCATATAGGCTCCAGAATATTCATAATGGCATGGTGCAAGATCCTATCAGGATAATAAGGCAAACGGTAAATAAGCCGTTCTTTGGGATCTCTGATTATAAATACCTCATATTTAGAATTTACAAAAGTCTTGTTTTTCAAAGATTCGTGAAGAGCCAGTATGTTTGCTTCCCTATTCCTATCGTGTCGTTTGACACCATAAGAACGCAACTTGCCTTTTCTGGCTTTTTCATCAGCCAGGTGCAAGTTGTCAAGTGAAATAATTTGCTCGTATAAATTACTTAATCTCTTCATATTCTTTGTTTTTCGTACTCAGAGCCTTCGGTTTCCCTACCAGCACCTTTATGAGTTATGTTATCTTCTACCAATAGGTAAGGTCGTTGCTTCGTATGTTGAGTTTATTTTGAAAAATCATAGCTGAGAGCTGACATTCGCATTCGTATTCGAGGGGGTGTTATTCGTATTCGCATAACCGAAGCCTGCATGATCGCCATTATTCGTATTACCGCTGAAAAGGACACCCACCAGCAACCAACCTATATTTATTTGTTTATTAACCATTTAGGTTTTGCAGTCTAAACCAGGCTCGTTTCACGATTCAGGAATAAAACAAAGCCGAGAGCCGACATCCGCACGCGCACTCGAGGGGGCGCCATGCGTACTCGCATAACCGAAGCCCGCACGACCGCCATAAGCCGTATGCCCGCCGAAAAGGACACCCCTAAGAGCGTTAGATCCTATATTGGTATAGAAGTAATCACACCAATAGGTAGTAGATCCACCTCCGACCACAGAAGCAATCAAATCGCCAAATTCACCGAAAATCATTTCTTTTGCATAACCTTCTGCACGTGCTGCCAATCCTCTAAGCGTATAGCCTGTGTAGTTACTATCGTTGTATTTAGAAGGATCATCGCAAACATACACTTTAGAAGTTCCTCCGTCTGAATTGGTTTTCACTTCTATATTTACTCCATCCGTCCACTTCCAGACGTGCCCGAAGGGATTTTCAATACCACGATAGCGAGGTACGGTAAATACTTTGCTGCTTTCTCCTTCTGCTTTCTCTAAAGTGTAAGCTACTTCACCTGAAGCATTTCCCAATTCATCACTCGTACCACAAGGAATGATAGGATTATAACCATTAAAGTTGTTCCACTTTGTACCATCCCATGTGGTTACACCATTACCCAAACCACCCTGAGCATAACCGTTGCTATCTTTCTGGGCATTGAAAGCCAACTGGCAGTTAAGGTTTCCATACTCTATGTAATAGAGCCATGCCAAAGTGATATAAGCGTTATAGTCCATGCAGTTCCATTGCGTACCAGCTCCCCTTTTACGAGCAGCAGCACGAAAGTTTGTTCTACTCGTAGATGTAGCTGGCTTGCCTAATTGGGATTTAGGCAAAGCATCCCAATCTGCTTGGTTATTACCACCTCTGTAATCAGTCGAAGTATTTACTACAGAAGCCAGTTTACCAGTGCTACGTTGGATTGTTGCCTCATAAGCCGAGATATAGCATTTCTTTACGAAATGATAACCAGGTATCGGGTATTCACTGATTCGTACACCTCTTTTGTTTCCATTGGTATAAAATCTTCTCCAGTGAGCAGGGATTTCCACCATAACCATACCATTGGAACCATCCCTTTTATGCGCTTTCCAATTGGTAGGGTTTAGGTATTCGATAACCTTGCCTTCGTCTGATAGCAAACACCCTTTCATCTTGCTTTGAATTGGCAATGTTTTATGCAGTGTCATATTGCCAGTACGGGTAAGAACCGAAGAAGATACTGTTACATCTAATTCTACGCCATAACTACATTGATCCTCTGCATAAGGTAGCATAGCAGCCAGACCAGCTTGTTTGCTTTCTCCGCTTTTATCCAATACCTCAGTTGTGAGGTCGAAAGGGTTACTGCTGTCTGCTACTGGTAATTCATTTAATCTTTTGCCATTGTCGTAAGCTGTAATAATCTTTTTTACTTTAGCTTCCTCTTCTGCTGTAAGTGCCATATTTTATAGTGTTAAGAAGTTAAACAATAAAATTTACTAAGTTAATATGATACCACCAGAGCCGGATAAACGCATACCCTTACCAGAAGTAAGCCTTATTCCTGGCTCCTGTACTTCAATCTGTATAGTTTGATAAATACCCGTATTTTCCGTTGGGATAACGTGAATTTTACTCATCCCTACACCGTTAATCATAAATACGCCATCAGGAGTGATAGACACCGCCCGATCATCACCGAGAAACAATATATTCCTACCAGTATCTACGGGAAGTAATTCTACCTCAACTTTGAAAGGCTGGGTATTCCTGTAAGTAACTTTTTTCGGGTAGTTTAGCTTCATGGAAGTAGGGATCAGCTTGTATTTTGAGATTAGCGATTCTTCCAGTTCCTCCAGCCTTGCGATAACTACCCTTGCATCGCCAGTAGCTTCATTTGCATTATCTTTAGCAGTATTGGCTTCTTCTGCCTTTTCGTGAGCTTCATTAGCTTTTGCGTTGGCATTGTTGGTAGCCTCTACTGCCTTACCTGCTGCGCTATCGGCTGCTGTAGCTTTTTCATTAGCCAGTTTAGCAGCGTCCTCAGCCTTTTTAGCTGCTGCTGTGGCGGTTGTTCCACGAGCTATACATTTCCACCAAGTAGTTTCGGTTAAAGCGTGTCCTTTGTTCCCGTCCTTGATACAGAGATAGCAACTATCATCCGTAGTAATGAAATCAAATGTATTATATGTGGTAGCTGCTGAATAAGTTCCCTTATCCACGAAAGCAACCTTTCCTAATCTTATGTTTCCTTCTGCCATATCACTTGGGGTTAAAAATTAAAAATCCTTCATTGTCAATATCAAACATATCAGCAGCTATATCATCCTGGTAATACATGATCAGTTCCATTGTATCGGGATCAATCGTAAAAGTAGGATAGAGAATACCGCCTTTTGCCAAAATCCCGGTATCTACATACTTCTTTTGCGTTTCATCCCATTTCCACCAGTTGCCATTTTCACCCATTTTCGGGGGATTATCCGCTTGTTCTTTTGCCCTATTTGCCTGAGTATTTGCATTGTTAGCTGCTGTTTCTGCCTTTTGTGCTTTCTCATTCGCATTAGTAGCTGCTTTGTTGGCATTGGCTGTAGCACTTTCAGTTGCACTTTTTATCTCTTCCAATCCTTTTCGTGCATTATCCGCATTGGTAGCTGCTGTATTCGCTTTTTGAGTAGCCAAGTTTGCGTTGGAAGTAGCAGTTTTAGCCTGTTGGGTAGCCTCATTAGCATTATTGGTAGCCGTTTTCGCTGCCTCAGTCGCTTTATTTGCGTTTGAGGTTGCAGTGTTGGCACTTGAAGCAGCATTGTTAGCAGACTTGGCAGCTTCATTTGCACTGTTGGTTGCTTTTACAGCGTTCTCGTATGCCGTTTGAATGTATTCCAAACTTACTTTCACGCTGGTTTGTACCCCATTGATTAATTTAACTCCAATAGTGTACAATCCTTTCAGGTTATCCGAAAGTGTCAGCTCGCTTATTTTCTTCTTTTTAATAGCCATAGCTTTTCAAATCTATATAAAACTCACCATCTTCTGTAACTATCAATTCTCCAGCCTCAGAAGCAAGTAAATATTCATCCCCTCCAACTCTAAAGGCAGTAAATACCAACGTTAAGGTAAAAACGCACCAAACTTGATCGTCAGGGGAAAACAGACTTACTTTTGAGCTTTTGTAGTAACATGGGTATTCCTCGTAAGTGCTTTCAACGAACAAGGATCTTTCAGCCGTTTGTACCTTCACGCCTTCGCCTTCGTCTATTTCCACAACCTTTATCAGATCGTGAAGGAAAGCATTGTAATTTCTCCAGAACTCCGTTAGATTCTTAGCGATTAAGCAACAATTCAAGGCAACTTCTTTATGTTGGTACACTACTTGTTTGCCATCATAAATAGCCCCATTTTGGGTAGAAAGGTTACGTAACATATTTTTCTTCACTGCTGGAGCTTTAAGTATTTGTGCCTCGCTTCCTTCCAATACACGAATACCGTAAACGGAGAAATCTATCCCGTCTATTTCATACCCCTGCGTAGGTATATTGGTTGTCGATAAAGGAGCCGTATATTTATAATCTCTCAAAGGGAAATCATCTGCGAATTTTAACGAGAAACTTTTAGCACCGATATACAGAGCTACATTTACCTCTGAAACCAATCGGAGTTTACAAGTATATCCGATTCTTTTAAACTCAAAGGTATGGTAAGCTCCATCGGACAACAGAGAAATGAAATCTCCAGTCTGATACATACCTACTGCGTTGAACTTTATTTCAAGTTCTTTAGTATCAAGTTTAGGATCCGACAAATCCACTTCGATACCGTCATACTCAGCCCAATCATTAGAAACCTCTGGTGCTTTTAATGCCGGGAAAGCAACAACTTCGTTATGCCCACCCTCAGCAATAAAAACCCCGAACCGAGTAAAAGCGTCCGTACCGTCTATGTATAAGTTATTTTTCATTTCCTCATTATTACACCTTTATCATTCATGTTACCTATGCTTTCTTTCATTTCCTTTATATTGGAATTGATAGATTCCAGATTCTTGCAATAGCTTGTATTTTCTCTGATACCAGTTAATACCTCAAGAAATTTGGCACAATGGCTAACCAATGATTTAATACCTTCATTTATAGAATAGGTATGCCCTTGAATTGCAGTTGTCCTTCCGTTCAGCTCGTTTACGCTGTCCTGGCTTGCTGCTATGCCGTTATTGCTGGAAACCTCACGATTCTCTGTTTCCCAAAGGTGAAAGCCTTGTTTGTTTGCTTCTTCTTTCCAATGCTCCATCCATTGTTGGGCATTATTCATATCCGTACCGATACCTTGATAGAAAGAGGAAACCAAATCCCTTGCTTCCTTAGCTATTTCTTCTTCTGTTTTGCCGGATCCATAGATTTTCTCCAGATCCGCTTGTAGTCTTTTGAACTTATCAGAGAAGAATAAAGAGTAGGCAATCTGTTTACCCAAATCTTCCAATACAGAAGATCCTTTTTCTCCAAACTTTTCCCACGCATCTACACCGTCATTTTCAATAGCCTCAGTGATACTATCCATTATACTATCACCTAAAGAGCCAAAAGTACCCTCTAAGTAATCTCTTAGTGCTTGTTGGGCTTCTTCCGCTTGTTCTTGAAGGTCTATAAGGTTTTGCAACAAATTCCGGTTCTCATCGCTCATTGTTTGAGTGTCAAGAATGGCTTGCGCTCTTTCTTTGTTCAGATTTTTTTCACCATCTATTAAATCCGGGTAAACCTGGAGTACCGAAGTATAAATATCATGCTGCTTTTTCCAAAACCAAGCTCCAGTAGTGTAACTTCCCGTTTTTATGGTTATATCATTAAGCGCACCTATACCCTGATTGTACGCATTTAATTTTGCATTGTATTCATCAAGCCCCCAGTTCCCTTTAGGGTTAAACTGAAACTGATAAGTTGGTTTATCCCCCTTTAGGACTTCTTTATATTCAGCTATCGCATCACGATATACCTCTATTGCATTGATAGCTTTTTCTATTTGATCTGTACCAAAAATAGATGTTGCTTCCTCCAAAAGTAAATTTTGCTCCATGAGCAATAAGTTGTACTGGCGTTGCATTTCCAGTTTGTTCTCGGCTACTTCTTTAAGTGCCTCTTGGTGTTCCTTTTCAGCCTTAGAGGACAACCCAAACAATGAAGTGATAAGGGAAACGGCTGTACCGACTATGGAAAGGATAACCGAAGCTCTTTCTACTCCTTTGATAGCTTCTGCACCAGTAACCGCCAACGCTTGAATACCCGTTATCATAGAAATTATACCTCCTGCGATATTGGTAGCAGCAGACAAAGCAGCTTTGGTTGCATCATCCATCCCGTCAAAGTCTGAAATGATATTATTAACAGTATCATCTACCTCATTCATCACCTTTAGGGTATCGCTCCACTTCTTTTTGTTTTTTTCAGCAGATGAAATGCTTGCGTCTTTTGCCTCAGCAACCTCTACTTTTTTCTCCAGGGTCTTAATTTGCGCACGAAGAGTAGCTTTTTCTTTATCATCCAGCTTGCCACCTTCTTTTTTCAGTGTGTCTTGGGCTGTTTGTAAAGCCTCCTTTAGCTGTCTTAGCCCCATAGAGGATATTTGTTCTGCCCATACATTAAAAGTCGCTTCACGAGTAGCTATCTCTTGATCTAAAGCGTCCAAAGCATCTTGTTTATCACTTTCAGCCTGAGCGATATTTTCTTCGGAGAAAGTAACTTGCCTTCCGGATTTCTTATCTTTCTCATTAACAGCTCGCATTTCGTCAATATCTTTCTGAAATTTTTCCTCTATCTCCTTGCGCTTTTCCGCATAGGTCTGATACTGCTTTAGCATTTCTTCTATTGCAGTCTGGTTGCCAGTAGATAATTTCTTTCCAGCAGCATTTTCAAGAGCCTTAAATTGTTGCTCATCCTGCTCTGATAATTGGTTGGTAGTTGGCTTAAATGTACCATTTTTGCCCTGAGATTCCCATATAGTTTTTTCCCACTCTTGAATTTTTGTTAGCTTATCCTCCTTTTGACGTTTGATCTGCTCCATTTCCTGCTCATAGTTGAGCTGGTTTTGTTCCAATGTTTTAGAAAGTCCTTCCTTATAGGTGTTGATCTCAGCTTGCCTTACAGCAAATTCCATATCCTTTTCAATACGAATCTGCTCTTGTGCATTACGTTTTATCTCATCGGAATAATCCTTTTGAGAAGAGGACGTTTTCCTATCTGGTAACTTTTTACTCAGTGAATCTATACGTCTTTGATAGTCGTTGTATTCAGCACTACCCTTAACGGTTTCTTTCTGCTCCTGTTTCAGTTTAGAAATACGGCTCTCTACTTGGCTAATAATTTGTAGCTCGTTTTCACGTTCAAGAACGGTAGCCTTTAATTTAGCTATATAGCTTTCCTGCCCTTTTACAACAGCATCGGTTACTACTTTGCCATCAGACATTAAGCCGTTGTTATCTTTGAGAGCCTTTTTGAAAGCCTCCAGTTTTTCTTGACCTTTAGTAATGGCTGCTTCTATCTCAGGAATGGATTTACCTTTGGTATAAAATACCTCTTCCTGATTACCAGTTTTCTGATTTTGGTTAGGATTCTCCCCGAAGCGTTTTTGAGCCTCTTTTATGATATTATTATAAATGCCACGAGCTTTGAATACTTTGGTTATTTCATCTTGCAAGTCATTAGCTATGTAGGTTTGCGCACCTATACCAGTCATGGGATCGCCAGGCAAGTATTTGGTTTCGTCAAACTGCTTTATAATATCCTGGATTTCTTTAGTAATTTCCCCCTTACCTTCCAGCACTGGCTTAATCTTCCAGTAATAAGTTTCCGCAAGGTCGATACCGTCTTTATCCTTCTTTCCCTTGAACTTATCTTTTAGTAGCTCTTCTACAGTTTCTTTGGCTTCTACCTCCTTATCCATGTAGTCATTAGAAGCCTCATTAACCGCTTTATCCATAGCTCTTGCACGAGCTGATTTTTCGGCTTCTTGCGTAATGATACGATAAGCCTTAGCCAGATCATCCAAAGCGTTCTTTTCATCCCCCAGCCCCTTCAAATACTCACCGTATTTGCTCATTATGGCTTCCTTTGCAGAACGGTATTCATCCGTACCTTCTTTGGCTGCTTTCAAACGTGCAAACATCGCATCAATTTGCAATCTTTCAGCTCCAATAACCTTTTCACTCTCAGATATGGCGTTATTTAGTTTTTCCTGCGCCTTTTCTGCGTCAGTCTGATAAGTGATAAGTTTATAAATACCATAACCGAGAGCTGCTATAGCTGCTGCTGCCAAAGTATAAGGATTTGCCAGCATAACGGCTTTCAACCTGGTAGCTACAGCCGTAAGCCTGAGCTTTGCAGTTGCCAACAAGTTTGTTGTAGTTACATTGGCTGCTTGTGCTGCTGTGTTGGCTGCTGTCTGAGTGGTATTCAATGTTTTAGCAGCCGTTTCTACCGCTACTTTCTTGGTGCTAAAATCACGTGTGGCTGCTTGGTATTGTAAGGCTGCTGTTTCTCTGGCTGTTTCGGCTGCGACTAATTTTCTTTCTGCTGCTTCTACTTGTTTTGCAGAGCCAGTAGCACCGATAGACATAAGTTCTGCTAATCTTTGCTTCTCCAACTCTTTAGCAGCAAGGTATTCGGCTTTCTTGGCTGCTACGGCTTGGCTGGCTGCTGAAACCTCTGTACGAGCTTTGGCTAAAGCTGCGGTTTGAGCCTCTATATTTGCTGCCATTTCAGCTTTTACGGCAGTTGCATACTCTAACGTGCCTTTGGTTAAATTCTGTTTTGAAATGGCTGCTTGCTGCTCTACAGTAAGCAATTTGCTTAGTTCCTCAGCTTCTCCAGTGGCTTTAATAGTAGTAACGGCATTTTTTGTAGCAGCAACCGAAATTACAGCAGCTTTGTACAAGCCATAAGTAACAATCAATTCTTGTATAGTTTCACCGATAGCCTCGTAGTTCTCTATAGCGGAGATACCAGTTTCCAGTATTGAATTGATTGTTCCCTCGTTAGCTTTCCCTACTTCGTTAAGCATTACAGAAATAGCATCGCTCATGTTGGAGATCTTACCCGTAATAGTCTTACTTTGCTCTTCCATCAGGTTGTAGAAC
>OJRH01000642.1_pt1 | contig 15578 bp, 7 predicted proteins | sample 1599131 | NCBI WGS metagenome assembly OJRH01 (sample SAMN03922527, study PRJEB24848) | human gut metagenome | isolation source: stool sample | host: Homo sapiens | place: Germany | collected 2010-05
GTGTTGCAATGAATATTTCGGTCCGGACTTTTCCGAAGATTTAGGCAACGGCATCATGGGAGGCCCGTATGAGATGCTCAAGCTTATCAGGAGGCGCGCGGGCATAGAAGCCGGTAAAGATGGTATGTACGGACTTAAACCGAATATGACACAAGAAGAGATGCGTGAAGCCATTCAAAACGAACGTCGCATAGAACTTGCCTTCGAAGGTTTCCGCTTCTTTGATGTACGCCGTTGGATGATTGCCGACAAGACCGAGAACAAAACCATGCATGGCTTTGAGATAACCCGCACCAAGGATGGTTATTCAGGCAAGACCATTGATGTGCGCAAACATGTCTTCCGGAAAGCCGAGTACTTCTGGCCTATTCCTTATACGGAGATTGTCAAGAATCCGGAACTCATACAAAATCCTTATTACGATTAATGATGAAAACCTCTGCTGATATTCAGCGGATACCAATAAATAAAAAACATACATATGAATGTAAAAAACTTTATAAGAAACCTCGCATGTATTTTTACTGTGGCTTTCATGGTAGGATGCAGTGCCTTTAATGACGACAGCGACCCGTATGGAGTCGGTGAGGCGACAAAGGACATCAGCGGAGTATGGAAACTTCTTTCTGTATCCAGAAACGACATAGATATTACAAATGAGATGGATTTCACACAGTTCACCCTGAACATCAATCCTGATGGAACATACCATATTGACAATTATCTTCCATTTGTGGTTGGGAAGGATGGCAGTTGGAGTGTTGACAACGCCCGTTATCCGTTTCATCTCTCGTTTATGGAAAACGGTGCAACAGACAGTACTACCATTGACATAAACTATCCTATTACAGACGGTCGACGGTCAATGATTGTCAGTCTGTCACCGGGTTGTGGAAACAACACTTACACTTACACACTGCAACGTGAATCAAATAGCATAACAAACAATAAATAAATGCCATGAATAGAATCTTTCAAAAAAAGCGGGCGGTGCCAGCCTTTGTCGCATTGATGGCTGTGTTGCTTATTGTGTCATGCGGTATGTTTATCGACGGATACAACATCGCACAGATTGACGAGAATGGCAAAGAGGTGTATTACGCTTACGCCGGACAGAATATGGAATTTTCGGTAAACGGTCATTTGGAATGTAACACACAGGACAACAACGGTGTTACAGGCAACCTTGTGTTCGCCATGCTTGTGCCAAAAGACTGGAATTTCGCAGACAATGCGGTGGTGACATATAAAAACGATCTCGCTGATAATCCGGACGAGCTCCTTGCTATGGAATTAATGCCTTCCACTTCTCTGCCCAAGAATGGAGGGGGAAAGACGTGGCAGCAATGCCTGCAGAACCGTTATGGAGTGGGACCGAACGTGTTGGAAGATATGGAGTGGGTGGTTTTCCAGACTGCCCGAAAATGGACCATTCTCAACAACCAGACCCCAAAGTACACCATATACATCAAGGCAAAAGCCGGCAGAAAGAACTTGCGTTGCAAACTGGGATTCTTCGTTGATGATACCGATGATGGATTCTCTACCGACGACCGTCGCTACAAATGTCTGTTTGCAAACGAGTGTTTCGAGATAGTAGGCGGACAGGGTATGACCATTGATTTCTGCAACAAGCATTATAACAAGGTCACTCCGCTTACAGCACTGCAGAACGACCTCCTTACAGTGAGCTATGAGGGTGACATCGCGACGAACGGACTTAACGCTTATAATGAAATATATCTTCAAGGGGAAGCTATCACAAAAAGCGGTCGTATATTCAGAGTCAACAGGCGTGACGGTACGACTCTGATGAAGCGCGTCGGCACACTGGGCAAGACTTACACAAAGACTTTCTGGCCGGTCAGCTTTTTCGGCATACCGTCTGATGAGGAAATAGAATCATTCAACTATTGGTTTACCAATGCCGACGGTACAGAAACAATAACACAGTCGGATGACGACAATGTCCAAAATGGCACACCTCTGCCGGAGACGAAGGAGCCTTTCAACTTCAGGTTCAACTGTGATTAACTTAAATGAGAACGACAATGAAAATGAATCATTATATTATAGCCATTGCGATGGTTGCACTGTCCATGCAGTCAGCATTGGCGCAGACTGCAGAGCATGGCAGGATACTGGTCTATGACGAGAACAATCAGCCTGTTCCGGGAGTTGTGGTCAGTATTAAAGGGCAGAACAAGACCGCCACGACTGACGCAGACGGGGCATTCGCGCTTGATTACGGTGATGACGATGTTCTTACCTTCAGCCATGTAGGTTACCTATATAAAGAGAATCGTGTGAAAGTAAAAGCGGGCAAAGACTACATCGTTTGTCTGAAAGACCGCTTTAAGGATGAGCTTGCCGGCTATACAAACCATTTTAGTGAGCACCAAAGTGCCGATGACAATCTTGGTGCTGTGAGCACTGTAATGGGACGAGACCTGCAAAAGTATCTTTCCACCGACATTATCACCGGTCTGCAAGGACGCATGGCTGGATTCAACATTTCCCAGTATCGCGGCTTCGACCTGCAACGTACAAGCGTTAATACAAAAGGTGACCTCATCGGTAACCGTCCTGCCAGCTATGGACAGATGCCTTTTAGCGATAACACCCGCTTCACTTTAGGTGCACGTGGCTTGGCTCCTGTTGTCATTGTGGACGGTGTGGAGCGTGAATTCTTTGCTCTGGATCCTGAGAATATCGAATCTGTAACTTTAGAGAAGGACGCTTTGTCTTCTTTGTTTCTTGGAATGAAGAGTTCCCGCGGTGCGCTTGTCATCACAACAAAAAATCCTACGAATGGCAAACTCCATTTCAGTTTTACCGGTAAAAACGGCGTTCATAGCAACATAAAGACTCCCAAACCACTTAACGCGCAGGAATATTCATGGCTTCTTAATGAAGCTCTCTCTAATGATGGAAGTAAGACAATCTATTCTTCTGATGACTTCCGCGCATTTGGTGATGGTAGCCGGCCTTATATGAATCCGAATGTCAACTGGTATGACGAACTTCTGAAGAAGAATGCGCTTTCACAGTCGTACAATCTCAACGTTTCCGGTGGTGGCAAAGCAGCGCAGTTCATCGTGTCTTTGGGTTATAATAACGAGAACGGACTTTTTCGTGAAGGCAGACAGAATGACTACGATACAAACTTTAAAATAGACCGATACATGATTTCATCGAAGATAAATGTAAACATCACCCGTGATTTTACAGCTTCGCTCGATGCCGTCGCCCGCGTCATAAAAGGAAACCAGCCGGGAGGAAACGGGTCTGGTTACAGTGACCTGCTTCTTGACATATATCAGACTCCTAACAATGCCTATCCTATTTTAAACCCCAACGGCACATATGGTGGAAATGCATCGTTCACCAATAACCTTGAGGCTAAATCTATGGATTCCGGATATATGACAGATAATACACGGGATATCTTTGCCGTGTTACGGATGAAATATGACTTCAACCGGTTGGTTAAAGGACTGTCCGTACGTTTCACAGGCAGTGTAGCAAACCAAAACAGGACTGCTGTCATCCGTACCAAGCAAAATCCTGTATACCGGTACTCGGTAAATCAGGACGGTAATGAAACGTATACTCTATACGGAAAGTCTGAGTCGCAGAGCAATAATTTCCGTCAGGTAGGGACTTATCAGAAATTGTATGGTCAGTTGGCTGTAGATTACCAACGTCAATGGGGACCTCATGGATTCAAGGCAAGTCTGCTTGGAGATACACGCCATGAGGTTGTGCAGTACGATCTTCCGATGATTCCCAGCAATGTCATGGAGAATGTAAAGTACAATTATGCTAAACGTTACTTTGCCGAGTTTGCTCTTATTCAGAGTTACTTTAACCGCTATGCTCCAGGCAAACGCTGGGGAGATTTCTGGGCTGCCGGAATAGGATGGAATATAACTAACGAGAATTTTATGAAAGATGTCAGCTGGCTTGACAACCTTAAATTCCGCACAACGTATGGTTATACAGGCAATGGAATCGACAACTCAGGTTACTATAGATATCGTGAGACTTTCCAACAGAATGCCACCACGAGCTATCCTCAGGGTACTTCTATGAGCAATGGTATTTTTACCATTGAGGTGACGCCTGTGGCAAACCCTTTCATCACATGGGAAAAAGCACACAAATTGAATATCGGCATCGATTTTTCAATGTTCGGCCGCAGACTTAGCGGAACTGTGGATTTCTATAACAACAACTTTTCCGACGTGCTCCAGACTCGCGGTAAGAGCATAGCCCTTCTTGGTGCTTCTTATCCTACAGAGAACATCGGAAAACAGCGCCGCAGCGGTATTGAGATAGAACTCGGATGGCAGGATCATATAGGCGCGCTTAACTATTATGTTAATGGTAACTGGACTCTGGAGAAAACTAAGATGATTTACATGGACGAGCAACTCACTCCGTTCGCCTATCAGCGTCTCACAGGACGTCCGCTCGGTGTAACACTTGGTTTACTGTGCGACGGTTTCCTTACGGCAGAGGATATTAGAAACGGTTATCCTGTAATGGCTGGTTATGAAGCCCAACCCGGTGATGTGAAATATGTAGACAAAAACAACGACAATGTAATTGACGAATATGACCGCACCGTCATCGGTGGTGACAAGCCTTTACAGTATTTCGGATTAGACATGGGTGTTGAGTACATGGGAATAGAGTTTTCCATGCTTTGGCAAGGTGTATACAACCGTGACATCTACGTCAGTGACCGTACTCTCGTAGAGGGCTTCCAGACTTACGGGCAGTCGTATGGACAGGCATATCGCAATCTGCTTGCGCGCTGGACGCCTGAGACGGCAGCTACAGCTAAATATCCCCGTCTTTCTGCTGGTGGAAACACATACAACTACGGTGGCATGTATGGCTCCTCATTATGGATGCACAAGGGCAACTTCATACGTCTTAAGAATATCACACTGGCATACAACCTCCCTGAGAACTGGAGCAACAACATCCTTGGAGGTCTGCGGGTGAAGGTATTCGTCAGTGCTGAGAACGCTCTCACTTTCTCTTCGTGTGATTTGGTTGATCCGGAAGTGAGTTTTACGTCTTCACCAATCCAGAAATGTTTCTTTACAGGTATAAACCTTAATTTTTAAAACTTCTGAAGTATGAAAAATAACAAATATATCTTTCTGGTACTGACATGCTGTACGCTGGTTGTGACATCTTGCATGGATTATTACGAGTCGTTGCCTGCCGATGAATTCACCGAGGATTACCTTTTTTCCAGAACTGATTCCAATGGAACACAGGCGCGGCAGTTCCTCAACTCCATTTATGGTATTCTCGAGAATGGTCATAATCGTGTCGGTGGTGATTATCTTGACGCTTCAACAGATGATGCCATAAGTGTGAATGTCAATAACGAGCCTGATGTATATCGCATCTATAAAGGTCTCTATACGGCAAGTAATATGGTCTCCGGTGACATGATGTGGAGTCAATACTATGATGGTGTTAGAATGGTTAACAGGTTTATACGTGGCATTGACAGAGTTCCGTTCCGTACCACTTATGTTAATGCGCTTGGCGAAAAACGTCCGCTTGGCGTGTCGATGAAAGCGGAGGCAAGGTTTCTTAGAGCCTGGTTCTATTTTCAGCTTGTTCGCCGCTATGGAGGCGTCCCTCTTATGGGTGATAAAGTGTATGGTCTTAACGACAATATAGAGTTGCCGCGAAATAGTTTTGCAGACTGTGTTGATTATATTGTGGGTGAGCTTGATTCTATCCGCGACTCACTCCGTACACTGCCTATAAGCAATGCCGCTGAGTTCGGACACGTGCCTACCAAAGAAGCTTGTATGGCTTTTAAGTCGAGAGTATTGCTTTATGCCGCAAGTCCGCTCTTTAATGGTAATACAATAGAGGAAGGCAACGCACTCGTTGGATATACCGATTATGACATCAACCGTTGGAAACTTGCCGCTGATGCCGCAAGAGAGTTCATCGACACATTTGGAGACAATGGTTCTGGTAGTGTTATTCTGGACGATGATCCCCGTGACGCTTTTCTTGACTTTTATAATTATGCAAAGAATCCCGAGCTGATATTCTTTAGAGCAGGTGGCAGCAACTATTCGATAGAGAGCACTAACGGTCCTCTTGGCTTTACCGGAACAAATCTCGGCAATGGTCAGACTTGTCCGTCCCAGAATCTTGTGGATGCTTTCCCGATGATTGACGGTCGTCCAATTTCTGACCCCACTGATGCGGAATACAAATATGACGAGCAGCATCCTTATGACAACCGTGATCCGCGTCTTAAATATACGATTCTGTATAATGGCTCTGATTGGCTCGGCACCAAACTGCAGACATGGCAGGGAGGAGCGAACAATCCAAGTGGCGGGTCGCGTTATTCACGTACAGGCTATTATATGCGCAAATTCATGGGAAAATTCGAGAACTCTGACTCATACAGCAATCAGACGCATTTGTGGGTGATTTTCCGATACGCAGAAATCTTGCTCAACTTCGCGGAGGCTGAGAACGAGCTTCTCGACGCCCCATCCAAGGAAGTATATAATGCTATCATTAAGTTGCGCAAGCGTGCAGGCATCAAGAAGGGCAATGTGAAGGGATATACATATGGCTTGAAAGAAAATATGACAAAAGAAGAGATGCGGACGGTCATACGTAATGAGCGCCGTATCGAGATGGCATTTGAGGAGCAACGGTTCTACGATATTCGCCGCTGGAGAATAGCGGAGGATGTATTCTCCAAACCCATTCAGGGAATGCATATAACTGTAGGAAACGGTCAGACAGTCTATTCTCGTGAGAACCTTATGACGACTGATTTCGATTCGAAGTATTATCTTTACCCTATCCCCTATAGTGAAGTTACTAAGAACGTTAATATGAAACAAAATCCTAAGTGGTAAACTATGAAACGACTGATATTCTTTATAACCTGCTTTTGTGTTTGCATTGTCTCATTCGCACAAGAGATTAGTGTAAGCGGTAAGGTCACCTCTTCTGATACCGGAGAGGAAATGGTGGGAGTCACCATTAAAGGCTCCGACAAAAGTCATATGGCAATCACAAATATAGACGGTGTTTTCCATATGAAGGCACGTGTCGGAGAGAAACTCTTGTTCTCGTGTATCGGATATCTGGACAAGACTGTCGCTGCAAGTGAGAGTATGAATGTTGTTATGGAGCCGGACAACAGCAACCTTAACGAAGTCGTGGTTGTCGGCTACGGACAGGTGAAGCGTCTGACCAACACAGGTGCTGTGAGTGCTGTCAATGGGTCGGAACTGCGTAAAGTGCCGGTGAGCAGTGTGCAGAACACGCTTGCGGGTAAGCTGCCGGGATTCTTCTGGCAGCAGCGCAGCGGCCAGCCCGGCAAGGATGCTTCTGATTTCTTCATTCGTGGAGTCAGTTCGCTTAATGGCGACGGCAACAAGCCTCTGATTATTGTCGATGATATAGAATACGGCTATGACCAGCTGTCGCAAATCAATGTCAATGAAATTGAAAGTATTTCCATTCTTAAAGACGCCTCCACGACTGCGGTCTATGGTATTAAAGGTGCCAATGGAGTGTTGGTGGTGAAGACAAGACGCGGAGAGAAGGGTGTGCCGAAGATTAACGTGCGTTTGGAGACTGGCTTGCAGGCTCCTGTACGTAAGCCGAAGTTTCTCGGTTCGTATGAGACCGCGAGACTCGTCAATGAGGCTTATGCCAACGACGGATTGCAGCCTGCCTTCACAGAGGAGGATTTGGAACACTTCCGTACTGGTGATGACCCATATGGCCATCCAGACGTGAATTGGTATGATGAAATATTCAAGAGCACCGCTCGGCAGTCCAATGCAAACGTAGATATATCAGGAGGTTCAGACCGTTTGAGATACTTCATTTCCGTCGGCTATTTCAGCCAGAACAGTCTTATGCGTGACTTCGATTCCGGTGATGAATTGAATAGTGATTATCGCTACCGCAGATTCAACTTCCGTTCCAATTTGGATTTTCAGGTAACAAAGAATCTTTCCATGCGGTTGGATATAACATCCCGGTTTATGAATATCAACGAACCGAGGGGTATCAATACCACGGGCGAAATATATAATTTTGAGTCAATGCATCCTTACTCTGCTCCGGTGCTCAACCCTGACGGGTCATACGCCTATCTGTATGACACCAACAGCCGTCGCCCTACCTTGAACGCCCGCCTGGCAAACGAGGGATACAACCGTACACGCCGTAACGACAACAACCTTCTCTATAATGCAAATTGGAAGATGGATTTTATAACACCGGGTTTTTCCACCAATGTACGTTTGGCTTACTCCAGCATCGATGAGAACGCACGCTCGGCGTGGCGCTCTGAGTATCCTACGTATCACTACAACTCTGCCACCGGTATTTATAATATCAACCCTGACAACGTCTACACCAAGGGTGTCCCTGCCATCACTGTGGATCCGCATAGTGGTATCACCGACTTGAACATTATGGCGTCTGTTAATTATGCCCGCGTATTCAATGAGGTACACGACATCAATGCCATGTTGCTTTACAACCGCGAGGAGACCACCGTTGAGTATAACAGCAACTCTGGCGTATATGCGCCGCAGGTGCCCACAAAGTTTCTCGGCACGATATTGAAAATGAGCTATAAGTACGCCAGCAAATACCTTGTTGATTTTAATGTCGCATACAATGGCTCCGACAGGTTCAAGAAAGGTCATCGCTATGGCTTTTTCCCTGCCGTAGGTCTAGGCTGGGCTATCTCTGAGGAACCTTGGTTCAGAAACAATATTAAAAATGTAGATTTAATGAAAATACGCGCTTCATATGGTCTGGTAGGTTCTGATGTCGCCATGGGCAACCGCTATCTTTACAATCAGGTGTATGAACGCGGAGACTCATATAATTTTGGAGATTACGAGCAGGAGATTTTTCAGGGCTATCGTGAAGGTGCGCTCGGTAATGACAATGTGACATGGGAGAAAGCGCGTAAGTTTGACATCGGTCTTGACATGAACCTGTGGAACTGTATTTCACTGACCGTCGATTATTTCTATGATAAACGCTACGACCAGCTTGTTTACCGCAATGACATTCCGCTTATTCTTGGTATTGGCACCTCACCTGTCAATGTGGCGCGGACATCCAACCAGGGATTCGACGGGCAGATAAGCTATCGTGACAGATGGGGCAAATTTGATTTCAATACCAGTTTCGTGTTCTCTTATGCCAAAAACAAGATTATCTATGAGGCTGAGGCTCAGCAGATATATCCATGGTTGGCTGCCACAGGTCATCCTATTGGACAGATGTTCGGATACAAATGTCAGGGATATTATACTCCCGAGGATATAGCATTGATTGAATCAGGAGCTCCTGACGCTCCAGCAGTGCCAAGCACTGATATCCCTGTACAGGCAGGCGACCTGAAATACAAGGACCTTAACCATGACGGCATCATCAATGACTATGACAAATGTGCCATAGGCAAGCCCAATCTTCCCAACACCACTTTGGGATGGACCGTCGGAGGCAGTTGGAAAGGGTTCACCCTGAGTGTGCTGTTCCAAGGTTCGTTCAACTATAGTTTCAGCATCGTCGGAACAGGTATCGAACCTTTCAAGAGTCAGTTCCAGCCTCTGCACGAGAAACGTTGGACATTGGAGCGTTGGCAGAATGGGGAGGACATTGAGTTCCCGCGCCTTACCAGCAATCCTTCTACCGTAAACTCGGCTGAGGCTTATATGTCCGACTTCTGGCTCATCGATGCATGGTACATACGCCTTAAGACCGTCGACCTGTCTTATGACTTCCCTCGCAAGTGGATTCCTAAGTTCATGAGCGGGCTTCGGCTGTACGCCAATTGCTACAATCTCTTTACGTGGACAAGCTACAAGAAGTATCAGCAGGACCCGGAGATACAGACTAATTCTGCGGGCGACGCATACATGAATCAAAGGGTTGTCAACTTTGGTGTCAATATAAGCTTTTAGTGAGATGCCTGTGATAGGTCTCTTTTGAAAAATATTGTAAGTGACAGTATCTTTTCATGCGTGACTTATAATCAAACCGGAATGGGTCGTCAGACTTCATCCGTGTTTCCTACTGCTGCAGTCAGTTTGGTTTCTGCTTTATCGAAGATGTTTGGGCTACATCGGGATAATTGGAAACCAAACTGACTGCAGCAGTGCGGAAGAGGGATGAAGAAGTAGGCAATCAATCACAATGACGGCGCAAGCCCTGTAGAGACGCAAAATTTTGCGTCTCCCGAGCAATCATTGCAATATACGCATGCGGTGAATACGCTGAGAAAAATGCCTTTCCTCCTTGTGAGACGCAAGATTTTGCGTCTCTACTTTTGTTGAGCGCGTATAATATCCTTGATTTTTCCTTATATACTTAATGGCGTCCGCCCAGTAGAGACGCAAGATCTTGCGTCTCCCGATTAATCCATAGCAATATACGGATGCGGTGAATGCGCTGGAAACAAATGCTTTTCCCACTGTGAGACGCAAGATTTTGCGTCTCTACTTTTGCTGCCAGCGAATAATGATATAATGTGTCGCAGAAACAAGCATGCTTGCATCTGCATGCACTAATAATGTGCATAATTATTCATTCCCGTCCATCCTCAACTCCGCGAGAGTGTCCTACAGCCGACGGCATAGGCTCACGGATGCAAATACGCTGTTTATGTGCGTTTCGTGTATTTGCCTGACAGCCAGTGATATAGGCTTATACGTGGGACGGACAAGATTTTTCCTTCATGCCGGAAAGGCTTTTTGGGATTGCGGAACGGGCTTTTTGAGGTGACGGGAGAATGTGTTCCGGCATGCGGGAACGGTGTTTTGGAAAGCCGGAAAGGGCTTTTCCGCACAACATAAGCGGCTGAAGCACCGGTGGAACGAGTCCGCATGCGCTTTTTATACGGTTTTAGTGCCTTTGCAATTTCTGTTTTGAGAATTTATTTTGTAAAGATTTTTTACTGCTGTAACTGTATATCCATGCATCCCGGTATGCACCACGCATTTTCCTTCCCCTCATTACCCGCTCAACGGCGCATGCCCAGTAGAGACGCAAGATTTTGCGTCTCCCGATCAATCCTTGGCAATATCGCGCATGCGATGAATATGCTGAGAACAGATGCTTTCCTTGCTTGTGAGACGCAAAATCTTGCGTCTCTACTTTTGTTGAATGCATATAATATCCTTGATTTTTCCTAATATACTTAATGGCGTCCGCCCAGTAGAGACGCAAGATTTTGCGTCTCCCGATCAATCCATGGCAATATACGGATGCGATGAATACGCTGAGAACAAATGTGTTCCTTTCTTGTGAGACGCAAGATTTTGCGTCTCTACTTTTGTTGGCAGCGGATGTTATGTTTGAAGTTACGCTTTCTGCAGATGTAGACCACCGTATCTTCAATGAAATCCGGAGTCTGTCTGACAGGCATCAGTATGAGATATGGATAAGATATAATGACTGTTTTGGGACAGGATGACTGATGTCTGTATGAAATACGGATGAAGTATATTGACCTGCTCGGCTTAAAAAAAGTGCGGGATGCCGCATCTGGAGCGGCATCCCGCACATACGGGTGATATGGATACCTGTGTGTGAGACGGTTATCTCACTGCAATCTTCGAGGCTTTTCCGTCTTTCACTCTTACGTATATGCCCGGAGTGAGATTCCTGCCGCTCACACGCACACCGTTGATGTTGTAGTATGTTGCGGTGGTCCCGTCGCCCTTGATGCTGTCGATGCCCGTGCTTACCGACACGGTCACACTGTTGCTTGCCGGAGCCGGACCGTAGTTGTATACCGGCACGACGGTGTATGTGAACTCCTGTCCTCCTTCTGCGGAGCTGTCTGTCTGGGGACGGTCTGTGTAGGTTGTCTCCTTCAGCGGCTCGTCTGTCAGCTGTACGTCGTTGCGGAACACGTGATAGCCAATGAGCGAAATGTCTTGCGGCACGTCGGGAGCCGCTTCGTATGTCACGTCGTCAACCAACAGAGCGAGCGTGTCGTACGTCTTGTGGAGTATGGCGAAGTATTTCGCGCCCTCCGGCAGAGCCACCTTATATTCTGTCCACACCTCAGGTATGATGCCGTCGGCAGGATAGTTCTCCACTGCCACCGTATGCGTGAAGTCCTCGGGAGCGTTGCCTGTTGTGGAATAAGCCACCTCAAACGACTCGCCCCACGTTATCATGCAGCTCTTCGCCCAAAACGACACTGTCTGCGCGTTGCCCGAAAGCTCCGGCGAGATGAGCCGGTTGTCGTTGTTGTTTGCCTGACAGCTTGGAGCCATCATGAATGTCTCGCCACTGTGAGGCTCAGCGTCCTTCCAATACATTTCGGGAACCTGAGCCACGGTGCGGTTGAAGAGCTGGAACGCCATGGGCTGTGTCTGGTACGGGTTGTATGTCTCGCGGAATATGTTGTATGTCGCCTGTCCGTCGCCGTCGTACACTGTCCACTTGCCGGCTCCCGTTATTGACATCGGTGTATAGTCGGGGTTCTCGAAGTCTTCGCTTACTGTCTTGGCGTCGGTGATGCCGTCGAGTGACGGAGCCGACCATGAGAGGCTCACCTCCGTGCCCGTATCCGACAGGGTGTATGCAAGGTCGGTCACTGTGGGATAGTCGTTCAGCTTCACGCCTACAGTCTTCTCCGCCGTGTTGTTTTCGGCGCAGCCGTCGCCCTCGAGCACTGCCGTCGCAGCCACGAGGAGTGTCTCCCGGGCGTTCAGCGGCACGTCATACCCGAACGACACGTCGGCGAACGAGTTCTGCCCCATCTCCGGCAGCTGTGCCGTTCCGGCTTTCCTGCCGTTTACGGTCCACTCTATGTGCCCTTCGGTGATGTCGCTTCCTATGTTCTCCACGCGCGCCTTCATCTCAATCTTGTCGCCCGGCTTCACGTTGTCGGGAACGTCCACAGCCACGAGCCGCAGGTCTTTGTCCACGACGTCGCGTATGCGTATGTTGTCGAGCGGCACGCTCCATGTTGTCCCGTCGGTGTTGTGTATTGCCCGCAGCCTCAGTTCTATCTGTATGGCTTTGGCGTCCTTATATGCGTTTAGCGGCACCGTGGCGAGTGTCCATCCCTCTTTTGTAGGCGTCTTCTGCAGGTCTATGGTCCTCACAGCCTCGAAAGGAGCGTCGTCTGCGGACACAAGCACGTCCAGCGCGCTGCCCTGTCCCTGATACCAGAACTCCAGGGCGGGGTTAGACGCAGCCGATATGTCGATGCGTGCGGAAATCATTCCGTACATCACATCCTTCTCGTAAGGCAGCCAGTAGAAGAAACCGTTGTCACCGTCCTGCGATGTGAGCGGTACGGGAGCCTCCGGGTCGTCCGGGTCGATGATGGAAGGGAAGTAGCTGTCGTCTATCGTTCCTGCCATCTGGTTTTCGTTGTCAGACTGCGGGTCGATGAGCCATATGTTCTTGAAGTGTGAGTCTGCGAACGATTCTGTGTAGGGCAGCTTGTCCGGCTCGCCTATTGTTACGATGGCGGAGTTGGTGTAGTCGGAGTAATTCTCTCCGTAACCGGCTGTCACCTGATAAGCCACGAAGTCCTGTCCCTTGAGGTCCGGATAGTCCAGTTTTATTGATGTGTCGCCCGTTGTGGCTATTGCCGGGTCGTAGTATGAGCCGAAGGCGTCGAATATGTAGTATGTCACTTCGTCCGGATTGACGTATCCGCCGTTCTTGCCCGTCTCTCCCACGGCGTCCCACGACAGCACGGCAGACTTGAAGTCGGCGCTCACGGTGAGCCTTACGTTCTGCGGTGCGAGCGGAGCGTCCGGCCCGCAGAATATGTTCCTGTGCTCCACCTTCTCTCCGGCTGTCTCTCCGGTGTAAGCCACGGCTGTGATGCAGTTGTTGCTTCCGGCGTTCATCGCCACGTCTTTCACCTCAATGGTCTCTCCGGGCTTCACGTTGTCGTAGGTGAACACGTCCTCGCCCCATCGCGAGGTTATCTCCACCTTGGTTATCTCTGTAAGTTCCTCGCCCGCCTTTGTCTTTGTAGGCGCGGTGTAGGTGAGGTCTGCCTTCAGCTCGCCTTTGGGTGCGAGCGTCCATGTGAGTGTGCCCGCTGCCGGAGGGTCTGTGGGTACTGACGGCTCCACGGTGCCGCTCTCCACGCTCAGGTTGAAGAGTTTCACGGTGCCGTTCATCGCTTTCGTCGTGGTGTTGTGCACTCCGATGTAGTAATATCCCTCCTCCGTTATCTTGCAGTTGTACTGATATTTTGTCTGGTCTTTTGTCCCGAACACTGTCTGCGGCACTATTTCCGTAGTCATGCCTTCCACCGTCGGTGCTGTTCCAACCTTCACCTCGAGCCTCACGCCCGTGGCTCCGCTGCCCATATATCCGAGGTCGAAGGACACGATGTAGTCGCCTGCTGTCATGTGCACCGGCACCGACACCAGCCAGTCGTCGCTCTCTGCCACGCCTTCATCCTTCGGAGGCATGCACGCGCTGTAGCTTGACATTGCCGCTATCTTCCAGCTTCGGCTGTCGTTGTTGGCGTCTATGAAGGTGTATTGCTTCACAATGTCTACGACGTCGCTGCTTTTCCCGAGGTCGTGCGAGAACGGAGTCTCTATGGCGTTGGCAGGTTTCTCTCCGGCGTACAGGGGCTTCGCGGCTTTTGTAACAGCCTTGCCGCTCTTGGGAAAGTGGCTCTGCCGGTTAAGTTTTCTCAGATTGTCAGTCTGTGTTCCTATGGTTCTTTCATAAGGAGTCTGCGCCCCAACGGTCAGCATAAATCCGATTAGGGCTGTGAATACAAGTAATACTTTTCTCATAAGAAATACATTTGAAGATTTGTTATTAAGGCAAAAACATGCCATATTGTAATAGTGTGCGTATTCGTTTCGTCAAAATGACAGCACAAATATACAAAAATATGACATTAATTTATTCTCACACAGGTTAACAAAGGTTAAATCCGAGCGCTTCTACAAGTGCCGCGCCATTTGTGCCGGGTGCGTGTGCGGTGTGCGATGACGTTTTTCCGCTGTAATGAATATTGTTTCTTTAATATTGTATATATAAATAATGTGGCGGCTGTTCCGTGTGTTCCGTGCCGGTATGCCGTGCGGTCAGCTGCTCGTGCGGCACTCTTCGGTGGTCATGCCCGTTGTCCTGCTGAAGAAGAGACGGAAGCAGCGGACTGATCCGAAGTTGAGGACGGAGGCAATCTCACCGTCGGTCTTGTGTGAGTGCATGAGCATGTCGCGCGCCATGTCGAGGCGTATCATCTCGGTGTATCTGCCGACGCTCAGTCCGGTCTCTTTCCTTATGATGTCTTTCAGATAGGCTTCTGACGTGCCGGTGCGCGCCGCTATGTAGTCAGCCTGCGGCATGTCGCCGTGCCTGTCGGCTTCCTTCGTGAAGAAGTCGTGTATGACGTGCCTTGCCTGTCTGACGGTTTTCCTGTTGCTGTCGGCACGCATGATGAACTGTCTGTTGTAGAACCTTCCGCAGTCGTCGAGCATCATGCCGATGCGCCTGCCTATTATCTTGCAGCTGTAGTC
>OJRH01000662.1_pt1 | contig 15233 bp, 7 predicted proteins | sample 1599131 | NCBI WGS metagenome assembly OJRH01 (sample SAMN03922527, study PRJEB24848) | human gut metagenome | isolation source: stool sample | host: Homo sapiens | place: Germany | collected 2010-05
GAACCGCAGCATATCTTCTGCAAAGATACACCAATTTTCTGATATTCGTTTCAAATCACCGCTCATATATTTCAATAATGTGTCTGCGGGTCTCATAATATATGATACGGGTTTATGCATAAATATGCAATGCCGGTGCCGCACGTGTATATTTATTCATCACCAACCCCGCGAGAATGCCTCTGAAAGTCAGGAAAAACTTTTCGCCGCCATATACGCGCGTATTTTGTGTTTTTGGTAAGACTTTGATATACAGCATGTTTGCCTGAACAGTGATTCGGGAGACACCATACCGCCATGCCGAAGAGCCCGTTCGGGAGTGCGGAAAAGCCTTTCCTGCATTATGAAAAAGGCTTTCCGAGGGTGTGGAACAGTCCCTTCCGCACCGCCTCCGCGTGTAAGTAAAATACGGAAACGGGGTTTTCCGGCTGCGAATTATGATATAAATCACATTTTATATATCCGTTCGCACAAATCCGCGTGCAAACATCCATGTTACGGCACTGTCCGCTCCGGCATGCGTCACTCTCTTTTGCAAATTCCCACTGTAAATATTTTTTACTTTCATAATTGCATATATATGCATTCTCAGGCACGGGACGTTGCCGCCGTCACGGCACAGCGGACGGCGGCTTGCGCCACAGACGTCATCGCTTAGAGGCGTCGCCTGTTATCGGGCACACCTTTATGTTCTCGAACCTCAGCTTTCCGTTGCGTGCGAAGAACCACAGCTGGGAGCCCTTCTTTTCCGGAAGGCGGTTGACGATGCATCTCCTGTAGTCCACGCATACGTCTATTATGTCGCCTTTCATCACTATTGTGAGCTTCATGGGCTTGTCGAGTCCGGTGACGGCGGAGATGGAAGAGTCGTGCAGGCGCACTGTGCGGTTGTCGCTGTTGAATGACAGTTTATAGCTGTTTATGCCTTTGTCCTCTGAGCGCAGGAACATGCCGAACTCCTCGTAGTTGCCTTCCGGAATGACGTCGAGCGTTACTACGCAGTTGTATGGCACTCCTGTGGCATGCGCTCCGCATATGTCGCCGCGCGCGTCCACGCTGATGCTGCCCGGCGAGGAGACCGTCGCGCCGTCGGTGGGAGTGAGGGTGAGGCTTAGCGGAGAGTCTGTTTGCGGCATCACCTCTTCAGGCAGTCGGGTGGCGAGGTCGCCGTTGTCGAGCTGCAGAACCTCACGCAGCACGACGCAGCCTCCGAAGAGCTCGCCTCCCGAGTCGGTGTTGCCGTTGCGGCTCGGCACCCATCCCGCCACTATGCGGCGTCCGTCTGTGAAGGCGGCTGTCTTAGCCACGTTGACCCACTGTTCGAGCAGTGCCTGCGATTCGGGATACTCCCACGGACCGTAAGGAGAGCGCGACTTGAGATAGTAGGTGTCTCCCGCCTGTCCGTAGACGAGATAATACCAGCCGTTCCACTCAAAGTAGTCGGGACATTCTGGCACGTGTATTGTTCCAGAGAGCACCGGCTCGCCCACATGCCATGTCTTCAGGTCGGTGGATGTCATGTGTACCAGACAGCCCTTTCCCTCGTTTATCGTCGCCTCATTCTTCTCGCTGGACACGAAAAGATGGAAAGTGCCTTCGCTGTCTATGGTCACCTTCGGGTCGCGGAAGTTGCGCGTGCTGTAGCCCGGGGCTGATGTGTAGAACGGGTTGGGCTGTTGCTTGGTGAAGGATAGCGCGTCGCTGCTCACGGCATAGCTCAGTTGCTCTGCCACGTTGTTGCCGTCTGTGAGCAGACGTGTGGCATAGAAGGCATAGAACTTGTCTCCGTCGCTCACCACAGAGCCTGTGCAGATGGACTTCTCCCAGTCTTCGTCTATGCCGATGGCTATGGGGTGGTGGGTCCATGTCTTCAGGTCGCGCGTGGTGCTGACACACCACTGGTGTCCGCCGAGACCGTTGAGCGAGCCGTGATGCCCCTCGTCGAGGAGCCAGTAGAGATAGAACGTGCCGTCGTGGAAGAACGGAATGCAGTCGCCTACGAACTGGTTTCCTCCGGCAGGGGTGAAATACTGCATCTCTCCGGGTTGCACGGAGGGGTCGTATTTTGCCGGTCCCTGCGCCTGCGCTGTCGACAGTGAGACGGCGGCAAGCATTGAAATGATGATGTTTTTTCTCATATGCGGTATGTGTTATGATTGTTGAGTGTAGGTTTTTATCGGTTCTTCGTCCGTTGTCACGGCATATCCGCCGTGGTGATACGGTTTGGGCGAAGCTGTGAACAAATATAATAATAAAAAGGAATAAATGTATGATGTATCGCTGTAAAATGTGTATAATAGGGCAGCAAAAGTATGGTATAATGTAAAAGAAAGTATTATATATGTGTAGGACAATCGGTATGACAGGACTGGGCGGAATATTTGACGATGTGGCGGTAATCGGACGAAGGAGGCTTTCGGCGGCAATGCCGGCACCATTGTTTTAATATGAACAGATATATAAATTTTGTTAATGTTTTGAATTTTGCTCCCCGATTTTTTATTTTTTTCATTCCGAGGTTGTTATTATACATAAAGGAGATGGTGAAAACAGAGATATCTGTGTATCTTTGTAGAAGATAAGCTGCACTCGGGAAACTGAAAGCACGCTTTCTTTCCTCTCGTTTGCATTATCCTCACACCTGACCGGCTTGATGGAATGTACATATTTTAACCTAATTATATTCAATAATAACTGTTATGCATAAAAAAATCTTATTGATGGCTCTTGCCTCCTGCATGACGCTCGGCACTGTGTCGGCTCAGGACAGCGGCGGCAAGAAGATGAAAGCCTACATGGTGGCTGACGCCCATCTGGACACTCAATGGAACTGGGACATACAGACCACCATCAAGCATTATGTATGGAACACCATAAACCAGAACCTTTATCTGCTCGACAACTACCCGGACTATGTGTTCAACTTTGAAGGTGCGGTGAAATACTCGTGGATGAAGGAGTACTATCCGTTGCAGTACGAGAAGATGAAGAAGTATGTAGCCAACGGACGGTGGCATCTTACGGGAAGCGGCTGGGACGCCAACGAGACGGTGATCGTGTCGCCCGAGTCGTGGCTGCGCAACATCCTGCTGGGTCAGAGCTTCTATCGCAGCGAGTTCGGCAAGGAAAGCACCGACGTGTTCCTGCCCGACTGCTTCGGCTTCAGCTATTTCATCCCTACGCTTGCAAGCCATTGCGGACTCATCGGCTTCTCCACACAGAAGCTCGGATGGAGAAACCATGCCTTCTATGAGGGCGGAAAGAAATATCCGTTCACCATCGGACTGTGGCAGGGTATAGACGGAAGCCGCATCATGATGACGCACGGATTCGGCTACGGCGAGAGATTCCCCGACGCCGACATGTCGCACAGCAAGAGGCTGATGAAGGAAATAGCCGAGAGCCCGCTCAACATGGTATACCGCTATTACGGTACGGGCGACACGGGCGGCTCGCCCAATCTGGCATCGGTGAGAGGTCTGGAAAAAGGAATAAAGGGTGACGGTCCGATAGAGATAATAAGCGCGACGAGCGACCAGATATACAAGGACTTCCTGCCTTACGAGAATCATCCCGAGCTGCCGGTGCATGACGGAGAGCTGTTCATGGACGTTCACGGCACGGGATGCTACACCTCTCAGGCTGCCATGAAGCTTTACAACCGCCAGAACGAGAACCTCGGCGACGCAGCCGAGCGTGCTTCCGTGGTTGCCGAATGGCTCGGACAGGGTGCCTATCCGTTGCGTGACCTCACCGAAAGTTGGAAGCGCGTGCTCCTGCATCAGTTCCATGACGACCTTCCCGGAACAAGTATACCGCGTGCGTATGAGTTCTCATGGAACGACGAGCTTATCTCGCTGCAGCGTTTCTCAAACAACCTCACGACGGCGGTGAGCGGTGTGGCAAACCGCATGAACACCAACGTGTCGGGCACTCCGGTGGTGCTCTACAACACACAGGCATTCCCCGTGAGCGCGGTGACAAGCATCACTCTGCCCGACATGGCTGCTTCCTACAGCGTGACCGACGCCAAAGGGCGCAAGGTTGCGTCGCAGGTGGTGACCGACTCTAAGGGAAAGCGCAGTCTGCTCGTCGACGCGAGTGTGCCGTCTACGGGCTTCTCGGTGTACAGCGTGAAGGCTGGCGGAAAGGCTTCCGCGCCTGTAAGCAAGTCTGCCAACGTGATAGAGAACTCCGTATACAAGGTTACGCTTGACAAGATAGGCAACATCTCGTCGCTCATCGACAAACGTAACGGTAAGGAACTCGTGGCTGCCGGAAAGTCCATAGGGCTCGTCATATTCGACGACTGCCGGTCGGAGGCATGGCCCGCATGGGAGATTCTGAAGCACACTGTGGACAAGGCTCCTGTCGACATAAAGGAAAACGTGAACGTGACGATGGTAGAGAACGGACCGCTGCGCAAGTCGCTGCGTGTCACAAAGAGCTATGGCGACACGAAGATAAACCAGTATATACGTCTGTATGAGGGAAGTCAGGCAGACCGCATCGACTTCTACAACGAGGTGGACTGGTGCTCGCTCAACGCGCTGCTGAAGGTTCAGTTCCCTCTCACCGTAAGCAATGAGAAGGCTACTTACGACATCGGACTCGGAAGTGTGGAGCGCGGAAACAACCGCGAGAACAGTTATGAGGTGTATTCTCATGAATGGACCGACCTGACCGACCGCTCGGGCAACTACGGCGTGACCGTGCTCAACGACTCAAAATACGGATGGGACAAGCCGGACGACAACACAATACGCCTGTCACTCCTCTTCTCTCCGAAACCGGGAGGCGGATATGCTTATCAGGACCGTCAGGATCTGGGATATCATGAGTTCACTTACAGCATCGTGGGACATGAGGGACAGCTCGACAAGACAGAGACCGTGCAGATGGCTACAGCCTACAACAGTCCGATAAGGGCGTTCAAGTCGCCGAAGCATAAGGGTGACCTCGGACGTGAGTTCTCGTTCGTATCGTCAGACAACGACAACGTTGTTGTGCGCGCGCTGAAGAAGGCTGAGACCGGCGATGAGTATGTCGTGCGCGTTTATGAGACTGCCGGTAAGGAGGCTCAGAGCGCGAACCTCACTTTCGCCGCAGACATAGTGAAGGCTGTAGAGGCTGATGGTACGGAGAAAGAGACTGGCGCAGCATCGTTCAGCGGCAACAAGCTGAGCGTCAGCATAAAGCCGTTCAGCGTGAAGACCTATCGTCTCAAACTGAAGGACAACGTGTCGGAGAAAGCCGGTACATGCTTCGCTGACGCAAGAAGTCTGGAACTGCCGTTCAACAAGAACTGTTTCTCATACAACGAGTTCCGCGCAGCCGGCAACTTTGAGGGCGGCAACAGCTATGCGGCAGAACTTCTGCCTAAGGACGGACTCACCGTGGACGGAGTGCATTTCACATTCGGAGAAATGGATACAGACAACGGACTCGCATGCGACGGTGACACAATAAAACTGCCGGCAGGCGGTAAATATAATAAGGTATACCTGCTCGCGGCTTCTTCATCAGGCGACCGCAACGCCACATTCACTGTTGGCAAAAACCGCCAGACGGTGAACGTGCCTTATTATACAGGCTTCGTAGGACAGTGGGGACATGAGGGTCACACCAAGGGATACCTGAAAGATGCCGAGGTTGCCTATGTAGGCACACACAGCCACGCTGAATATGAGGACCGTGTATATGAGTTCACGTATATGTTCAAGTATGGCATTGACATTCCGGAGGGTGCTACCGAGATAATACTTCCGTCAGACAGGAACGTCGTTGTCTTCGCCGCAACGGCTGTGAACGAGAAGAACACCGTGAAGCCGGCAGGCAGACTGTTCCGTACGGCAAACAAGACCGACGGCTCGGAAACCGACGCCGTGCGCACGAACATTCTCAAGGGAGCGAAGGTGGTTGCCGTTTCAGGACAGGTGAACGATGATGAGGCTGCCGTGAAACTCGTAGACGGAGACGCCGACACCAAGTGGTGTGACACAGGAAAAGCTCCTAACTATGTGGCTTTCGACCTTGGAGAGGAGAAAGAATTCAGCGGTTGGAGAATACTGAACGCGGGAGCCGAGTCTTCAAATTACATCACACGCGCATGTCTGTTGCAGGTGCGCAACTCCCAGACAGAGGAGTGGCAGACCGTCGACATGATTGACGGCAACAGGAGCAACGACGTGAACCGCAGCATCAAGCCGGTAAAGGCACGCTATGTGCGGCTGTATGTCACGGGTCCGGCACAGGGCGTGAACGACAGCACGGTGCGCATTTACGAGCTTGAACTCTACAAATGAGCGGAACGCTGAAATGACATTCAGGGCGGCTGTCCGGCAGATATGCGCGGGACAGCCGCTTTTCTCATAACCTGTTAAGGATTAACTGAATATGTGCTAAAATAATGTTAAATTGCCAATTTGGTAGTTAAACAGTGTAAACTGTAAGCAACATTGTCTTTATAAATACGTCTTATATGTAGCTTGACGACAAAAGTCTGATAACGAAATAACTAAACATTGATATTTATGAAAAGAACAAACGTAGCTATTTTGGCTGTCGCCGCCGGACTGATGCTCATGACCGGTTGTGCCAGCAAAAAGGATCTGGAGAACTGCCGCTTTGAGAACAAGGAACTGATGGGCAACTATCAGAGCACGAAAGACAAGCTGGCAGAAGCAAACGCGCAGCTTGCGGCGGCACAGACTCGCGTACAGTCGCTCGAAGATCAGCTCGAACGTCAGAACAAGGATTACGCAGCTCTGCAGCAGTCGCTTGACAAGAGCCTTACAAACGCAGGCTCTAACAATATCAATATCTCCAAGCTGGTGGATCAGATTAACGAGTCTAACCAGTATATACGCCATCTTGTGGAGGTGAAATCGAAGTCTGACTCGCTCAACCTCGTGCTTACCAACAATCTGACACGCTCCCTGAGCAAGGAGGAACTCAAGGAAGTGGACGTCCAGGTGCTCAAAGGCGTTGTCTACATATCGCTTGCCGACAACATGCTTTACAAGAGCGGAAGCTATGAGATAAACGACCGCGCGGCGGAGACATTGAGCAAAATCGCCAAGATTATAATGGACTACAAGGACTATGACGTGCTGATTGAGGGTAACACGGACAACGTTCCGGTGAACACTTCAAGCCCGCAGATGAAGAACATACGCAACAACTGGGACCTCTCTTGTCTGCGTGCGTCAAGCGTAGTGCAGTATCTGCAGAACAATTACGGCGTCAATCCTAAGAGACTTACCGCAGGCGGACGCGGCGAATACAACCCGCTCACTGACAACTCTACCGAAGTGGGCAAGCAGCGCAACCGCCGTACGCAGATCATCATAACTCCGAAGCTTGACCAGTTTATGGATCTCATAGACAAAGCTCCGGAAGGAGAATAAGATTTATGGTTTGTTCCATTTAGGTGAAAAAATTGAACAGGAAGACCAGAATTATTTTCAATTAGGTATTAGGTATTATTGTAAGCTTTAAGGTAGCGCGCTTTCGTGAGAAAGCGCGTTTTTTTTATCTATGCGGCACGTGCTTTCTTGTGTTACAATGTTTTTTGTTAATTTTGCCGGTCAAATGATATATATATCGTGAATATGGGAAAAAACAGTGACATCATCTACGCACTTAACGACAGACCGCCGCTCATCGAGACGCTCTTCGCTGCCATGCAGCACCTCCTGGCGATATTTGTGGCTATAATGACTCCGCCGCTCATCATCGCCTCACAACTCGGATTCGACCTTCACACCACGAGCTACATGGTGTCGATGGCTCTCTTCGCCTCGGGCGTGGCGACGTTCGTGCAGTGCCGCAGGTTCGGAGTCGTCGGCGCGGGACTGCTTTGCATCCAGGGCACGAGCTATTCGTTCATAGGTCCGGTGATAGCCGCGGGGATGGCGGGCGGTCCTGCCGTGATATTCGGAACGTGCATGGCAGCCTCGTTCATAGAGGTGATTGTGGGATGCATGCTGCGATATGCGCGACGCATAATAACGCCGGTGGTGTCGGGCATAGTGGTGACGCTCATCGGACTGTGTCTCATCAAGGTAGGCGTGTCGGCTTGCGGAGGGGGCAACTCAGCCGTTGCCGACGGCTCGTTCGGAAGCATGCGCAATCTGATGCTTGCCGGACTGGTGTTGCTTGTCATCGTTTTCTTCAACAGCTGCCGTAACCGCATGCTGCGCATGAGCTCTGTAGTGATAGGTCTTGTAGCGGGTTATGTGGTTGCGTGGGCTATGGGAATGATCGACTTCTCGGCGGCAGGCAGCTATTCGGGATTCTATCTTCCGCAGCCATTCAAGTATGGCATAGACTTCGACTGGTCGGCGTTCATCTCCCTAAGCATCATCTTCGTGATAACGGCAATAGAGGCTTACGGTGACATAACAGCCAACTCACTGATATCGGGAGAGCCTGTTGAGGGCAAGGTGTTCGACAAGCGTGTGTCCGGCGGAGTGGTGGCAAACGGTCTGACTTCATTTCTTGCCGCGGTGTTCAACTCTTTTCCCAATTCCATATTCGCCCAGAACAACGGCATGATACAGCTCACCGGAGTGGCCAGCAGGTATGTGGGATATTTCATTGCGCTGTTTCTTGTGCTGCTCGGACTATTCCCTGCCGTGAGCCTTGTGTTCTCGCTGATGCCCGAGCCGGTGCTCGGCGGAGCCACGCTGCTGATGTTCGGCACGGTGGCTACAGCCGGAATACGCATCATCGCGTCGCAGAAGATAGGGCGGAAAGAGGTGCTTGTCATGGCTGTCAGCTTTTCTCTCGGACTCAGTGTCGAGCTTGTGCCCGACATACTTTCAGGTCTGCCGCACGAGGTTGCGTCCATATTCTCGTCCGGCATCACCACCGGCGGTGTGGCAGCCATTCTCTCCAACTTGCTTATAAGAATAAAGAATCAGGATTGACACTATAAAAAGACCATGCAGTCTAAACTTAAAGGATATCTGTGCGGCATAGGGGCCGCCGTGTGTTACGGCACCAATCCGTTGGGTGCGTTGTATCTTTATGAAGACGGAATAAACGCTAACTCGGTGCTGTTCTACAGGTTCGCGCTTGCTGTAGTGATGCTCGGCATGCTCATGGCGGCGCGGCGAAAGAGCCTGAAGGTAAGTAGGAGAGAGCTGTCTTTGCTTTGCGCGCTCGGAGTGGTGTTCTCCACGTCGTCCATAACGCTGTATTTCAGCTTCTGTTTCATGGATGCCGGCATAGCCTCCACGCTGCTTTTTGTCTATCCGGTGATGGTGGCTGTCATCATGGCGCTGCTGTTCAAGGAAAGGCTTCCCGCCGTATCGGTGTTCGCCATAGTGCTTGCCCTTTCTGGCATAGCCATGCTTTATCATGGTGACGGAGGGGCGACGCTCAGCACAAGAGGCGTGATGCTCGTGATGTTCTCCTCGCTCAGCTATGCCGTCTACATAGTGGTGGTGAACAAGTCGCCGCTGCGCATGTCGTCGATGAAGCTCACTTTTTATGTGCTTTTCTTCGGTATGCTCACCGTTCTTACCAATTCTTTCATCACGGGTCTGCACATACAGATGCTCACCACGCCCCGCATGTGGTCGTGCGCGTTCATGCTCGCTCTTCTGCCCACGGTGTTCTCGCTTGTGCTGATGACCATATCTGTGCATGAGACGGGCTCCACGCCTACAGCCGTGATGGGTGCTCTCGAGCCGCTCACGGCGGTGGTGATAGGCGTTGCGGTGTTCGGCGAACAGCTTACTCCGCGTCTTGCTGCCGGGATAGTGCTCATACTGACTGCCGTAATAATGATAATTGCCGGAAAATCGCTGTTTCAGACAAGGGTGTTCAGTGTGGTGAGCCATCTCGGTCATGTCATATTCAAGACATGGAGGTGGAAATGACGGAAACGCGGAGTGTCGCGTCAGAACCGCGTCATGAACTCCACCACAATCTTGTCGCGTTCTGACGGTTTGGGTATGGCACCGTCGCGGTAGAAGTATTTCTCGTAGTTTATGCGTATGTCGCTTATGAACGGCTTGCTGAAACTCAGTGTAAGACCGCCCGTGAGGCGCGACCTGCGGTAGTCGTTGGTGATGAGCTTGCCCTCCGTGTCCTCCTCTCCGTCTTTGTAGCGCATGCCGTCGCTGTGGTCGGTCATGTAGTCGTAGCGCACCAGCGGAGTGATGTATCTCAGCGCGCCCTTGCCCAGTCTGAAGTCATAGCTTGCGAAGGCGTTGAACGCATGCACGTTGTCGAAAGCCCCGTCGGCGTATGTCTTCAGCAGATATTCAGCCTCGACGTGCCATCCCCGGCTGTTATAGTAGGCTCCGGCGTCATACATCATCACACTGATATGGTCGGGTCTTATCTTCTGAGTGCTCAGAGTGAGGTTGAATCCGTGCGGAAAGAACATCTGCGCCTTTGCCGAGAAGTTCACGTTGTTTGTCCAGAAATCCTTCTGGTTTGTCAGTCCGCTTCCGTTGAACATGCCCGCCTCAAGCTTTATCGGGAACCCTACATTGAAGTCGTAGCCCACAGCCGCACCCACGTCTCGCACGTTGCCCACCTGCTTGGCTATGAAAGAGCGGTTGGCGAAATACTGCTGATGCGGTGAGCGGTGGGCGTCGATGGTGAACGGCACACGCATCTGTCCGATGGTGAACTGCAACGATTTCACAGGCTTTAGCCTCGTATAGGCGTCGAGCATCTTTATTGAGCCTTCGTCGCAAAGGTCTATCTCCGCCTTGTAAGATATTATCGGAGTGATGTTCCCGTCCACGCTTATTCGCGCGTTGCGCACCTGGAAACGTCCCTTTCCCTCTTCGGTCTGATATTCATATTTGCCCCTTATTGTCCCGTGTATGTTCGGACGGTAGTCGGTAGTGGCTTTTTCCTGCGCCGTGATGCCCCCGGACATCAGAGTAGCGAGTAACGCAAGTGTCAGTGTCTTTATCAGTCTCATGTCTTGTCTGTTCTATATTATTATATAAATAAGGTGTGACTTATGTATTCTGCCACTCTGTGTCTTTGTCCGTGATACGCGCAGCCGGATAATCCCGATACTTGTCCCGTATGCTCACGGCGACGCATTCTCTGGCGCAAAGTTCATTGTTTTATTTTTCGTTCCTGTGTCACATATGTTACATCTGTGTTACATCATACGGAAACTCCCGCACCGCCTTTCCTCCTCCTTGGCTTTCCCTTATGCGTGGCGTGCGCTGCCCATGCCCATTCTCCCTGTTTTCCAATCCGAGTTACAGCCTCTGTCGGTTTCCCGTCCGTCTCATTTGATATAATGTGAAAATACGTCTTTAACAATTATTATATTAATAAATATTCATAACATAGATGCTGTTATACAAATATTTTATATATTTGCCGATGACTATTGAAGCAAATATAGAATAACTAATAACTTGACAGAGAAACCGATAACTGAAAAGACTGATGTATGATGAGGTGAGTCGGTTGCTTTCATTGAGATTATTAAGAAGCTTTATTTTCGTCTCTTTGTCATACTATTATAAAAAGACAATAACGGGTCAGCGTGAGTGACATGCAGGAACCTGTTTTCAGAATATTGTTGATTTATCAAATTATTAACTAAAACTAAAGCTAAGTATGAAAAAACAGTTACTTATGTTGGGCTTGGGCTTGCTTGGTAGTGTTACCATGTCGGCTCAGTTGACGTCGCCGTTTACCGGTACGAGACCTGTGGCTGAGGTGAACTCAAAGGCCGACTATTATCTTTACAATGTAAAGTCGGGCAAATGGCTGCAGAACAATGACGACAACATCTCAGCAACTCCGAATGACGGCTCACGCTGGACAACACGCGGTGAACTCGGAACAAGAGGTATGGACTGGGAGGTTACATGTAAATTGGTTGAGGGAGCAGATGCTATGTATCAGCTTAATCCTAAGTTCAGGCATAACAATAGTCTGAACTGGGATAATCTTTATCTTGATACCGGCGCGGCTTTGACGCAGTGGATAATAGAGCCTGCTGATGATGCGAATGTCCCCAATGCGGTAAGAATCTGTGCAAATGCCGGAGAATATCCTTATCTTTATGTAGGAGCGGACGGCTGGTTGGTTTCCGGACAGGATTATGATGGCGAAAACGACGTATGGCAGCTCGTAACAAGAGAAGAGCGTATAGAGTACATGAAGAAGCAGGCAGAGCTTAACGGCAGTGCTGACGCAACATGGCTCATCGGTTGTCCTCAGTTTGCCAATCAGGACAGCCGTATAGACAAGTGGATCAGGGCTATCTCCGGCGACCAGCTGCCCGAAGGTCATTCAGGACCTGCAAACGGCAATACGGGAGACGGAATGGTTAACTGTAACCGCGTATACGAGATGTGGAGCTCTTACTCTGCTTCCATCACGCAGACTCTGAGCGACATTCCTAACGGTACATACGGTATGACTCTGCAGGGATACTATCGCGAAGGCTCTGCTGACGACGTTAAGGACTGGGACGGAAACAGCCTCTTCGCTTACGACCTTTATAAAGATGGAAAAGAGAATCACTATGCCACTTACTTCGCAAACACAACCACCGCTCCTATGATTTCCATCTTCGAGGGTGCCAAGGATGCTTACGAAAAGGGCTATGAGTATAACGCCAAGATGACCGATCCGGACTTCCTCGATCCTATCGAGAGCGGCAAGTGGGTGCCGAACAGCACCGACCAGGCTTCATGGGCAATGTTCCACGGCGCTTACTGGAACCCGGAAATCAAGACTTCTGTTGCCGGCGGTTCTCTCTCTATCGGTGTTAAGAAAGAGCAGGGAGTGAACGACGACTGGATTATCGTGGACAACTTCAAGCTGACATACTACGGCTCTAAGATTGATATCGACCAGGTTAAGGAAACTCTCGCACAGGCTATAAAGGACGCTGAGGCTGTAACGGCACGTTCTACCGACGCAATCAACAAGATGTTCGACGAGGCTCTGGCTAACGGTAAGTCTGTTTATGAGACTTCTACAGACGCCACACAGATGGGTGAGGCTGCTACAGCCATCACAAACGCTATCCAGCTCATGAACGAGACCAGCACAAACGCTACATTCCTCAGACAGACGGTGGCTCTCTCTCAGAATGAGAAAGTGGAAGGCGACGCTATGACAGCCGCTACAGACGCTGTTGCCAACGCTGTGGCATCAGACGCCATCAACACTGCTCTCGACAACCTCCGTATGGCACGCCGTCTCAACGCTGCCGAGAAGCATGAGAATGTATTCAAGGGCAACGCTCCTGCTGCAGGCTCGTTCTATCTCTACAACGTAGGTCAGAAGCGTTTCTTCTGCGGTGGCGACGACTGGGGCGCACACGCAGCTGTAGGATTCCCGGGCATCATGGTTACTCTCGTAGAGACCGATCAGGCTAACACATTCGTTATAGACACACGTCTGCGCAACGGTGAAAATGAGCACTATCTGAACTACGGTGGCTATTGCGATACCGGTGCTCAGGATCCTTGGACATTCGTTCAGGTTAAGGAAGGTGTATACAACATCAAGCGCGGCAACCTCGAATCACTCAGTGAGGAGGAGGCAGCAAACAATCAGTATCTGCTCGGATTCCGCAAGGGAAGCTACTCCGCAGTAGACTCTAACGTGGCTGACGAAATGGGCGATGAGGACAATATGTGGATTCTCGTTACTAAGGAAGACCGCGACGCTCTGCTCGAGGCTGCAACCGAGGAGAACCCTGTTGACGCTTCTTACGCCATCAAGATGCCTAACTTCAACCAGCGTGAGTATGAAATCAGCGGTGGTTGGGACAACCTGAGCGGTGAGGAGTATGCTTGGGAGCACACCAACGGTACAATCTACAACCGCGGATCGAATAACCACGACTTCGCTTTCGAGGCTTTCAACCAGGATCCTGTTGATATCTCTCAGACCATTTACGACCTGAAGCCCGGATATTACATCCTTTCAGTTCAGGGTTACTATCGCGACTGCACAGAGGTTGACTATACACAGGCTATCGCAGCCGGCGGTTATGAGCCGAAGCAGCTTGCAAATCTCTTTGCTTGGGATGCCAACATGAATCAGATCACAACTCCGCTTGTTACAATAGATCAGTATGCTAACTATGCTCCTGGCTACGGATGGAACAGCAACACTTCTGTAGGCTGGATTCCTAACAACCCGCAGCAGGCTACAAACTACTTCCAGGTAGGTGCTTACAAGAACAGTCTCCTTGTTCAGGTAGGTGATGACGGCGTGCTCACAATCGGTGTTCACAAAGAAGGTGGTGCTGAGAAAGACTGGGTATGTCTTGACAACTTCCGTCTGACTTACCTCGGTACACAGACTCCTACAGGCATCAATGGTGTGACAGACGACGCTGAGACTGTTAAGGACGGTAAGATTTACAACCTCCAGGGTGTTCAGGTGAAGAGTGCTACACAGCGTGGCATTTACATCCAGAACGGCAAGAAGTTCGTTGTGAAATAAGTTCGCAGTTACTTTATAACTAAATAAGAGAATCTCTCTCCGGCAAAAGGAGAGGGATTCTTTTTTTGTCCCGGTACGCCATCTCCACTTGCCGACGCTTCAGCATTGTCTGAGGATGTGTGCCGGTCGGTGTTTTCATGGTTTGCTTTATTGTCAACATTGTTTGCTTTATTGTTAACCCGAATAGGTAATTAGATTTCCATTCTTATCTCGTACTGTCGTCAGCATGCTGCTGCTGCGATTCACCGGACTGAATATTTATGCAATATCGTAAGTAAAAAATATTGACATTCTTTTTTCGCAAAATAGAAGCTGTGCTGGCGCGCGGACTCTCTATCTTGTCCGCTTTCCTTTCTTCTGCATGCTTTATGTTTTGTGTTTTCCTCCGTATCACTCCTCCATATTTCCCGGTCACGCCTGTTTTTCGGTGCCATGTTGCCTTGGTCTGCCTCTTCCTGTAATATTATTGCATAGCCGAAAAGCTTTTCCCGCCTTCCCATATGGACTTTCCCGCGTGCTCAAATGGACTTTCCCGCACGGTGGAAAAGCCTTTTCCATGTTACTGAAAATGCCCTCCGACGCTTTCTCTCCGGCAATATCTTGATATTCAGGAGGTTATGTTTTGTTCTTAAAAACTGCGTGTACGGAGGCAGAATGATTGCCGTCAGGTTTTGAACGATTCTCGGCGACTTTGCGCCGCATGAATATTCATTCTTTCATAATCATATTGCATGAATATGCGTTTTTATAATGTGTCTCCTCTTCGG
>OJRH01000669.1_pt1 | contig 15149 bp, 11 predicted proteins | sample 1599131 | NCBI WGS metagenome assembly OJRH01 (sample SAMN03922527, study PRJEB24848) | human gut metagenome | isolation source: stool sample | host: Homo sapiens | place: Germany | collected 2010-05
GACCCGAGCAAGGCACAAAAGGCTGTTCTTTCGATTGCCGGTGCAAAGATACAACATTTTCGGGCAGAATACAAGCTTTCACCCTAACTTTCTATGTGAGAAAAACTATAAGTAGCTGTAATACAATAAGTTCTGTTGATTTTCTGTCTGAACTTTATTGCAAATAACAGAAAAAACGCAGAAAAAGTACAATGGAGAACAAAGAAAGGCAAAAGCGGTCATTTCCGGTCATGGTCATTTTCGGTCATTTTCAAAATGAGTTGGGTCATTTTGAGCTATAGTAAATATAAATATTATTTATATTATACTATAGATGACCTTTTCTCCCCCGAAACGAAAATGACCGGAAATGACCATGACCGAAAATGACCGGAATATAATCCTCATAGTGATGGGAGATAATAAATTATTAGATGCGCTAAAGTGTTGGTTATTAATGCTATATATGATTTGTATGTAGTCTTGCTATAATTGTATACGTATAAAATAATCGACATTCATCAGGCTCATATTTGTACCTTATTGTTCTTCTTTTGCCCTTTTTCTACCTATCATTTCTTCTATTTTTGTCAAAAATACCTACCTTTAGAGCATGATTTAGAGTCCGAGGAGGGGCATTTTTTACCCTTAGAAGAGGGGGTAAAACATCTTCCTAACCTCCATATTTTGCATTTTTCCGTTAAATAACGTGATAAAATTCTTGGGTTTGCCAACTTTTTATTATCTTTGCTAGCAATTAACAAATTATTGACGTAGCAATAGTCCGGAAAGCTAGAAACTACATAATAACAGTACTAAGATGAAAAGGTGTAACTTCTTGACGTACAAAGCTTTAGGGGGGGTAATTTTGCTCAGGCAAAGTTAGCCCAATATCATCATGTTCTTATCCGCAGGCGAATATTATCTTATTTTTATATGATAATAGTCGCTTTTTTTATGCTTTCTTCCACCGCCTGTTCTAGCGACGAAGAAACAGAAAAATCAGAGGTTTTTCATTACGAAACCACATTTTTAGCCCACGAATGGCAGATTTCAGCCCTTTATCAGCGCGTTGGAAGTATCTTTATCGACGTAAAAGAGGCTCCGTTGTTCTGCAGTTTCACCTCAGATGCTATTTCTTTCTCCGAAACGACGGAAGTGAACCACTTCGACGAAGGCGGTAAAATAACCCAAACTACCACCGAAAATGTTGCTTGCGGTCAGTATACCTATTTAATAAAGGAGAACAAAATACAGATAGATAATCAGATATTCACCATTACGGACAACAACGGGACCCTCGTTCTGCAGAATGAGGACTGGAAACTAGTGCTCGTAGAAAAATAAACATATTATGGCTAAGAAACAAGATACAATCAGCATAGGTTTTGAAGAGAAAATATGGAAGGCTGCCGATATTCTGAGAGGCAACCTCAGCGCTTCGCAATACGAGGGCGTGGTGCTCGGACTCATTTTTCTGAAATACATCAGCGACCGCTTCGAACAGAAGTTCCAGGAGCTGCAGGGTGACGAATACGCCGACCCGGAAGATAAGGACGAATACACTGCCGAGAACATCTTCTTCGTGCCTGCTGAAGCCCGATGGAGCAAGATTAGTGCTGCTGCCCACACCCCGGAAATAGGCGTGGTGATAGATGAAGCACTTACCGCCATTGAGCGTGAGAACGAAAGATTGAAGGGTATTCTGCCTAAGAATTTCGCCCGTCCGGAGCTGGATAAGCGTCGTCTGGGTGATGTGGTAGATCTCTTTACGAACATAGAAATGCACGATGCTGGCGAGGAGAAAGACCTGCTGGGCAGAACCTACGAATACTGTCTGCAGCAGTTTGCTTCCTTGGAGGGCAAGAATGGTGGTGAGTTCTATACGCCTTCCTGTATTGTCCGCACGCTGGTAGAGATTCTGGAGCCTTACGAGGGCAGAGTCTATGACCCTTGCTGCGGAAGCGGCGGTATGTTTGTGCAGAGCGCCAAGTTTATAGAGCGCAACAAGGGTAACCTGCGCAAAATCAGCATCTACGGTCAGGAGGCAAACCCTGATACGTGGAAGATGGCGCACATGAACCTTGCCATCCGTGGCTTGGATGCGAATCTGGGCAATATCTTTGCCGACACATTCTATGATGACCAGCACCCTACGCTGAAGGCAGATTACATTCTTGCCAATCCTCCTTTCAATCTCAGCGACTGGGGACAGAATGCGCTTCAGGAAGATGTGCGCTGGCAGTATGGTTTGCCACCAGCTGGCAACGCCAACTTTGCGTGGATGCAGCACATGATTCACCATCTGGCTCCAAACGGAAAGATTGGTTTGGTGCTGGCGAATGGTGCGCTTTCGAGTCAGAGTGGCGGCGAGGGACTGATTCGAGAAGAAATCATTGAAGCCGACCTGGTAGAGGGAATCGTGGCTTTGCCTTCGCAGCTGTTCTACAGTACGGGTATTCCTGTAAGTCTTTGGTTTATCAGCCGCAACAAGGCGCAGAAGGGCAAGACCGTGTTTATCGACGCCCGCAATCTGGGCACGATGGTTACCCGCAAGCTTCGTGAGTTGATGCCTGATACGGATATTAAAAAAATCTCTGACACCTTCCATGCGTTCCAGCAGGGAACGCTGGAGGATGAAAAGGGTTTCTGTGCCGTATGCACCACCGAGCAGATTGCTGCTCAGGACTTCATCCTGACACCGGGAAGATACGTAGGAATCGCCGAAGACGAAGGCGACGGAGTGCCATTTGAGGAGAAAATGACGAATCTCACCGGAGAGCTGAAGCAGCTGTTTGAGGAAAGCAAGAAGCAGGAAGAGGAGATTAGATTGCAGTTGAAGAAAATTGGATGGGAGGTGTAAGTATGGAGTGGAAAGAAGTTAGATTGGGGGATGTGTGTAGTATTCAAAGAGGAGCTTCACCAAGACCAATTCAGAAATTCATTTCAAAAGAGGGAATGCCATGGGTAAAAATTGCTGATGCAACAGGAATATCATCTCGTTACATTAGCAGCACTTCAGAATACATTATAAAAGAAGGTATATCCAAGAGTAGAATAGTTCATCCTGGAGATTTAATAGTCTCAAATAGTGCTACGCCCGGGTTACCAAAATTTATGGCGATAGAAGCTTGCGTGCATGATGGATGGTTGATAATACGTGATTTAGATGGTATAGATAAAGTTTTTTTGTATTATGTGTTTATAAACATTCGCAGAAGACTTTCCAATCAAGCTAATGGTAGTGTTTTTATGAATCTGAAAACGGATATAGTTAAAGATTTTGTTATCAAACTACCAATGCTAGACGACCAGCGCCGCATTGCCTCCATCCTTTCTTCTCTCGACCAGAAGATAGAGTTGAACAACAAAATCAATGCTGATTTGGAGGAGATGGCACAGGCTATTTTCAAGAATTGGTTCGTTGACTTTGAGCCTTTCAAGGATGGTAAGTTCGTGGATAGTGAATTGGGAATGATTCCGGAAGGATGGAAAGTTGGGAAGATTACAGATATAGGTTGCCTTATCACAGATTATGTTTCCAATGGTAGCTTTGCTTCTTTGAAGCAAAATGTCCACCTCTATGAGACGAAAGAATATGCTCAATTTATAAGAAATACTGATTTAAAAACAAATACATTCAGTGTTTATGTAGATAAGCATTCTTATGACTTTTTATCCAAGTCGACTCTATATGGTAACGAAATCATTATATCGAATGTTGGTGACGTAGGAAGTGTGCATCTGTGCCCGAAATTAGATATTCCAATGACTCTTGGTAATAATATAATAATGTTGCGACCAAACGAGAAGGAATATAACTATTTCCTCTATTTATGGTTTAAGTATTTTTCGGGTCAAGGATTAATACAAGGTATCAAGGGTGGTTCAGCTCAGCCAAAGTTTAATAAAACAGATTTTAAAAACTTGCCCCTGTTGATTCCTTCTTTTGAAATAATTGAGAGAAGTTATTGGATCTTCGAATCGATGTTCTCAATATTATCTTCAAATGTCAAGGAGAACTCCCGCCTCTCCACTCTCCGTGACACCCTTCTCCCTCGCTTAATGTCAGGCGAGCTGGAAGTCCCGGAATAAGAAGAGCTACGAAAGAAAATAACGAGAAAGAAAATATAAAATATTAACAATATGGCAGACGACAAGAAATTCACCGAAGACGCATACGAGCAAACGCTCATTGCCCTGTTCCGGGACGAACTCGGCTATGCGTACGAATGTGGCTACGACGTGGAGCGCGACTATAAGGAGCCCTTCTATCGTGCCGATTTGGTCGCCTCGATGCGACGGCTTAATCCTCAACTGCCAGCCGATGCAATGGATGAAGGAATCAAGCAAATCACCAACATCAGCACCGGTACTTTAGAACAGAACAACGAGCAGTTTACACTCTGGATGCAAAATGGTCTGGAGGTGGGATTCCTGCAAGATGGCGAAGAACGAACAGCCCTGATGAGGCTCATCGACTTCGACCATCCCGAAAGAAACCTCTTCAAGGTGGTGAACCAGTGGCGAGTAGAAGAGTATAAGAACAAGCGCTGCGATATGGTGGTGATGGTCAACGGATTGCCCCTCGTGGTGGTGGAGCTGAAAAGCGCCATTTCCGAAGACGCAACCATCGACGACGCCTACAAGCAGATCAAGAACTATCAGCAGAGCATTCCAAGCCTCTTCAGCTACAACGCCTTCAACGTAATCAGCGACATGAGCGAGACCCGTGCTGGAACCATCACCGCCAAGCTGGAACGCTACATGGAATGGAAGACCGTGGACGGCTCATACGAGTCAACCCTCTTTGCCGACTATCGCACCTTCTTCCTCGGCATGTTCCAGCAGCAGCGACTGCTCGACATTCTGCAGAACTTCATCTGCTTCGACAAGAACCAGGGCAAATACGCCAAGATTCTTACCGCCTATCACCAGTACTACGCCGTGGGCAAAGCCCTGCAGCGCACCCGTACCGCAGTGGAAGGCAACGGAAAAATCGGCGTGTTCTGGCACACGCAGGGTTCGGGCAAGAGTCTCTCCATGGTGTTCTACGCCCACCAGCTGGTGCAGCGACTGCCCGAAGTAACCATCGTGGTGGTAACCGACCGCAAGGACCTCGACAACCAGCTCTTCGGTCAGTTCTGCCGCTGCCAGGACTTCCTTCGTCAGGAACCTCAGAACGCCCAGAGCCGTGAAGACCTGGGCAATCTGCTCCGTAACCGAAAGAGTGGGGGAATCATCTTCACCACCATTCAGAAGTTTGAAGAAGGCGACTCGGCACTCTCTACCCGCCGCAACATCATCGTAATGACCGATGAGGCGCACCGCTCGCAATACGGCGAAGAGCACTGGGACAACAAAAGTCTGACGATGAAGAAGGGATTCAGCCAGAAGATGAGAGAAGCCCTGCCAGGCGCCTCATTTATCGGCTTCACCGGAACGCCTATCAGCGACCGCGACAGAGACACGGAGGAAGTGTTCGGCAACTACATCGACGTTTACGACATGAGTCAGGCGGTAGATGATGGAGCCACCCGTCCGGTTTATTACGAGAGCCGTGTGGTGAACCTGAACCTCGACGAAGACACGATGAAACTGCTGAACGATGAGTTCGACAACCTAGCCGATGAGGGAGCCACCGAGGAGCAGATCAGGCAGGCAAAGCAGGAGCACAGCCGGCTGGAAGTGCTCTTGGGTGAAGACGCCACCATCGACACGTTGGTAAGGGACATCATCCAGCACTACGAGCAGAACCGTGCGCAGGAACTCACCGGCAAGGCAATGATTGTAGCGCTGACCCGAAGCATCGCCATCAAAATCTACCGCAAGATGCTGGAGCTTCGCCCCGGGTGGACGGAGAAAGTAAAGGTGGTGATGAGCGGTTCGAACCAGGACCCCGAAGACTGGCAGCCGATTATCGGCAACGAAGCCTACAAAAAGGAACTGGCAAGAAAATTCAAGGACAACGACGATGAGATGAAAATCGCCATCGTAAGAGATATGTGGCTCACGGGCTTCGATGTTCCGTCGCTCGCCACCATGTACGTATATAAGCCGATGAGCGGCCATAACCTGATGCAGGCAATAGCCCGTGTGAACCGAGTGTTCCCGGGCAAGGAAGGCGGACTGATAGTGGATTACGTAGGCATTGCGCAGGCGCTGAAGAGTGCCATGCAGCAGTACACCAACCGTGACCGCCGCCGCTTCGGAGACCCCGACATCGCCAAGACCGCCCTGGTGAAATGGAAGGAAGAGATGGAAATCTGCCGAGACCAGCTTCATGGTTTCGACTATTCCGGCTTCTTCGAGCAGGACAACTCGAAGCGGGCACTCGCCATTACGAGCGGAGCCAACTTCCTGAGTTCTCCAGCCATGGTTCAGCGCAAGAAGAATTTCATGGAGCACAGCAATCTGCTTCACAACGCCACCACGCTCTGCCGTTCGCTTCTGAATGAGCAGCAGAAGGCTGAGGTGTGCTATATGGATGCGTTGCGCGTGATGATGCTCAAACTCTCGCAGAAGGGCAAGATCAGCCGCCATGAAATCAACGAGCGCATCGGTGAGCTGCTCCGTCAGAGTGTGAAGACCGACGGAGTGATCAATCTCTTCGGTGACCGCCAGATAGAGTTCTCGCTCTTCGACGACGCCTTCATCCAGGAGGTGAAGAACATGAAGGAGCGCAACCTGGCGGTGGAACTGCTCACCAAACTGATGAAAGAGAAAATCAAGCAGCAGCAGAAGACCAACGTGGTTCAGAGCGACCTCTTCTCCGACATGCTCAGCCAGAGTCTCTCCAACTATCTGAAGGGCTTGCTCACCAACGAGGAAGTGATAGAGGAGCTGTTGAAGATGGCTCAGCAGATGAAGCAGGCAGAGGCAGAGGGCAACGACCTGGGACTTTCGCCCGAGGAGAAGGCTTTTTATGATGCACTCTCCACGCCCGAAGGTGTGCGGCAGGCTTACTCCGACGAGGAGTTTGTGGCGCTGACCCGGGAACTGACAGAAGTCTTGCACCGCAACCGCACCATCGACTGGAACCGGAAGGAATCAGCCAGGGCGAAGATGCGAGTGATGGTGAAGCGACTGCTCAAGAAGTATAAGTATCCACCAGAGGGTGCAGAAAAGGCGCTGGAAACCGTGATGCGCCAATGCGACCACTGGGCGGATGATGAAGAAAACGTAGTATAAACCCTTTAAAATTTGAAGTAAGAAACAGAAAGTAAACAAGAAAAATAACATATAGATATTGACGCTGATTATCTGCACTTCTACAGTATTTAGAACCTGCAAAATTCAAAAACGACAAGAAGAAGGTGACAGCAAGGCGTCCACTCCTCTACGGCGTGGGCAGTACTTGTTTGTACCTTGTCGTAGGTTCTTGCAGGTACCTTAATACTGGTACTTACAGGGAACCCCATGCCGCTTATTTAAACAACATAACAAATCAAACCTAGAAAAAGAATATGCAGACAGAGGAAATACCAAATACTGACAATAACTACAATTCTCTTCTGAAGATTTCATCAGAAGAAGATCTTTTTGTGGAAGATGAAGTAACAGGAGTCAAGAAATACACTCCAGTAACAACTACTGATGTGGGTCAGTTTAAAAGAGAGGCAGAACATTTGTATAAGGAGATTCAGCATGCTAAAGATGAATTTAAATGGAATGCAGGAAAGCATAAAGGTCTTACCTGTTATTTTCATATTTACCAGAACCTTGCCGAGCAGTTGACAGATTTTCTTAAATATATTCATACGCTCCATAAGAAAGTCTACATTTCCATTTACAAGAGCTATGATGATGAATTCATGGGGATTTATACTGATGTTTTAGAGAAGGTGCTCCAGGATATTCAGACCATCGCCCGGAAGCATTCAGACTATTTGCTCGATAAGGAAGAGGAGTATGGTCAGATTCCCTATGCCAAGGCTATTTTCGAGCAATGCAAGAAGCTTAAAGTTCCTGCCGGAGACGATTTTCCCCGTTTTGATTCCCATTTCAAGAACTTTGTCTCTACCGGTTTGCAGATGGCTTTGGCTGAAACCATCTCCACAGTTACCGCTATTTGTGCTGATTTCCTAGCCTTATACAGAACCCGCCTTTTCCGCACCGACCAGGAGGCTGTTATTATTTACCATTATATCAAGCGAATTTTCGACGAGCGCACGCTACCTGACCATCTGAAACATGAGGTAAAGGTAAAGAAACGTCATCTGAGAGAGAGAAGAATAGATATTACCACTTTGAGCTTGCAGAAAGTAATGAATGATATTGAAGGGAAATACAACAATTATACGCTTTGTTCAGACTGGTTTGAGCGAGAGGAGGATGAGGAAGAAGAACTTGTCCGTACGCTAGTCAGGGAGCAGGCTCCTCCCGAGGATTTTGAAACGCTATTCAAGTATCAGGGTGAGCATAAAATGTGGGAGGCTGAAATAGCCAGGGCTGATGATTTTGAGCGTAACAGCGACTCTTTCTTTGTGAACTGGGTAGATTCTATAAAATTGGAGGAGAAGTTGAAGTTCTGGATAAAAGGCAACATTACGTCTCAGCAAAGCTGGTACATAGTCTGGTGCCTGATGAAATATACGTTCCACATGGTGCGTGATAATCAGGACAAGGCAGCCTTTGCCGCCCGCATGAACCTGATGTTTCCGGATGCAGAAAAGAAATGTGTGGTGGAGTCGTTCCGCAAGCAGGAAACGCAGATGAACCACAACCACCACTTTTCGGAGTGGCTTGAAGGCTCAGACCCCGATTATCATACCGCCCAGGATCTGTATTATAAGCTGGCGAAAAGGGATGGTTATATGAGAAGTATTTGAGTTGGTATAGGAAAGTAGAGAGGAAGATTTAGAGATAACTATCGTCCCTGGGTATAAAACAAGGATAATTCCGGTAATATTCTACGGCTTTTTTGAAAATATTCCGTAGAATATTACCGCTTTTCAAAAAAATATTGTATTTTTGCAGCGACAATGATATTAATATAAATGTGATATGGACAATATAGTTTGTAAAGTGGAAGCACTAGGAGGCACAATCTCTACTACTGATATTCCTCATATAGCAGAGTATAAGCGATTGTTGAGAGCTAAGGAACGTGGCGACTTGATCAAGTTGCGCCAGGGCATTTATGCTGTTCCGGAAGCCCTGCTGAATACAATGATAGATGTGGAGCGGATTGTACCTAAAGGTGTTGTGTGTCTATACAATGCCTGGGCTTATCATCAGCTTTCGACAACTGTTCCACCAGCTTTTTGCATTGCCATCGCCAATAAACGGAAAGTAGAGATTCCTGAAACGCTTCCGATAGAATTGTATTATTGGAAGAAGGAAAATCTGGAGTTTGGCATTATGGAAGCAGAAATATCCGGTTTTCATGTTCGCATAACCGACTTGGAGCGAAGTGTTTGTGATGCAGTGAAATACAGAAACAAATTGGGGCTGGATGTTTGTGCGGAAGTGATTCGATCTTATCTGAGAAAGCCCAATCGCAATCTCAGTCGTTTGCAGGATTACGCCAAACGCCTCAGAGTGTTTAATACATTGAAAAATTATGTTGAAATAGCTATAGAATAAGATGGGAAAGAAAAACTACGGTAAGTCTGTTAAGACCCGCTTGCTCAATCTGATGAATGAGACAGGCTATAAATATATGTATCTCTTGGCAAGATATTTCAACGAGAGGTTGCTTTACAGAGTATCTGTAAGCCAATATAAGGACAATTTTTTGCTGAAAGGTGGCTCTTTGCTTTATGCTATGAACGGACTTGAGGCACGTCCTACAGTAGATGTTGATTTCATGGCAGATAGAATTAGCCGTGATAGGGATTTCCTTGCGCACGTGTTCCAGGAAATTTTGGGCATTGTATGCGATGAGGATGGAGTCTCGTTTGATGTTAACAGCATTAAGTTGGAGCCTATAACTGTTGAAAAGAAGTATCCTGGCACAAGATTTTACTTTACGGCCCACATGGATACTATCGCTTACAACATGTCAGTTGACATTGGCTTTGGTGATGTTGTAACTCCATATCCAACAACTATTGACTTCCCATTGCTTTTGCCTGACATTCCATCTGTGAACATACAGGCATATTCCTTGGAGACTGTTGTTGCCGAGAAATTCCATACGATGATAGACCGAGATGTGCTCAACAGTCGCATGAAAGATTTCTTCGACTGTTACCAACTCCTGACAAAGAGAGACTTGTCTGATGACACATTATATGATGCGATTAAGGCGACTTTCGATAATAGAGGGCTTACATACAATCCCGAATTGCAGTTGTTTACAGAAAGTTTTGCGACAGACGCAGCACGTATAGTTCGCTGGAAAGCATTTCTGAAAAAGATTCAATGGAAAGAAACTCTTGATTTCAAGACTGTTATGGAAGTAATAAAGGAAAGGTTGCAGCCTATGGCAGAAAGATATTGGGGAAAGTAGTGCGTTGTGGAGTCGTTCAGCAAGCAGGAAACGCAGCTGATGACTAGCCCCAACACGCCCTGAAAGGGCAGAAGCTCCTAGCCCAGGGCAATCGCCCTGGGTTATTACGGACGCAACCCTGACGCCCTGAAAGGGCAAAAGCTTTAAAATACCTTGTAATTTTCATATTTTCTTTGTTGTTTTTCAATTTAATGTGTATCTTTGCAATGTCGAATGAAAATACGACTAAAACAATTAATAAAGAACATAGTATGCAGTATCCAACAATATTAGAATATGTAAAGGCCATTCAAGATGCTGGTAACAATCTTGACAAGTTGGCTCACCTGACTCCCGTATTAGATGATCACGGAGAGCCATATCACAGTAGTGGTGCTTTTGCCGTGGTGTTTAAAATGCAAGACAAGAGTACTGGGAAATATTATGCCCTCAAATGTTTCACAGAAGAACAGGAAGGACGTTCCGATGCGTATCGTCAGATTGCTGAAGAACTGGATATGATTGAGTATCCATACATTATTTCTGTAAAGTATATAGAGAAAGAGGTCTGTATTGACTGTCAATGTGAGGAGGATAAATTTCCAGTATTGTTAATGGATTGGGTAGATGGAGATACGATGGAAGCTTACATAGCTGCTAACTATCACAATCAATCTTCTATGTCAATGCTTTGCTATCGTTTTGGCAAGATGGCGGCTTGGCTCCGTACTCAATCTTTTGCTCATGGTGATTTAAAGTCTGACAATATCATAGTCCGTCCAGATGGCTCTCTTGCTTTAGTGGATTATGATGGTATGTTTGTGCCTTCTATGAAAGGTAGAAAATCTCCTACAAAAGGAACAAAAAATTTCTCCCATCCCTTGCGTACAGTAGATGACTTTGATGAGACGATAGATGATTTTTCTTTGGCAAGCATAGCCTTGGCATTGAAAGCTATTTCCTTGAATTCCACGTTGCTAGATTTATATGGTAAATCTGACCGACTTCTCTTTTCAGAGGAAGATTATCGTAATCCTTCAAAGAGTAAAGTTATATCTGCTTTACAGGAATTGATGTGCAATAAGGATCTCTGTACTCTTTATTCTCTTTTTATGCTCGCATTGGCAAGAAAGGATCTTTCGTTATGTTCTTATAGGTTATTTGTGGGTGAAAAACCAATTCAGCCTCAATCTATAGAAGACTTATCAACCAAAGCAACAGAGGAAGAGTTGCAAGATGCTTATATTGATGACAGGGGAGTAAAATATAGTAAAGATGGAAGAAAATTGCTAAAGGCACCAACTACACTTAGTGGCACTTATTCAATAAAAAAGACAACAGAGATAATATGTGATAGGGCATTTAGTGGTTGCTATAAATTGACAAGTGTTATTATCCCTAATAGCGTGAAGAATATTGGGGAATGGGCTTTTAAATACTGTATTTCTCTGTCCAGCATAGATATCCCTAATAGCGTGAAGAGTATAGGAAATAATGCCTTTGCCCTTTGTTCCTCGTTGAAATATATATCCATTCCTGAAAGTGTGATTTGCTTAAATGGAAATCCGTTTTGTTATTGGTATGGTGAGATAGAATGTTTGTCTGCCAATTTTATCTATGAAGATGATGTACTATTTAATAAGGATAAAAGTGAAATTATTTCGTTCAGAAATAAAAAAATAATGTCATATATCATCCCCGATAATGTAACTAGCATTAGGGATGGTGCATTTGATGGTTGCTCTTGTTTGAGTAGTTTTGCTATCTCTGATAGTGTAACTAGCATTGGGGATTTTGCATTTTTTAATTGCTCTTCTTTGAGTAGTCTTGTTATTCCTGATAGTGTAACTAGCATGGGGGATGGTGCATTCTTTAATTGCTCTTCTTTGAGTAGTCTCGTTATTCCTGATGGTGTTACTAGCATTGGGGATTCTGTATTTCGTGGTTGCTCTTCTTTAAGTAGTCTTACTATTCCTGATAGTGTAACTAGTATTGGCTTTGGTGCATTTCGTTATTGCTCTTCTTTGTGTAGTCTTGTTATTCCAAATAGTGTGAATGATATTGAAGATTGGGCATTTGAAGGGTGTAGTTTTCCAGATAATCTTAAACAGGAATTAATTTCCCGTTTTGGTGATAAAATATTTTGGTAACTATGTTTTTTTGTTAAAGGCATCTTCTTCATGGGTGGTGAAGGTGGTGCCTTTAATGTTTGTTTTTTTTAAGCTTTTGCCCTTACAGGGCGCAAGGTTGATTGCTGGTTTACCCAGGGCGAGTACCCTGGGCTAGGAGCTTCTGCCCCTTCAGGGCGTGTGGGGGTGAACTTGCTTCATTTTTTCGGGGCGTGCTTCACCCATTTACTAAAGTTTTGTAATGGAATAAAAACGCCTAAAAACAAAAATGTAATCTCATAGGCGATAGGAAATAATCTAAATGAAAAGTTTTTTCGCTTGGAAATCAAATAGTTATCCCTTGTTTTCTTTCTATTATTATAAAAACATTCTTAGAACGTATAAAGCATTTTCAACGCTTTTTTTATGTTTTTATGCAATAAGTTGAGTTCTTTTTTTTCTCTCTTTGAGGTAATCTTGATTTCATTAAGCATTTTTCCCAATAATGCCCCGATTTTTCCCAAGAAACCACTGATTTTTCCCAAGAACAGCAGTTTTTCGGGGAAAGTGTGGGAAAAGGCTTGCAGTAAAATAGGGGTGTTTTATTGGCTTTTTGTTAATATTTTGCGATTTTTCCTTGGTTTTCCCATGCTGAAAGAATTGCCCTTTTATTTTTCCCAAGAAATGCCCGATTTTTCCCAAAATTGTGGGTTTTTCGGGGAAGCTGTGGGAAAAGCATTGTTTTGCCTTATTTTCTGCAGTACTTTTGCAGCGTCGAAGAAACAAGACAACGCTGAAATGGTTTGGTGCTCTTGAAAACCTCTTCGTGCATTATATAATATGTATACTCAGATCATGAGAGTGGTGCAGCAGGGCGAGGCGTTCGCTGTACAGAGTCAGAAAAGTGAGAACGGACAGATGATGAAATGCAACATCGTTCTCCAGGAGATGGGCGGCAAGTATGAGAACCAGTATGCTGCTGCAATGCTGGGCAACATTGCCCAGTGTAAGTTTGCTCCGGGAACATTGGTGGCGGTTACGCTCCGATTCACGACTCGTGAGTATAATGGTCAGGTTTATCAGGATATCCTGGTTACGGACATTGAAAAGGTAAAAGGGTAAAAAGGTAAAAAGAACCTTAACCCTTTGCTACCACGTTACCATAAATGGTAAAAAGTTAAACTGAGTTGAAACAGAGGAGGATTTTCCATGGTAAAGCGCGCAACAATCCGGATGTTTCTTCTCCTAAAATTCAATTCAGATTATGGTTAAGAAAGTAAATAAGGTTCAGAACAATGCTCAGAATAATGTTCAGAACCAGCAGGTGAATAATAATGACTGCCAGCATGTGCAGTTGGGTGGAATGGCTTACTATGATGCTAAGCAGTATTTCCTCTTCAGTCCTCAGGAATCGGGGGTGAATAAGGTTCCTCGATTCCGTTCGATGGGCGTGGCTCAGCAAATGCCTGACGGAACATTTGATTTCGTAGTGCAGCACCGCCTCAGAACTCAGTCGGAACTGATTAAAAAACTGGCGCACGGTCGTGTGAGCAAGACCAAGGACGGTGCTGTTCAGCTTACCTTGAAGGTGTTCTGCCATGAGGGAATCAACATCGCCCAAACGTTGGCTGTTGAGGCAGCTGAAGGTGCTGATGCGGTAGTGGATTACCAACTGAAACATTAGGATTTTTGTATTCAACTTAAAACGATAAGTAGAAACAGATAGATGAGTTGTTATTTAATTAAGGTGGAGAATGGGCACAAGGTTGCCCGCTCCATCACCTCGGAAGAGGAGTATAAGCAGCTGCGTGGAAGCAATGAGCAGAAGGCAAATCTTCGTCTGGCTCGTGCCGGAAACGATGCTGCGAAACGGAGACTGGTGCAGTTTAACTACTCCGGCCATTATCCGCAAGGCGTGGTGAAGGGAATGAAACTGCCAAGCGGTGCTTTCGGATTTGATATGGATGAGCCGGAGGCTTTTGCCAAGGCTGCCAAGCTGCTGCTGAAAGAACCGGACAAGTACGGACTGCTGATGCTGGAACGTAGCGCACGACAGGGCGGACATGCGGTGTTTGAACGCGAAAAGGGCAAGACGGTTCTGGAGAATCAGGTACGAATTGCTACGATGCTCAAGTGTGAAATGGATACTTCGGCTCACGACATTAATCGGGTTTATTTCACTACCACATCGGATGACGAAGATCTGCTCTTCCTTTCGCCACGGCTCTTCAAGGATGAATATGATGAGGCTGCCGTGGCAGCTGAAGGGAAGGTTCTGGAAGAGCGTGAAAGATACGGACAGGAGGAACTGCCGGAAGGAGCGCACAAGGCAAACAAGCATTATGAGCCTTGGAAGGAAGAATTCAAGAAGGATTCTCAAGGGGTTTTTAAGGGGCAGGAATTTAAGAATTCGAGAATTTCTACTTCTGCTGCTTCTGCCTCTGCTGCGTCAACTTCTTCTACTGCGTCAACTTCTTCTACTGCGTCAACTTCTTCTACTGCGTCAACTGCTGCTTCAACTACTTCTGCTGCTCAGGACAATTATCTTGGGATTCCTTATGGGGATATCATCAAGAAGTGGTGGCAACTGTATAATGATGGGCAGGAGCCGATGCGCTCCAACCGCA